>Ga0065711_1032449_pt1 | contig 27316 bp, 16 predicted proteins | sample Hoacrofraction12_FD_59098 | JGI IMG/M metagenome (GOLD analysis project Ga0065711, IMG submission 59098) | Hoatzin crop microbial communities from Cojedes, Venezuela - Epithelial fraction 12 v2 (version 2) | ecosystem: Host-associated > Birds > Digestive system > Esophagus > Crop | place...
CCCTGCTGCTGGCCGGGCCCCTCGGGCCGGCCCTCCTGGCCCCCGGCGTCGAGCTGGTGGTCGGCTCCGAAGGTCAGTGCGGGGCCTTCCGGCGCTGGGCCTCGAGCGGCGCAGAGGCCGTGATGAAACACTTGCAGAGCAACGACGTCAAGCTGCTGCTGTCGAGCGCGAAGCAAGGGGAGCTCGTTATCCACTACGCCAAGTTGCACGGTGTGTCCGTGGTAGAGTGCGTGTCGCCGGAAGAAATGGCCCTTATCAGCAAGATCACCGGGGTCTCACCTTGCGACAGCCTGCGCGGAGAGATCGCCGAAACCGTGGTGGCAACATTTTGCCAGCCCCTGCTGCTGGGCTCAAAGAGGTGCGTTCACGTTGGCTTCGCCAGCGCGGGCGCCTTTCAGCCCCATTGCCTCGTCCTCTGCGCGCCGGTCGACAGCGTGAACGAGCAGCACGCAGCTGCTTTGCAAGAGGCATTTACCATGCTGCAGCAGCTGTTCAAAAGGGTCGATCAGGGGGAGGGAGGCGAAGCAGAACGTGGAAGCCAGGATGGGGCCGCAGATGTTTGCAGCTGGTGTTCTTCAGCTACTCGGAAGCAGCTCGTGATAGAAAATACTTCTTGTAACGGTCATGGGGTGTCTGAGCAAGGACTGGAAACACGCAGGGGTGAAGCAGAGACACGGACTGCAGAGCCCAACTTGCGGGGAAGCGGAAATCCAGTGTGTGTGCAAACAGACCTGCGAATGGCCTCAAATCCTGCCTGGCACGCCAGAGCGCTTGGTGTTGCCGCTGAAGGAGAGGGCACTTCAGGGGAGGTACAGGAACCGCAGGCAAGAAGCGGGCAGCCAGGTGACCCGCACGAGAACCATGGACGTGACTCGCTTGCGGGCAGCCAAAAGAATCACAGCAGCAATGCTAATGGAGTCACTGCGTGCGAGCACCTAGGTGTTGGCAGAGATCTGGAGAAAACAAGTTGCGATGCAGCTCCGTTTAAACACAAAAAGAGTTGCGTAAGTATTGCGCAGAGTTGTTCCAGCTGCCTCATAGAGGCAGGGTCCGTGTTGCCGGTAGGAGGTTACTTTGAAATCCTCTTGCATTATTACATTCGGTACTACGCAAAGCAGCTTCAGCAGTCAGAGCTGACTGCCATATCTAATGTAGTTGCGGATGCTTTGCTAAGTGTTCCCAGGACATTGTACAGCACAGAACGAAACGGCTTTAACAAATTCTATCTCGAAACCACAAACGCGCTCAGAAGAAATGAGCCGCTGCCTGTGAACGAGAAAGGCTTAGAATCAGTGTATTGCAAATACCAGTTAATCATCTCAGTTCTTCATTGTGTTACAGAGCTGCTTGCCATAGATTTAATAATTAGTGTTAAGCGGCCACTGCAAAAAATTGAGGATAATGACTCGGAAGATGACTGTTGAAATCATTAATAAAGAATGTTTTGATGATGTGCTTTCCTGTGTCTTCTTGTCAGATGTACGTGTTTCAAAATTCAGTGCCAGAGACCAAAAGATACCTTTTTATGCCCAGAGACCTGATGTGCTGTTTTCCTCTTAGAAGAAAAGGAGGAAAAAGGCTGATGAGCAGAGATTTGTGGAAAACTGGGTTGCGAACAGCTCAAACTTGAGTTGCAAATGTGGGAAAGTGTAGCATATTCCCACAGCAGAAGGTCTGGAGTGCCCTTTCCATCTGGAATCCTGCAGCAGATCCTGTGTGCGTGCTAGCCAAGGGCGAACTTTGCCTCTTCTGGAGGTCTGGGTGTTTGTGTGAGTTGGATGGGAGGAGTTTTCCCGGCACATTAGAAGCTGCCAGTGTGATGTGGGCCACTGAACTCACAAGTTGTAGCCGAGGGGAGGGGGTAGCCTTCGCAGCAGGCTGGACTGAATGTTATTTTAAATAAAAATATTTCTTTACATATTGTGGTTTTGGATATAATGGGAAAACTAGCTGTTGTTAGCCCATCCAGCGCTGGGGCAGGCCGCTGTAGGCCACTGCGGTGTATCCCAGTGAAGAATTTTCTCGTCTGATAGGTGCAGCGTTTTTATCCTCCGTGGAGTTCACGTCAGTCAGACTAGTAGAGTGAAGAATAATTTCATATCATGACTGGCTGGCATTTGCTCTGGCATGTTAGTTTGTGTGACATTACTTGGTACAGCTATTAATTGTAGCTATCCGGGAGTGAATTGTTCTGCTACGATAAAAGGCTGTGTGATCGTGGTAAGAGTTTACACAGGCAATAGGGCAGTTTTGCATGAAAAACCTGAGACAATTTTTCAGTTAAGACTTTGATCATTCGGGATTTTATTCTGGGTCTTTTGGAATATTTTTTTTTCTCCTTTTTTCCCCCCTGCAGGATTTTCACCCTAATAAGGTTTGCTTTAAGCTCAGTATCACCTGGATGTCAATATACCTCCCTGTGCTGTGTCTGCTGTGGCTTCAGAACTGCGGGCTTGGTGGGGGAGGTTTCGAGTGACTGAACAGCTGCAGCCGATAACAGTATCACATTGGTTCTCTGTGTGCCATTGCCAGTATTGCATAAAACTTAAAATAATGGGATTTTTTTTGTTTAATCTGCCATTACATAAAATTTAGTGGGGGTATTTAAGATCACAGGCATAAATCATATTTGTCTGCTATACTCAAGATGCTTACAGCTGGAAATCAGAAAATTTTTTTCCCCCATTAATTTGTGCTGTTGCTTTCCCTTTTTTAGTTTTGTTGGAATAGTCTGTCTACCAAAGTTGTTTCAGGTTTTGGCAGCAATCCTTTGTTTGACTGCAACTTTCTGTTGAAAGTTTATATAGTATTTGTGGTAATATAAAATACTGTATTTTTTTTTTCCTGACTAATACATACCTACAGACACCTGCATATGAAAACCACTGGAACTCAGCTTTTGCTAGAGTGGTTTCTTCAATGAAGGACTAGGGACAGTAATTCTATTGTTTAGAATCCTTTATGATGGGTGCAGAGGTGGGGCAGAATTAAAAATGGAGGAGAGGAAAGAAAATCACATTCAGCAGGCACGTGGGTTCTGTGTTTTACCTTTGTAATGAGCTGCTGAGACAGCTCTGCTCTTGCACAAGTTCCTGCTTTCTCCCTGCAAACTGCTGACCAGCTTGCTGGCCAGAGATCAGGGATTTGCTTCACGGCAGTCGAACAGCGGCGCCGCAGAGCGTGTGAAGCCTGGCAGCTGCAGGGGTTGTCCGCAGAAGCTGCTTCTGTATTCTGAAGCTAGGTATTCTCTAAATACAGGTCAAATGAAGAGAATACCATATCATTTCAGGTTATTTTACACAATTTGCACATCTGTACACTTTCAGATTTACTGCGGTTCCTTGAAAAAGTTTAAAACAAAAATATTTTGTTATGTGCATGGCCTTCTGGCTGTTTGATTTAAATTGTGCCATTCTTATCTTTGAGAAGAAGAATGTCCAAAAATGTTATGATATACATAACTCTTATTTTTATATGCCAAAGATGCAAGAAAGAATTTTAAAGTGATAACTTTTCTGACCTGTTTGTGATGAAACCTCTCGAGTCTGAAGGAGCATTGAGTCAGGTGCTACGTACATCATTGGCTTCTCCATCCTTGTATATTTTGTGAATGATTAGTTTTCCATTTTGAACGACTGAGTCCCCGTTTTGTGTGGAGAGCTGAGAAGATGGCATGCCTTTCCCTTGGAGAGGGATGTCTCTTCCTTGTCCTGGGCTGCTGGGGTGATGCTTGTGGCGGACGTGGCTCTTTGGTCTCCTCCAGTCCTGGAGTCTAAGCGTGTTACGAGATCAAGGTAAAAAAAGACATTAACTTTGGTCTTTGAGGGGAAGAGCAGATTTAATTCTGGATTCAGCTCTTTCTTATCTTCAGGAGTCTTCTCCAGTAACTAGCCTGGAAGTGTAGTCGTGACCTGATCCTGGGAAATACTTTGGGATCCCTGCCGTCGCACCTACCCCTAAGCAACAGACTCTGGGTACCCGGTCACCCGACTCAAGCTGTTACTGCCTGTGGGTGCCTGAGCCTCAGGTGTGCGATTATTCGTGACACCTTGCAGCTACCCCAAATTTTAAAGCTATATGTAAATACTTACTTGCCTTGTGACAGATGACATGGGGACGATTCTGAGTGATCTCTTGGCATAGTGGCTGGGACAAAGGGATTGCCTGGGGCAGCTGGGGAGAATGTGTTTACTCAGTCGGAACCCCAGGGAGTGTTGTGTTTGGGCATGCGCTAAGGTTATAAAAGGCTATGGGTTTTCCTTCTTGCACAGTTTCCCAGAGATTATTTCTATTTTGTGCTATTATTCTATTATTTTTATATTTCTAAAAATGGGTTGGCCTCCACGCAAAGTGAGAGTCAGGTGCATATGAGCATATATGTGGACTTAGGTCCAAATTCAAAATACAATGTAAAGTACAGGGATACTCATGGTAACGGCCTAAAATTAGAAGAATGGTTTTAGAAAAGTGTTGATGTCTAACTCTCCTTTCTGCAGCCCCTAGCAAACCTATATTCTACCTCACATGAAATTCATCAGAATATTTTGGAGGTGCTCCCCCCAGCCAGGAGGAGTGGAGGTGTGCTTTAAGCAAGTTAGCGTTTGTCAGGTGGCAGATTCACATAGACAGTCAGGTAGTTTCTTTTTTTTTAAATTAAAAAAACCCCACAGGTTTGAAGACACATGTGGTAATGTATAGGGAGACTAGATTGAAACGGCATCCTGCACACAGCTCTGAAGAATGAGAATGATCTGTTAACAGGACAAGGACACGCCATTTCTCTTTGTTGATTTGGGTGGGGGTTGAGTCTCATCAGACATTACAGGTGCTGGCACCGCAGTGAGGCAGCCCCCGTTGCCCAGTGCTCCTCCAGCTGCCTTTCCCCATCGCCTGGGCCCTGCACCTCACCGCCCGGCACCTTCCCAGGCGCCTCTCATTCGCTTTTTTTTTAGTAGGCATAGTGGTGTTGGGTTGACGGTTGGACTTTATGATCTTGATGAGGTCTTTTCCAACCTTTATGATTCATCTCCGACGACGCCAGCTCCCTGTTCACCACATGGGTATCTCCTGACTTCTTTATTGGAAGTTACGCAACTTAATTACAGCCTTGTATTTTCATACATGCTTAGTTGATTACCAACCTTTGGCCTTTTTTGCAGTTGTACGGAGAGTTACCGCTGGTAGGAACCAGTCGCAACGAAGAGTATTACTCTCTTGTGTAACAAACCACACACTACGGAATCGTATTTGCAAGAGGCAGTAGGGGAATGCAGTATTTTGTTTAGGAGCACAACTGTATAGTGACATAACTCTTGTAATTTTACATTGTTTCTCACTGTTACCTTTATAACAATCATCTTCCAGAGTCCACAGGTGGATGATTAATCGTACCATGTGAGAAGATTAAGGAAGATTAAACTCTTCACTTGCATATATGTCCTGGACTTCACCAAAACTGCATTCATCTGAGCCTGTATTTATTGTTTTTTGTTATGTAACAAATCTGGAATTAGCAGTAGAGACTTCCATTTTTGATTACTAAATTTATTTATATCCTTGTTTAGGTTAATCTGTCTCCTTGTGTCTTTTTTTTACGAGGTTCTTTTAAATCTGATGTTGAGAGAAATTACTTCATTGTTCAGTTGCAAAAATCTCTTCAGTTTCATTATCTTGAAATCTAAGAAACTTTTTTTTGTCACCAGTAAAAACAAAGATTAAATGCTTGTTTTATTTACTATGCTATTTATTGCATTATTACTACTAAGACTGAATAAATCAAGAGAGTAATGTCAAATTTATAAACAGTAGCTTTGGAAATGCATTGACTGTAATTAACACAATTATAATTTTGCAGAAGTATTTTGTGTAAGGCGTCATTTGTATTCTGTTAATGAGACTAGAAATAGATGTTTGGATCTAGGATTACACAAATTACTTCACTCTGAAAACACTAAGCTAATCATTACTTCCAGGAATAAGAATTTTAATTTTAACATTCCAAAACTAAAAATAATGATAGCAAAAATGCGATAGATTTCATATATAGTACCTCATCCTTTATTACATGATTCAAGAAAAGACTGGACTTTGGAAGCGATGCTTATTCCTGTGATAAATAGAGCAGTGCTCGCTTTTTAAAAATGGCCCTGGCAACAAGAATACAAAATAGTTTTCCATAGCAAGGCCATTGCTGCTGGTTCAGCAGAGAGTTTATTTCTCATGAAATCATCAGCAGATAAAAGAACTGTTAGACTGAGGCAGTCTGGTTCAGTGCAGGATTAGGGGCACATCAGTAATACTGCTGCCTGGGTCCTAAGCCACCTACACCAGAGGTCACAATAAAAGATAATATTTCTGTGTAAGTTATTTTAAAAAGAGGTATTGTTTTACTGAAAAGAAACCTGTTCTTATTTTGAGATCCCCAGTAAAACAATCCAGCATGGTGATCTTTCTTTTGATAATAATCATGACCTACTTTCAGTGGGCGTCTTCATTTTCCAGGTTAAGGATCTGACTAAATATTACCTTAGGATGTGAATGCAGAGAGTGAACACATGGCAGGGATTTCTCTGTGTATGTGGGGAAAAGGCAGCTCCAGAGGAGACTTGCGTCTGTTGAGGTTTTTAACATTAGACTTGATACGTGTCAGGTATCACATGAGGATTTTATTTAGGCTTTTGGAGCAACGGAAGCGATTGTAGAAACTGCTGGATTATATTCACAGGGCAAATGAACTGTGTGGGATCCGTTCCCTAAAATCAAAAACACTCTGAGGCTCTTGATTATCAATGCAGTACTGCAAAAAGTACAAAACAGTTGCACAGTGCTGCAAAAGATCTGTTACCAGTGTTGACTGTACTGGAGATGTTTATTGGCGTGAAGGTTTTTTAATGTACCAGTGCCCGGCTGCAGGGCTGCTTCTGCCATGCCTGTCGGTACCAGGGGTGGCTCTGGCACTCACCTGTTGCCTCACTTTTCAGCTCTTCCAGTGCCTGTAGCTTCGAGTAACCTGTTTTTTTCAGTGTGACTAGTGCATTTTTAATTCATAGAACAAAAGAAAGGGCAGCTTATTTAATTTCATGGTTAATGAGTTTGTGTATGTGAAACCTTTCTTCATAACTTACACATCTAAAAAGAGAAGTTTAGAATTGTGGTACTGTAAAGACAATTTTTAGTAAGAAGCACCCAGTACTTCCCGTTACGAAAGTCAGGTTTTAGCACTTGTAATTCAGCCTGGATGCCCTCTCTCCCCACACTGTACAAGGAGTGACTGCTGCCTGCTGACTTACCTGGGAAAAGTTGGCCAAGCAGTTCAGTTCTTTCCAGAAGGCAAATTAGAAAAGGTACGTTATTTTGCCTTGATTTTGTATGATTGATCTTTTATTTGAGATTCTTTGCAATCCCTTTGCTTCACTGCTGGGAGCACAGTTCTCTACTTCTTCTCTGCTAAGACAGCTGGAAGGAGATATGGGCCAGGGAGCAAAAAAAAAAGTTTGAACCCAAATCCTCTACTTCCTCTCCTGGGTCTCTGAAAGAACGCGCTGCTGGGCCGCCTCCTCACCCGCTTCACTCTGGTAATGCTGAAAAAACCAAAAGGTCCTCGGTCACATGTGAGAGGAGTCCTGCTGCCACATGCACTACAGTTTGGCCGACTGTGGTCTTTATGGGTGAATTTGGCCAGCTCAGTGAGCATTGCAGGCTGTGATGTAGATGAGTGGCAGGGTTTTGTGGCATTTCCAAACAGCCGGGGCTAGTAACACAGCAAGTGTCGGGAATCAGAATTTGTAGTACGTTCCCTGTAATCTGAGGCATTTTTATCACCTTGCAGAGTTATTCAGTGAGACGCTTCTTAAGCCTTGGTGGTGATTAGCAAGTGTTATCAGCACCATTTTGTTGTAGGACTCTCCTCGTATTTCAGAAGTTTGCCACCATGGCCATAATCCTTAGTGCTGCAGAAGATACGTGGCTTGGATCTATGAAGAGGAGCCGATCTGTAATCAAGCAGAAAGCAGGCAATTTTCTCCTCCTGTTCCATTGTTTCTACTCTGCTTGACTGGGGAGCTCATCAGACAGCGTAATACAGTAACAACTCTGTGGGAGTGTGGGTGGAGAGCAGGAGGGACAATAAGAGAAGAAAAGAGATAAGAAGACCCAGTTCAAAAGGAAGAGAGGGGTAAAGGTGAGGACTGAATGATGAAGATAGCGTAGAAAAGGACTGGCACATAGAAGGAAGAACGTAGAGTCTCGGACACGGGTGGGAAGAAGCAGCCCCAGCTTCCACACGTCCCTCCCTGGAGATGCAGAAGCAAAGGGGAGGTATTAAGTTCTGCATTCCCCATGGAAGAGTGGCAAAAGACGGGTGGCAAAAGACGGTTGCCAAATGAAAAAAAAAAACCAAAAAACCATGAAACTGATTTTCTCCTGTACTGGCGTAGGAGATTTAGGAGCCATGGAGACAGCCTGTCTGCATATCCCAAGGCAGTCTGGGCTGTAAACCACCAGCAGCCTGAGATAACGATTCACATTTCTATTCCTGACGCTCAAAGAGTTGAGGGATGGGTGCGGAAATTACTGGGCGTGGATTACGTTTGTGTAGATAGCACACCGTGCTCTCGCTGGCCCCAGCCTCTGGAATGGGCGTTGATCCGGGGTTCGCCCAAGGTGCAGGCTGGAGCCATCAGTGATGCTGGTGCTGCCTGTGGCTCCCCAGCCGCAGCGGCGAGGGCTTCTGGGCTTCGGCTCCTGTGGGTACGTGTGCCCGGGTGATCTGGACAAGTTCACGTTACAGGTCATGCAGGGGGGGGGTACTGATTTCAAAATAATTGTACAAACTCTTACTGAAGTCATAAATCCTCATCTGATAAATTTGCCATCTGCTGGGCCTTAGATAATTAATCTAAATTTACTTGTGTTAGAAGTGCAGAAAGCCTGTCTAGGACCTCTAAGCTTATTTTACATAGTGAATATAACAAGAGTTCAGTGCTTTTAGCCTCTTTATTAAATCATAGGGGAAAATTAATTTTCTTGCATAGTTCTGACTGAAAAGTTTCAAGAGAAACAATTATTCTAAAAATCACAGATCTGCATCATTTCACATACCAATCTCTTACCGATAGTCTTGTTTATTTAAAGCAAGCATTTGTGACCACATAAAAGGTCTATCCCCATGGATAACAGCAGGTTTCTGCTTCTGCGTATTCAGACCTCAATTCCAAACGTGTCCAAGTGATTGTAAGCAGAAGATACCAAATTTAGAGGGTACCAGACCAGTAAAATTACCTGGTATTTTGGAGCAGAAAATGATCAATACCATTTTTTTTCTAATTAATAATTCTAATTTGTTTTCCTGATGGGAGAGGGGGAATAATTGAAATAAAATATATGAACAAGATCATAGATCGTTCTCTTGCTGTTGTATTTAGCATACCTGAGATTTAACCATTCATTCTGTGGTCTTTGTAGGGATTTGTAAAATTTAAAAACCTTTTTATTGATTAACTGTCTGACTTTGACTGTAACATTTTAGCTACAAAGATGAAATTATGATAAAAATGTGACAAACATCTCTGAATAGCTTGGAAATTTATTACCATGAACAACTGCAAAAAAAGAGTGAATTTTGTCATCTGGAGTTTTATAACCATGTATGCCTGAGGTTAGGACTGGGTCCCAAATCGTCAGCACCTGCAAACTGTGTAGTATCTCATAAATTGTACAGCTTTTTGACAATTTTAACTTTATATTTTGGCACTGTTCAGTTTTATAACAAAGTCTGAATCTGTATTGAAATGCAGAGAAATAAATTTCGCGTCATTATTCTCTCTATGCAGAGAAATAATTTTCTGGATTCCTGTTGTCAGAATGAGTGGGTGTTCACGTCAGAAGGCAGAGTAAATGCTACTGCTTTGAAATGCTGCCTCTGCAGCTCCTGATGTCATTGCACTTGTCATCGTGAGCTTTCTAAATGCCCCAGTTTTGAGCTTGGAATAAATTTTTTCCACTTGTAGAAACACCCACATCTCTAGGAAGCATTGTGTGTGCATACCTTTCTTTAGTTTCCATATTGTGACATGTATTCTCCCTCACTGATTTTCCTCCCTTGCGCTGTTTTGATGTGCCATGTCACACTGGGCATTATTTATCCACATTTTTTCCTCAAGGTTGATAGTTGTCATGTTTTGTTAAAATCTTAGATGCCAGAATTTCTCTTGACTTATTACTTATCTGTTCACATATATTTTAACCAACCTGTTCAAAAATATTTTAATACAAGAGTCATTGAATGGTTCAATGGAGAATAGCAAATGCGAATATTAAATTTAAAGAAGGTAAATGCAGAGGACTTTGCAAACTTTTCACTGCCATGAACAGCACAGGATTAATATCTTAGAGCTCATGATAACTGGATTCTTCTAAACTGGTTTTTATTTACCAGAAATTTCTAGGATGGTTTTACAGTTGGACAGTATCGCCACATAATTAGTTTGTTGTTACTGGTTTAATTGGTCAGTGCAATGGTAACACAGCAACCTACATTTCTTGTAAAAATAACTAACCAACAGTTGGTCTTCTGCAGGAATAGCTGTTAAATACCACGGGGTAAAGACATCAGCTAGAGCGGGAGGCAGAAGTTAAGACCCCAGGGTTTTATCATAGCTGGCAGTGATTTACCGCAAAGCCTGCAGGAACTCACTTAATGCCCATGTGATTAATTTTTCATCATGAGATAGTAGTGGGCTTCATATTTGTGGAGGTTTCAGGCCGTGCTTTAAATCTCTGGGAATCCAAAGATGAATGCAGACGCAATCATTGTGTGTTTAAAAAAATAAATTCAATATGTATTGCATGTTCTCTCAGTTTCTCACTTCTTTTTTTGTAAAGTGTGGAAAATTGTTTTCATCAGGATTGCAGATACTGTATGTTTTATTCTGACTTTTGCCCCTGACTACTGTAGGAAAACTGAAATGTTGAAGAGGAAGCGGACACCGTTTCCTCTAGTCCTTTCCCTTCTGGAAAGAACTCCCTTGCTTAGGGATCTCTGCATGCAGTACGGCAAAATGTTTTAAAATGCAGTGCTTTTAATAAGCCGTCCCTTTCCCTGGATGTAGCCATGTATTTGTTCCTCTGTCTCCCTGAGCCGCTGCACATGGCTCGCGCTCCGAGCAGCTCAGAAGAAGCGGTAACCAGAGCATCTGGTGCAGGACAGGCAGCAGTGACCTCCCAAAGGTGCGAAAGAGGAGCTGTGTGTCCCCCGGCTGAGCCAGCCTCCAAAGGCCAGCTGCCTCCCGCACCCTGGCAGCACTGGGTGCGGCCTGAGGTCCCGTGTGAGGGCTGAGGTGGTCCAGGTGTCCACCCTGAGGGCTGGTGTCACAGCACAGCAATCCGCCTGCAGCGTGAGCCTCACTGGAGCATGCCACCACCCGCAGAAATGCCGTAAGGAGCACCGTCAGTGCCATGCTGCTGCTTGGTCTGAACCTTCACGCCCGCCATCTGAAGATGCCAGTGTTTGCTGGCAGCCGAGTAAAGGATAATGTTACTTTTGGAGAGCCAGCTGGCAGGAAACTGGTCTCGAGGACACTCCACAGCATCTGTGTGGCCGTGCAACTGCGTTTCCTCACCCTGCGTGACTGTCCAGAGCTCCAGTGCGGCGTGTATATGGTGTAATGGTGTCCAGTTCAATTATATGACCTTGTCCATAGCCAACAACTAGGGTCTTGCCATACAGCCTGGCAACGGCTCTGTCTCTTCTTTTCCTGTAGCCATATCTTTTGATTTATTAGTTCTTTAATCCAAGTCCAGGTCTAATTTTTGAGGGACCAACACATCACAGAATAATAGAATCATAAAGGTTGGAAAAGACCTCTAAGATCATCAAGTCCAGCAGTCAACCCAACACCACCATGCCTGCTAAACCATGTCCCGAAGTGCCACATCCATGCGTTTTTTGAACGCCTCCAGGGATGGGGACTCCACCACTTCCCTGGGCAGCCTGTTCCAATGCCTGACCACTCTTTCAGTAAAGAAATTTTTCCTGATATCCAATCTAAACCTCCCCTGACACAACTTGAGGCCATAACATGCTGAAATGTTACGTAGTGTGTCATTTGGTTTGCTGTGAGAGAGCCTTAGGTGTGCAGCGGGCTATCCATGAAGCACTGGATGGTTATATTAGAATAAAACATATAGAGAGGGAGACCATTTAGTGGGTTATGCATGTCTCGTGATTCAAGATGTGCTTCTGTTAATCATCAGTACAGATAAAAATGTCTTGCGATTCACCTTTGACGGCTAAAATTTAACAATCCTTGTGAAGTAGTCTACATTTTGGAAGACTTATTACTGCCATTAAAATAATGAGTCCAACGCCTACATATTTCTCATTTATCTATGGAATTTTGCTTCTTTCTCCTTAGATATTGGAGATCACTTTTTTTAAAAAAAGACTAGAAACTTTGTGTTGAGTCCAATCCAAACCTCTAGGTCAAAATAAGATACTTATCTGGGATCTTAATCCACAGTTTTTCAATTTCAGTGCATCAGCCCTAATGGACATAGGAGAAGGAATCAATTTTGCTCAGATTTGCTCAGTTCCACGAGGCCAAAAGCAACCTTTTTGTTTGTTTGTTTCGGGTATGAGAGATGGTTTGGGTTGCTTAGGAGACTGCTGTATAATACCTAATTCACAGGATGCCATTTTTATGGCAATTCTTGTACTCTGAGTGTGTAGGGTATTAGATGTTTATTCACAGACTCAGCTATATTAGTTATATCAGGTGGTTATGATGCTCTGACTTTGAACTTTTAGGTTCTGCAGATACCTTGACAGAGCATCCTAGCAGCAAGGAAAAGGACAGAGAGGTATGACTGTATTAAAAAGCTGACTAATTATCCTGAAGCTTATATGGGAAAGTCAGAGAAAACTCAATCATGTGCCATTAGCAACTGAAAACCCAATTTTCTGTTAAAAAAAGGTTGATGCATATTGTTGCTCGTAAAACAAGGCATAGATTTTGGCTAAATTTCAGCTGCTGCTGCAAAGGAGGTTGGCTGGAGAACCACAACCACACCAGTGTGTGGGTGACATTAAATGTCAGAGCACTGATGGAACTGGAAAGGAGGGGAAGGGCTTTTTTGGCTTTGCTGTGCCCAGCAGGGACAGACTGGTCTCATGCCCTGGGTTGTGCATAGCTGGAAAGCTGCCATGCCTTACTGCCGGCTGAAAGGGGTCACTTGCAGTGATTTGTCCTAATACATAAAAAACAAATTCCAAAGTACAAATGGAAAAGACACAGAGTGTACTGTCCTGGAGCCTGAACTCCCCTGCATATTTGGTGCAAATGAGACCTCTTTTAGGTGTTACGCTCTGTGAATTTATTTCCTAAATTCAAGGTATTCCACAGAACGTGGGTTCCTGGGGGACAGAGGTTTAATGGGTGCAGGTCTGTGAGGCAAGGGGTAGTTGGGAAGGACTGGTCCTGAACTCGGTAGAGCTGCTGAAATCACAGAATCACAGAATGGTTTGGGTTGGAAGGGACCTTAAAGATCAGCTATTGCAAACCCCTCTGCCATGGGTTCCATGGACGGCTTCCACTAGACCAAGTTGCTCAAAGCCCCATCCAGCCTGGCCTTGAATGCTTCAAATGCTCGCATTGCCTCCACAGATGTGAATTCAGATGGTAAGCGAGGTGAAACGGACATAGGAGCTGGGGGTCGGACTGCGGGGGGCTATTTGCAGTTGTCCCCAGTTCTGCTGAGAGCACCGTGCTTGCTTAGCGAGCCAGGGCTATCTGCTGTCTGCAAGGCAACGACTCCCCATCCCCGCGGGGCTGCCAAAGCTGCAGGACCAGAGCTGGCCGTCTTCCGGGGCCAGCTGCCAGCGCTCCCCGTGATGCGGCAGCCGCCCGTGCCGAGGCTGGCGTCTCGCTTCGACTGCTGCGCGCAGCTCTAGAAAACCTTCCAAAGAAGAAAATATTGAAAAAAACGCTTTGCATTAGTAACAACAGATGCTGACCTCAGATGCCCTGACTGCTCATCTGCGTCAGGTGTCCTGGATACTCTTCGGTACCTTATGCAAACGCAGCGCAGGCACATTTATACCGAACGAACCGAGCTCTCCTTTACCTCTTCACTACCCCAGATGAAGGGAAGCCTCTTTCTTTTCTCTTTCCCTGGAGGCTCTTCCTCCTACCCCAGCATCACAGCTTGTGGTACCGCGTAGAGGATGTGCCCACTATCCATGTTGTTGGTCTGCTCAAAATGTCACCAAGTGATGATGGAAGAACCAGGAGTCCTGAGAGGCTTTACAGGCATTTACCTGGGAGATGTCAACCAACAGTTACAGTTCTGGAGAGCCCCTTGGGCTGAGCTAGTAGTCGTGCTGTTGTCTTCTGGTGCCCTTCCTTCTTTACTGTTAATATATTTTGGTAAACTCTTTGCCAGCAGCTCTCACTGAAGCATCTGGTCTCCTCCAGGCTGCTTCTTGCTCCTGGTTCCTTCAGTTCTTTGAGGCTGAGAGGAAAATCAGCTCCAAAGAATGGAATAATGTGGTATCTTTGGTGATGGAGATGGTTTGGATTTTCAGGTTTTTTAATCCCCGCTTGTCTCCAGATTTTAGGTGTGAGGGTACATGCCCCCTGGATTTGTCTTTGGCCAGCTGGGTCAGATGGAGCCATGAGCTCTCCCTATATCTCATGACAATTATGCAGTAATTAAAATTTTGGATGTGAGAGGCAGACTGCAGGACTCAGTGTTTCATAGCTGTCCAGGCAGGCTGCCTTTCAGCTCACATCAGCTCCCTGTAAGACAGACTGGCACAGCTCCATCTGCAGCTAACATTGCTGGTGGGATGGGGTAGGAGGGCGAAGAGCACATCACACGGTCAGAAATCTGCCTGATGCTCCCTGGAATACGAACCAAGAAAGGCTCATCTTCCTGATGACTGCATAGCAGGCAATTGCGCATAAATGCGCACTGTTAAAATTAGTATCTGTGTATAATTATGTTGTGACCGCTGCTGACTTTGTCCACTTTTCTACTTGATTTGTGCACAGCATTTATTTAATGAATTTGCGGAATGGTGGTCTCGGTGCAGTTGGTGGTCGCAAGAAACAGCAGGGGAGAAAGTTCTGTCCATAGGAAAGCTATAAATTAAACATAATGGCTCTCCTGGAAGAGGCAGCAGTTGATGCTGAAACGTTTCAACTTTCTTCATTTGCTAATGCTGTAAAAGTTGGCAGCTCTGCAGATGGATGACAGCCCTCTAAATTCATCAAGCCTTTTTTTTTTTTTTTGAAGTAAGTTATCCATCAGAATGGCAAAGTACCGTTGGAAAAAAGAGCATTGTGATGTTAAGTTCATCTAGAAGTTGCAGAGAAAAACACAGCCTATCTATTAATTGTTTTACTTCAATGCCTTTTGCTGATACTGAGAGCTTAGAAGAGCTCAATAGCGATTTCAATTACTTGGGTATAAATCCAGAGAATGACAGTAGAGTTGGTCCAAATTTACATAAGTATAAATGAGATTTTAAGAAATATCTGCATAGCTTCCTTTCAGGCTTTAGATCTAATTATCTTAATTAGCCTCTCAATTCAAGGGTCTAATTTCCACCATGGTTAATGAATTGCACTTATACTTGGTGACTGAATTATCTTGCCATTTTTTTTTAGGGAATATTCCAAAGACTCCTAATGAGAAAAATAGCCTCAAAGTTCTCTAGCTTTGTTTTTGCAAGTATAAAGACTAAATATAGTATGTGTTCCCCAGAAAATCTGAGTGACAGGGATTAGTAATTCATGAATGACATGGCCCATTTACAGTCCTAACAGCACAGAATTCGCCATGGCACGGAGGACATCAGACAAAACAACTGGTTTGACTTTCATGCATTTAGAACAATGAGGAATAAAGGCTTAATCCAGGCTAAAATTGCAAATGCTCCCTGGGTTTAGTTAACACCGGTGAAAATATTGAATAACAGCCTAAGAAATGAGCTGAAAACTGAATTTTAAAGGGCTGATAAATAATGAATAAAAGCCCCAAAGTATTAGATGTTGTAGCTGAAAATGAAGCTGTGTTCTCTGAGAAGGCTGTCATTTGCTCAAAAGAATCTTTTAGAAAGCCCTGCCCAAACCCATGGCTTGTGTTTGATTGTCAGCGTTCTAAGTCCCCGCCAGCCCATTTTGCGAGGTAGCCCGTTGTGACTGCGAGCAGCCCTTCGAGCCTGCGGTATGAGCAGTTGATCGTTTTCACATGCTTGGCTTTTAGAACAGACCTCAGTGCTGGGTTGCAGGGTCCCCAGTCCCTCAAGGCTCCTCAAGGGAGGGACGCCCTCGCGTCTGAAGCTGGACGCCGTGGGCGGGGGTGGGAAGGAGAGCAGAGCGGTGCTCCTCAGCAGGACCAACTGCATCCCGCGCGTTCTCGGCAGAGAAGGTGGGCTCGTGCGGCAGCCGCCGGTGGGGCTCCGGGCCGCTGAGGTGACGGTGGTGGCTCTGAGCGGGGACAGCAGATCACACTCCAAAGCCCGACGGAGGGACCTGGCACCGGGCAGACGCTGCCACGCCACGCGGCTCTGGCTACTGCAGCCACCTCCGCGTCTTGCTGTCGGTGCTGTACTCCTGCGGTGCCAGCAAAGGAGCAGCAAGCCTCAGGTGTCCCGAAGCAATCAGGTGAGCTGCTGGATAGAAGAGCCTTTAAGTGACTGGCGTGTGTCCAGGTCTGGAGGCGCGGGCTGCAAGCCTGGGTTTTGCTGTGCTGCCGTGAAGTAACGCGGTAGCTTGAGCAGGAATTGCTGTCCTTCCCAACAGAGGTAATGCGAATTATCCAACAAAAGCACTCCTACTCACCATCTTAAAATACTGCATATTGTATCCTCAGAAGTGGCCCTTTCCCTAATTACCGCCTTGTTTTGTTCTCCCCAGCCGGCTCCGTAGAGCACAACCCGCTGTTTAAGCCTGCCTCCTTGCATGGCTTCAGCCCAGCCTTTTTCTAATGCCGTGCTTCTGGAAAAGGTGAAGTTGGTCCAGCTGCACCTCCAGTAGCTGTGAGTAGGAAAAGATATTTGCTGGTTTCCATTCCCTTATTGAATAACCCAACTCCTTCTTGGAGCAGAGTCGCAACGGTGCCTTTGAGTTTCACTGTGCAGCTCTGCTTCGCTTCAGGTACAGATCAACCACAGCCAGCGTTTGCTGCCTGTTGTACTGCCAAACATCAGATATTATCCATAGGAGCTGCACACAATTTCGCGGCGGTTCAGCAAACAGCGCACACGGCTGCTGTGCTCCGAGGGAGTCAGAGCCCTGGAAATGAGCTGTTACCGAGCAGCGGGGTGTGAGCTAGTCCTTGCTTTACTCAGCTCAAGCGCATAAAGCAACTTATTGCTGGAAAAGCTTCTCTTTGGCCTTTTCTTCACTGCAAAAAGAGGTACCTTTCTAATGGCCGACAGATGCAAACCTCATAGTTACCTTATTTGTTGTAGCATTTTAATCTGCTAAATCCTGCGATGCTAAGAGAAATGAAAAAGGCCCCTTTTCCCATGCGTGGTTTTGTTCTTGGTCTATCCAGCACAGCAGCTTTATCTCTGGAAAACCCAAAAGCAATCCATTTGCATTACCTTTTTTTAACCTATTAGGAAAAAATCTTTATGCTTCTTGTGCTGGAATCTGCTAACAATCCTGCGCCTGTATGCGCGACTGAAGAAAGCGGCGTAGGATGAAAACCTCATGTGGGCTTGGCTCCCTTCAGGAGCTGGATCTGAAGTAGGAGTTAGGCTGGCGACTTGGCCACTGGTCTCTGGTGGCACCGCTGGCTCCGGCCAGACGCCGACCCTGGTTTTCTCCGTGTTTCACTGCGTGTGGGCTGATGAGAAAGCAGCTGGCATGACGGGCGCTCGATTCTTCACTGTGCTGCTGTAACTCCCGGCATTGGAAAAGTACAAGTGCAGGTTTGCTGCTGAAATCATAGAATCACAGAATGGTTTGGGTTGGAAGGGACCTTAAAGATCATCTGGTTCCAACCCCCTGCCATGGGCAGGGACACCTTCCACTAGACCAGGTTGCTCAAAGCCCCATCCAACCTGGCCTTGAACCCTTCCAGGGAGGGGTATCCACAACTTCTCTGGGCAACCTGCTCCAGTGCCTCACCACCCTCATGGTGAAGACTTTCTTCCTTCCATCTAATCTAAACTGACCCTCTTTCAGCTTAAAGCCATTACCCCTTGTCCTATCACCCCATGCCCTTGTGAAAAGTCCCTCTCCAGCTTTCCTGTGGGCCCCTTTCAGATACTGGAAGGCTGCTAAATCTCCAGCCTTTCCTCTGCTTAAGCCCTGGGTTAAGCAGTAGGAGCCTCCTCCAGTACGTGTGGATGATGTAATGAAAAGAAAGCAGTTTCCAACTGTATTTCTGATGGCTGATGGCAGAAGCCTTGCACCTTCCCACCTGGTTCTCCATCTCTTGATGTTTCTGTCTCCCTCTGCCCAGCCTGCAGCTGGATCCCACCCCTGCCTGACCCCATGGCCAGCCACCTGAGCCCTCCTAGCCTCCTCTCAGAGCCCCTGAAGTGAAACATCGCTGGTCTTACACGTCGCTACCCAACGCTTTGCAATCAGGAGGTCAGCTTCTGCTGCACTGTGCAAACGATGTTCCCTCAGTCTTTAGCCCCACCTGACATTTGCCTCCTCTTCTCCTTTCGAGGTAGAAAGGCCACAGTAAGGGAAAAGAGGACAGCTTCTAGTCATTTTCCTTAATGGAGTTGTGTCCCTTGCGTCCCAACTCATTTCAGGGAGGCACGAACAAGCAGTGTCCGGCAGCCCCAGCCGTTGCCAGCCCGTGTCCTGCAGTACCCCTGCAGACAGGAGCGGCTGCCAGCCCAGCCGTCCGTTTTGTTGGAAAATGAGAAACAAACCTAAATCCTCACAGGAAGGAGCCAGGGAGGGCAAAAGGGGAAACCTGAGATCGATTGCTCCTACGAGGGGGTCGCCTGAGAGCTGGCGAGCTGCAGACTCGGCTATTAATAATAATTAATAAAGTGAATATTAGTATTCACTTTGTTGCCTTATTAAACTGTCTTTATCTCAACTCATGAGTTTTACCTTTCGTCTGTTCTCCTCCCCATCCCACTGGGGGGCAAGGGGAGGGGTGAGCGAGCGGCTCTCAGGCCCTCATTGCCGGCTGCTGGGTTAAACCACAACAATTTCTCGTTTCCAAGCAGAAGAGTCCAGTCTTTCTCATACAAAGCTTTTCTGTGCCTCTGTGTCCACCCCCTCACCTTGTTCTTGCTATAGATGCAGATATACACATTTAAAAGAGCGGGTCGGAACAGTGCGTGATGCCTAAGGCATGCCCGTGCCCAGGCTTGCTGCAGTCAGAACGGTGTCCCCTCTCCTCCTCGCTTCCCTTGTGACCATCACTTGCCTCTGAGCTGGCATTTTGTGCTTCCCAGCGCCTCTGATGTCTCAGCCCTGGGTGCCCACGGCTGGCCCAGTGCAGTGGACGGGGGTCATGCCCGCGCGTGGCCGGCGGTGGGGCGGGCGCTGTGCCTGCGCTGCTGGCCTTCGCCTCTCCGTCGCTAACCAGCTCGATGCCATGGGGCTGTGATCCGCGGCTCTCCCCGGGCATCAGCGTCGGAGCGGGCTCCTCGCCGTCCCCGAGGAAGCCCCTGCTCAGGACCTGCTCCGTGCTGTGCTCGCAAAGGCTGGGCAGCGGCTGCTGGGGCAGAGGCCAGCGAGTGGCAGGAGAACACAGAGAAGGCAGCACCCACCACTCTCCAGCTGCGCTGGCAGGCAGTCCCGGCACTCGGGTGTTTGATCACCTTCCACAGAGCAGCGATCAAAAAGGTCGCAGGTGGTCCCTTGTCCTTGCACTTTCTGGGAGGAGTATGGTCCAGATGAGCTTGTGACATGACAGCAAAGCCCCTCCGGTCCACAGGGGAAAGGGGAACGTGCAGTCTGGGCAGGAGCCAGCTCGTCCTGCCGGGGCCAGCTCTTTGATCCCATCTGGAAACGATTATGATGCTGAGGGAAGACTGGTATCTGCTGATGAGCAACGCTGCCATTACGCCCTACGAGCATGACTACGCAGCCTGGCTCGGCAGGGCGGGCTGTGCAGGCGGGAGCGCGGCTCCTCCAGGACCCGAGCAGCAGTGCCTGCCCGTCCCGTGTGCCTGAGGAACGCCAAGTCTGTGCTCGCAGCCTGGCTTCCTCCTGCCTGATCCACCTTCTTCCCACCCGATCTGCCTTTGTCCCGCCTGATCCACCCAATCCACAAAGTCCATGCGGTAAAAACACCCCGACTAACAGGACAAACCAAGACCGAGCAGCTCAGTGACAAGAATTTGTCATCGCCATGATATCGAGCTAGCAGGCAACCTCTTGCAGTGCAAGTTCTTTCACAGGAATAGCCAGCATTTGCTTGTAGAGCTACAAATAATTATGCCTTGTGCAAAGCTTTTGTTCAAAAGGGCTGTATTCTCCCCAGCCTGCCCCTTCAACCAAGCCTTCTCTGAGCTTTTGGTCTTCATCTGGGAAGGCCTTGACTCCTGTTCAACACTGCCACTGTAAGCGTTTTGAGGAGGCTCTGCCATGAAGGTCTGGGTTGCCCTTGGATTCCACAACAGCCCCGGGGATGAGAGAGACCCCTCTGTGGGGTGGCTTTGTCCCCTTGCAGCTGAATTGCTCCTTGAGGGGTCCCCTCTCGCCCTGAGACAGGGAGGTCCTAGCTGTGTGATCAATGCCTGGTAGAGGGTGGGACGAATCCAGGCTCTTTCCGAGTGCCAGAGAGAAAAGTGTCCCATCCCTTTTGGCACAAGGCCAGGCACTGGATTCTTCCAGAGAAAAATAAATCTTCAGGCTTAATTAAAAGCTCCCTTACGCTAGCATAAATCTGCTGGAGTCACTAGAGCAAAGCAGCAAATTGGAAGGACAGTCACTCCTCTCACTCTGAGGGAGGAGAAAGTCTCCAAATATTTTTTTTCTTAATTTTGATTCTTTCCCTTCTGATTTTAATTTAAGCCTTTTCTCAACAAAGAAAGACTTCCAAATAAAATTTGCTCTGCATGAATGAATCACTGTCATGCTTTTTCTCTGTTGCCTTTAAGAAACGTTATAGGATGAACAATGTTTCCCCCTGTTAAATAAATAGAAAATAATGAAGAAAATGAAGTGAAATAAGTGACTCCTGCTATCCATTTTCAGCTGAGGTGACTGTAAGACAGCAGCAGGAGTCATGAGCTATCAGCTGTGTGTGGCCTGCAGCCAAAAATCTCCCTGAAAAGTGGGAGCAAGCTTCACATGCCTCACCTGCGTGCAGGCAGCAGACTTACCAGTCAAAAAATCTGAGTTCTTACAATATTTTAAACCAGACAAGAGGAGGAAATTCAGATCTCTTTTCTTGTTGGCACATCTGCCGCAGGGGAATCACACAGAGCTGAGCAGAAAGGCAAACCCAGGAAAACTCTGAGCCCGTTACTCAGCTAACTCCTGCGTGAGCAATTGGCAAGAGATCAGCCGTGAGAGAGGAACGGCAGGTTGACTGGCTTCATTCTGGGAGTCACGCAGGGGGTAGTTTGGGATTTTTGTTTTTTTCATCTGGGATGTGTGGATTTTTTTCTCTTTTCCTTCTTTTTCTGCCTTATGCACCTATGGTCTTTTCCTCTCTCCTTCTCTCCGTACCTCGCCCGTTCCTGGGATGACAAGCCGGTGTTATGCTCTGCCAGCTGATCCGCTGCAACGATTTTTTCATCCCACGAAACCAAATCCAGAAAAAAGCTTTGTGAGGGCTGATCCCAGAGGAGCGTGAGTGCTGAAACCAGGAGGGGATGGATTCTGGGGGAGAGGAGCTCCCGCGGGACCCGGCTCCTCCCAAACCCTCTCTTGAATCGCGCTTCTGCCTCTACCTCGTGGCGCTTCGACGGGGCAGACCCGCTCAGTCGCAGCCTGCCTGCGTGTTCGGGGTGCAGTAACCCCATGGCAGGGGCACGTTACGCAGGCAGCGCTTGCCTCCGCGGCTGCAAGGGGCATCTGGGCTGTAGTGGAGAGCGCGGGCTGCACAGGGCCAGTGGCCCAGCTCTCGGACCAGGCTGCCTGCTGCCTGGTCTCTTGCCCCGGGGCATTTCCACACTCTGCATGGCCCAAGCCAGCAGCTCTGGTCTGGAGGGAGGGGTGCAGAGCTCTGGCAGGTTCAAATAAATCTTGTGCTTTGTACCTGGGAAGGACAACGGCAAAGGACATCTCGCATTGCAGTCTCTTGCAGCAAACTCCCTCATCCCTCACGCGTGGCTACAGACAGACCTTGTGCTTCCACCAGTTTTAATGTCTGTGCCCATCTGCACATAGTAAAGCATCCGTTCCCCAGGATACCTGCTGAAGGAGCTGCAGGTGTGTGGATTCATTGAGATGTGGGGTTTGCTGCTGCAGTGTGCTATGCAGATTTACCTTCCCGTTTGCTAATTAGGGCCATGTCAAGTGTTAGTCCTGAGGCAGAAATTGCTGCACAGCTTGTGGATGCCTGATCCATACGTGCTCCCAGTTCGCTCACCCTCCCTGCACTGACCCGATGGTTGGTGTGCACCAGGCGAGCTCCCGGGGAACTCTGCCCGTCGGCCCTGCCTGCGCGGTGCCCGCAGCGGGGCTCGGGGGTGTCCGGTCGCACAGCTGAACGCTGCCCTCCGCTCACCGGTGCCTTCCTGGAGGGGCAGGAGGTGAGGGAAAGCTGCTCTTTCTGCTGTGTCGCCTCAGCTCTGCTGAAGAACCGGCTGCCGGAGGGGTAGGACACGCTGCGTTCCGGCAAGCAGCCATCTGCCTGCAGCTGCCAGCTCAGGCTTGCTCACGGGCAGCACAGTCATCCCGGGACACCGCGGCAGGTCCGGGGCAGCTCGGATGAGGCTGTGCCACCAAGGTTTGACCAGGAGCCGCTAAACCAGCCATAGGACTCGTATGGTTTCACCACCGGGTGCAACGGGCACGTCACCTGCTGCCCCCAGGGATGCTGCTCCCGCGCTCCGACCTTTTCGCCCAAAGCAGTGGAGAGGAGCCTTGCGGTGGTGTGGGCTTCTTCATGGGCAGCTGCCCCCCCGCCTGCTGCTTCCATGCTGGCTGCTGCACCAGAGATCTTGTGTGTACGTATGTATATGTGTACACACACACGCCTGTGTAGATGTCTGCAAGTATATATACACATAGGTGTAACAGCAGGCTGAACTGGCTACGCGGCTCAACGCCCTCAGCCTTGATGCACGGCCACCCCTGCTGCACAGAGTCAGGGTCTGGGAGGAGACTGGTACCTGGTGGCAGAGGTGGGGATGCAAAGGTGGAAGGTCACCACGGGAAGAGGTTCGCATGGGCCACGCCGGCATCGTGGAGAGCCCGTGCTAGGCTAACGACTCGTTTCGGACAGAAAACCAACACCGTGAGGGCCATGGCTTTGAGAGGAGAGCTGCACAGCCATTTAAGTACTGTTAACCTCTCATTTCCCGCTGCTGGCCAGTTGGGGGCTAGAAACTGGTGGTGGGAAAGTGATCTGGAGGGCAAGGTCTGCTGTGTGGGAAGTTTTCACCTTGCATCTTCTTTAGATGAGGACACACAGGCGATCAGAGGATGTTTGGCTCACACAGGCTGCTTAATTCACTGTTTGCTTCATTAGCAAGGGGTATCGCTGCACTGTGGTGGTTGTGAAGCCCCAGCGAAGACCCCGCATAGCTGACTCCAGCTCAGGAAGCTGTTCACCAGCAACTTTGACTCTAACCAAGACAGCCTTCAGCTGGCCCCCGAGGAACTGCCCAGCGGGTATGGACTGAATGTCCAAATGGAGGTGCTCAGCAGCTCATCGCTCGCCTGGAAGGCCATTCCAGGAGGAATAACACCAAACCTCGGGCTGCCTCGTGTGCTGTGAAAGTGTGTCTGTGCCAGTCTGAGAGCAGTCGCTCCGTCTCCTCTGAACCTTTTGCCTTCAGCCTCTGTTTTCTAAGTCTGGTTCATACTGAGAGCTGGACTCGTGGTCCTTGACAGCTGAGACCCATGGCTTCAGAGACTGTGTGCACAGAAAAACCCCACAGCTGAGCAAAAGCAGCAGCTGCCCCGTCTGTCCTGAGCCCCAGCTGACTTTCACTTTGTCCAGATGCTCTACCAATGGTGCTTACCATTTCTCTTTCTCTCCCTTATCCCTAAAGAATTACTCTTGTGCCATTGCTACTGCCCAACTGCTTTGTAGTCACCTTGGGCACCCTCGTTATCTTCATGTAGATCAGAGCCCAAAGGACTTCAGTTTCCTCCCAGTCCCAGCCACACCAGCTGAAAGCAGCTGCCCAGGCTGCTGGTGCTGCGCAAGGGCTCCGCTGTCCAGATGTGCCTCTCCTCCAGAGCCTGAAAAGGGGAACGTCGCACTGGGCTTGCTCTGGATTTGGGGCTTTCAGGAGGAATAGGGGTCTTCTGCCTCAGCTGGCTTATTTTTTTGACGTCGCAGCCTGTCACGTGCTGTGCTCTGACGGAGCTCATTCAGCATCGGACCCTGCAGGGGTGTCCGCCCTGATGCTGGGTGCGTAGCCCCACGTCCCAGCGCTGCTGCCGCTCTCTGTGCACGCGTCCTTGGCCGCACCGAGTCCTTGCCATCAGGGTGGGTGGCTGCCTCCCCCAGCATGCAGCCTCTCCGACCTGGAGCACTGGCTCCAGGGGCTCATGGTCGTGCGGCTGGCACGGCTCGCAGCCACCTGCCTGGGGCTAGAGGGGCTTCACGTTCGCCCCAGGCAGCGTGTAGCACCCCCAGAAGCAAAGGGCAGTGCCTACGGGTGCAGAACCCCGCTGTCACGCTCTCGGAGAGGGTGAGTCACCCACGGTCATTCTCTTTTTACCCCTCTGACGTTCAGCCTGGACTGTGGCTCCTAAAAATAAATGTGTCTGGAGGGCAGGCTCCTCAGGGACATATCCTGGCTGAGAGCGGAGGCTGCTGAGGCAACCGCATCTCCTGACCGACTGCTCAGGTAGTGATGGTTTTATGGCTGCTCTCGGGAGCTCTGGAGCCGAGCCATCCTGCAGTGTGGATTCCCTGGCACACGCCAGCCTCTGTTAAAGGCATGGCCTCCATTAAACAGAGATGCTGTTTGCCCAGGGAGAGGAAAGCGGGCTACGTCATGCTTGCCACCAGCGGTGATCCCTGCCAGACCCTCCGCCCCCAGGAAGATGAGCCGCTGATATCTGATCAAGTGCGAGACAAGCAAAGCCCAGCCACGCAAGCCCCCCTGGAGACCCTAATCCACCTCCAAAAATATCCCCCGGCCACAAGAGGACAGGCTCAGGGGGGTGTTGGCTGCCTGCTTCCCTTTGGCATGCGAAAGGAGAAAGCACAAAGTGAGGAGGTGAGGCTGGGGGGCCGTGGGGTGCTCCGGGGCTCCCCCCCCCCAGGCAAGGCAGTCCCAAGGTGAAGGCAGAGCCGTGCCCCAGCATTTCAGTTTCGCTGCAGGGTGGTTTGCCAAGGCCACCCACTGTCCCTGCTGGCGCTTGTCCTCCTCCTCCAGGACTGCTTACGCTGGCTTTTCCCTTTCAGGTTGAAAAAAAGATAAATCCGTCTCTGCCTAGCAGACCTCTGCAGTTCCCTCACCTTTACTGGGATTTGGGGCTGAGGCAGGTATTGTGCATTACCAGGAACAGCCAAATGGGTTTCCAGAGCTCAGACTACTCGGGGAGCTGCCATTTGCATAGTTTTGATGAAATACTGAATCAGAGCCCTGTGACTGAATGACACCATAGGTGACCCTGGGTGAAAGGAAACTGCTCGCGCACGGGTGTGAAAATTGAATGCCCTGGGGTACTTTGGCCTCTCCGCTTAAACCTGCCCGTGTTCCGAGCGCTTTTCCAGCCCGACGGCACAAGTCTCGCGCCCGGGACCTGCCGGTGTTTGCTCCCTGAGCTGGTGTGAAGGGTCTGTCTTTGCTCCCTGGCTGGCCGCTGGGGATGAAGACAACTGGCTGCTTGTGTGTTCCCCACACACGGTGCCCTGGAGCCCTGGAGTTTGTCCATATGCGCTGGCAGCCTCTGGTGATATTTAGCCGACCAGGTGGTTCGGTGCACCCCAGTAACACGTCTGGTCATGCAAAGGGCTGCTTTGCACAACAGGGATGATCCTCCAGCTTGGGAGCTCCGGGTCTGCACCCACCAGAGCACGTGGGAAGGCTCCCACGGGGCTGCTGAGCGTAGGGGCAGAGCACCCCATGGTCTCCACTCTCGCCCAAAAATGTTAGGGCATGGGGAACATCCCTTGGCACCAGGAGACAGGCTCTGTCAGGAGAGCTCATGTCTTTTATTAGACCGTCAGACACAGGCAGGAGAAAAAAGCTGGCAAGTTCTGGGGCACACGGGTGTCTCTGTTGTTTTCTGAGTGTATCATTTGGTCTAATAAAAGACATGACCCCTCCCTGCAAATCTTGACTCTCCTCTGACCTTAGATCACGGCAGTGGCAACAGCCTACTTGGCATTGCATGCTTCTTCACAGAAATGTAGCAGTTAGCAAGAAAATTGTGAGCAAACACACCCACTGAGTGCCCAGAGAGGACAAGCCGAGAGGGAGGGGAAACACCACTGCAAGCAATCAGAAATTAATAAAATCTCACTGTCTGTGTCTTCCCCATTCCTTCTCAGGGGAGATGGCAGCAGAGGAGAAGGGCACTGGCTGTGCTTCTGTTCTGAAGGCTTCCAACAACAACTGGGGTTTATTTTTGTCCGTAATAATGACTCTGCTCCTGCTCTGACCTACGCAGTGTTAAGCCCGAAAAACTGGGATGTCCTTGCTTAAGACTGCAGCGTTTTGTTCTCATTGACTCACATCACTGTCGGGCGAGTATTGCTGTTGTCGTTGTTTGAAGATGTGTAGTTAACGTTTGCGAGCTACCATTAGGAAGTGAGATGTGTTTTTAAGCCAGCAACCTCTCTAAACATGGGGCTGGGGTGGGACACACTGAATGCTGTTGGAAGCGTTCACATTATTTTTGGACATGCAGACCGTGGGCTGCACCCTGTCCCCTTGTGCCGGGGCAGGTGGTCCATCCCCAGCCGCAGAGACCCATGATGCACACCGCTTGCAGCTCTCCTTCTTGCTTTTTCACAGAATCACAGAATCACAGAATGTTCGGGGTTGGAAGGGACCTCTGGGGATCACCTAGTCCAACCCCCCTGCCGAAGTAGTGTCACCAAGAGCAGGCTGCACAGGACCTTGTACAGGCGGGTCTTGAATATCTCCAGAGAAGGAGACTCCACAACCTCCCTGGGCAGCCTGTTCCAGGGCTCCGTCACCCTCAGAGGGAAGAAGTTCTTCCTCATGTTCAGACGGAACTTC
>Ga0065711_1032450_pt1 | contig 27316 bp, 21 predicted proteins | sample Hoacrofraction12_FD_59098 | JGI IMG/M metagenome (GOLD analysis project Ga0065711, IMG submission 59098) | Hoatzin crop microbial communities from Cojedes, Venezuela - Epithelial fraction 12 v2 (version 2) | ecosystem: Host-associated > Birds > Digestive system > Esophagus > Crop | place...
CCCAGGATCCCATTGGCCTTCTTGGCAGCCAGGGCACACTGCTGGCTCATGGTTAACCTGTCATCCACCAGCACACCCAGGTCCCTCTCCGCAGAGCTGCTCTCCCGCAGGTCCACCCCAAGCCTGCACTGGTGCATGGGGCTGTTCCTCCCCAGGTGCAGGACCCTGCACTTGCCCTTGTTGAATTTCATCACATTCCTCTCTGCCCAACTCTCCAGCCTGTCCAGGTCTCGCTGAATGGCAGTACAGCCTGCTAGTGTATCCACCACTCCTCCCAGCTCTGCATCATCAGCAAACTTGCTGTGGGTACTAATTCTTCACCCAGGTCATTGATGAAGAAGTTAAACAAGACTGGGCCCAGTACTGACCCCAGGGGGACACCACTAGTTACCGGCCTCCAGCTACACTCAGTGCCGCTGATGACAACCCTCTGAGTTCTGCCATTCAGCCAGTTCTCAATCCACCCCACCGACCACTCATCCAGCCCACACTTCCTGAGCTTCCCTAGGAGGACGTTATGGGAGAGTGCTGAAGGCCTTGCTGAAGTCGAGGTAGACAACATCCACTACTCAAGAGTTTGCTTTGTCAACCTGGAGCTTTGTTATATTCCATATCAGTTAATTACAACAATCGAAATCGCCACTACTTTCAAGAAAAGTTACCTCATGATTTGAAATGAAAACAGGAAGTGACAGACACAATGAATTTTGTCAAGTGTTAACGTATAACTTAGGCCTAAGAACCAACTTCTCAGAGGAAAGCTGTCTTCATCACTTATGATACACTCAAATATTTTTGAATGACATCAGCATCACTTTAAGATGAAGTCAAAACTAGCTTGGTAACTAAAGCCAGCTGCTTCAGTTTATATGAACAAACCTACACGATACACAATGTACTTCTTAGTACACCCAAGACAAGGCTACCAAAGGATTTATTAAAAAAAAAAATCTTTCTACAGTATCCATTTTTATGCATACTAGGCTACAGACAAAAAACATATTCGAGGAACAGATTTTTATGAAATGTTACATTCCATATTTTAACTCACTGTCATAGCACTTGCCTATGGAAAGTTCAAAAAGGGATTTACTGTTTTTAGTTCAGACACCGCATGCATGCTCACCTCAGCATGAAAGTGTACTGATTTGCTGTCAGCAAGCTGCAGATGAGATGTGAGTTCTGCTATCCTTGCCATGTAATGGTTTTTTATCAGGTCTTCACGAGATTCAACATCTGGAGTCTGGCAAAGCAAAAATTTAAGCAGACAGATATTTATGTTTAGTAGACTGAATACTTGCATCAGAATGTTGTCCTCTACACTGACTTCTCTTCTTCCCTCATGAGACCTGGATGCTCCACCCAAAACACATTAAATTCCCCAAAGACAACAAACAAATTACAGCAGGTCACTCTACAATTTGTCACTCTGATGGTGATTCCTAGCATCAGACTCCCCTAAAGGACAAAGAGCTGACCGAAGATGCAAGAAGTCAGCTTGATTTAATATATCAAGTCTCTGATGAAGACGAAAATCGACTGCAGAAATAGACTGCTTTCACCTACATAGAAACTTGCTGACTTATCCCAACAAGGAAGAATTCCTCTGCATAACTAAATTTCAGAGGCTCACAACAGTCAGAACTATTTCTTATGTTGCATATTCCAGAAGTTTGTTTAGACATTTGAACTTTAAAAACAACAAAATGAAACTCACCAGCTTAAGTTACAGAGTAACCCACCAGAGGCAACTTTCCCATGACTTGCCATTACCTTCAAGTTCAGCACTATAGAGTAGCTTTTAAGAACTTGTATCAGTTATTATCTGGTTCCCATCCCCTTTTTAATTATATTTTCAGAAGAAAAATGGGAGTAAACTAAAATACACATCAGCTCCCTGCAGTGTCAGAAAAGGGAAAGCACTGAATCCTACTCTGCAAAGTTCCTGCTGGAGCAAATGTTACACTATAGCAGTGCTAAATAAAGAGTTAACTCTTAGTCTGACAGCTGGTTCTAAGTTTCTCTCAGTGTGACCTCTGGTTTGGGATAACTAGTACTTCAGCGTCAAACACCAGGCACTTGCAGCTTGAGCCCTTCCTCAGGAGTTAAGAATTGAGGCTTGGAATGCACATAGGGTTACTGAAGTACAAACAGACCAACACCTTCCTTGGATTACAGAGAACAGACCTGGACCACAGCTTACACTGCTCCAAACGGCTTACATGAATAAAAGATAACAGTTCACTAAACAGAAGAAAATTAAGAAATCCATGTATTTCTTGAGACTTGAACATACAGCATACAGACTACGTGTGACTCATGCCATTACCCTACAGTATTCTTGGTAAGCAGACCTTTGGAATAAGTTTAACAGAACCAGAGTTGAAGTATTTACCAGATGTACTCTGATAATGTTCAAAACAGATTACCTCTTCATTATCAGTAGTTGTAGTCAACATTCCAATCTAGAACAAGGAAGAAAATACACTTAAGTGAGAACTGCAAAAAACAAGATACCATAGCTGCAAGTCATCTCTGCTTCAGTCATAGAAGGACTTTAATTTAAAAAATATTTTGTAACAGTTAAAACTAAAACAAAATTTAAGTACTTCCACCTGTAACATAGGCAAGGGTAATATTATACACAAATGCTTTAAGCAGAATTAAAGCTGACACCAACTCTCCAAATATGAAATATCCTTTGCCTTATGATGTACACAGGGAACAAGCCACAAAAGCAACAAGATGCAGCTAGCTCGTATGATTATGCAACTGCTTGAGTAAATGAAGCTATTCAGAGGTATGTTAGAACACTGAAACATTACTTCTCATGTTCAAGAGCAAGGAAACCCATCTTGGATTTCCTGAGCACCTTCTGAATTCCTTTCTTTTCAGTTTGACTAGTAAATTGCACAACAGGTCAGTGTGCAGCACTGACAGAACTCTAGCAGAGGGGTGCATGCAAATAGCTAGTTTCATGGAAGAATGTCTTTGCAGAGTCAAGAGGGTTTTTTTTTTTTATGACCTCAACAGGACTAAATATTTAGGTTTACGAGAAACATACAATATGTTCACTTGTGAGTTACATTTAGCATTGTAGCTCGAAAAAGTCACTCTCCTCAAACTCCTAGCAGATCAAGGGGGAGGGGGGAAAAGAAAAAAGGAAGAATTCTATCAAGTGCTGATCCAAGTAGATTATTTCTTACAGACAACATCTCTGTTAATACCACTTTGGAAATGGTAATTCACAGGAAAGGCCAGCTTCTTAATTACTAGCAGTAAACAGGAAAGACATTTACGCAAAATAGAAGAGCACAGACAGAACGCATGCCACACCCAAATACATTTTTTGAGCCCAAGTTGTATGCACCTATGAAAGTTACATAAAATTTAGTGCTCCAGAGAGCACTGAAAACTTGAATGGCTTCCTCAAGTTAAAATCAAGTTATACTGCACTGATGCGCAGGAAGTCTTTCAACCCATTTAAAAACACTAATTACCTACTTCCATTTGCTTTAACTTACGCACAGATGAAAAAAGTATTGGAAACTCAGAGCTGACCCAACATATACACAACTCACAAGACTTCCTGACTACAGACTCAGGAAAATCTAGAAGTTAAGTATCCAGTATTTCCCCTTCAGTCATACAAATACAGAACTACATAAACGTCTCCATGATACTAAAGAAACCATAGTCTCAAAAGCCAAGAAGTTCCAAACTCTGCCAAAAGTATTAGCAACCAGCTTTGCAAATACAAGGAGACCAAGTGTGAATGCTTTTCACCACAGTCAAAAAGCTTTCATTATTAGCGTTCCACTGATCAAACAGTACCTCTACTAAAGAAAGTGGATTTTTCTCTACTGAAGGAAAAAGCTCACTTACCAGACTAGTACTTCTAGCAGGTTCCTTCAGACTTTTTTCTATGGCTTCCTTCTTTTGTTCAGCTACATTTGGCAACACAGAACGCTCTTGTATAGTTTCAGTTAAATGTCCACTAAGAGAGTTCTTCAGTTTTTGGTTTTCTTTCTCTAGCTTTATTTTAGCTAGCTGGGCCTCCAACATCCAGTGTTCTTTTTCTTGTTCAAGTTTTGCAATTTTCTCCAAACTCTGCTGGACCTTCAGGAGGGAAAGTTTACAGTCCAGGTTATTGAACACAGGGAAAAACGTCACACACAGGAAATGTTTGAAGACAGTATTAATCAAATCAGCAAGCTAATGAATAATGCAGCACGTAAAAAACTACTGATTTGAGCTGTATGCTTAACTGTGCTCATGTGTCAAAAATGACCATATTAGTTAATTAGCCTGAAACATGCATCATAAAGTTACAGCTCATAGAAATGGCAACACTGTATTAGGTGAGAAATCTAAGCAGGGAAAAATTTTATGAAAACTTGAAAGATGTGTGCCGGGCACTAGCATTATCTTGTTCTATGCTAGAAAGACAATCAATCCTCTCTTCCCAGCTGCCCCACCTCACACAGAGAGAAGAACCCACGCATCCAGATAAGAAATCAGCTATAGAACAGTACACATCATATCACTCCACAAATTTCTGTTGAAATTCATCTCATTCCTACTATTCAACACTATTTGATAGTACTTTACCTTCATAAAATACACTATTATGCATGTTAGTAAAATTATACCAAAATACCTGTTGTGCAAGACCTTCTCTACTTTCTGTGGAACTCAAAAGAACTCTGCGATTGGCCAAAGCCTCTTCATAAGGCACTGAATCTGCACAAGGCTGCAGAAGAATAAGAGAAACCTTAAAACATGTTTCACAGTAGATCAGAATATGTATTCTACATTTGCTTATTGCCCTCCTTACTTTTATTAAAGGCAAGAAAAACATGTTCCAAGCATTTCCTAGCCAGCAGAAAAAAATGGCTTGAGCTCATACGAAATACTGCCCAAATGCACACCCTGATTAAAAAGTACTCGGAAAACTCCAGGTGTTACCTAATGATCAACTGCATCTTAAGGTCCATTTTACAGACATTGCAGTAAAGTGGTTTAATGATTACTGTTAATCACACCATCACTTAATTGTTAATTTTAATGGAGACAGATCTGGCAGTGTTCAATCCTTTGGTTCAGCACATTTTCTCCAGCATACCTCCTTTTCAGCTGCTTTTATTTCCTGTTGCTCTCCACCATCTTCCAGTGAATGCAAATATAGGAATATGATGTCATTCACTCCATAATACTGGTGAATATGGGAGGAAATTTAAATAAGCAGCTACCCTCTCCTCCTTGGAGCCTTGGCACAGAAATAATTAGTGGAAATGGGTAACTGCAGAATTGACACATACCCACAGTTATGAGAGCAACTATGCTCTCTGTATTTTTCAATAGCATTATTGCCTTCAGGGTTCCATTTCCTCAGCCAAAGATTTTCATTCAGCGAATCTCAACCATTCCAAATACTGAAAATCCTTAGTTTGTATTCTCTTTGGCATAAAACTGTGCTTTCTCTGTGCAACCATGCTAGCTGAACAAACCTTCTTTAAAGACTTCATGTAAGCAACCGCCTTTTTCTTGTACTGCAGCATACACTCAGCTGAAAGCGGGTTAATGAACTCTGTTCCTCCTTTAGGTCCATAGCTCAGCGAAGCAGTGAAGTGATCCAAGTTGTTACTAAAGAATGAGGCAATCTAGACACATCAAGAGAAGTCACTTTTTGAATTAAGCTGACCAGAAAGATTCGTGAAAGCAATCACTCATTTTAGAAAGGCAAGTATTTGGTGCAACGGGACTTCACAACACGAAATTCAAACCAGCTACAGGCTCTTTCACGTAACTTAGAACTTACTAATGCAAAGCATCCTCTCTGAAGTATCTACTTTTATCACCTATTCAGTTGTTTTCTCTTGTAGCCTGAAAATACCTTAGAACAAACCTGATACTACAGATCATTAATATCAGAGGTACACCTAGAATTTCCAAATCATTCAACTAAGATTCCCCCCCTCCCCAGAAAACCTGCACAAGTTAGGGCATTACACTGAGATGAAAGTATCCATTACCTTCCCCACTCCATTTGTTAAATTCACAAGAGAGGATAAAATACAGTCATTTGTAGTTACGAGTTTCTGTGTGGCAGTTGGAACGTCTTGCTCTAAAGTAGCTTTCTGACTGTAGTGCTTGGAAGTGTCTAGAAAAAACACACATTTATGTCAAATTATGTTTTTTGTCTGCTTAACCAACAACTTTCAAATCCAGCTTATGACCTCAGGTTTCAAATGCTTTTCCCCTTTTTAAGCAGGTTTTATAAAAGTTCTGGACACTCTTAGTTCTTTAGTAGAACTGCCTTAGACAACTGTTTATGATCATAAGGAACAGACATTATGCCTGTTACACAAGGCAGGATAAATGTGTATACTTAAGTGTACTCTGTGTCCTAAAAATCATAGCTATATAGCAGATCCAAGCTCACACTAAACTAGCATTTCATTTCACAAGTACACTTCCAACTTCCGTATGTTTACATCAGGACACTAAAGGTAGAATTTTTAGTCATGTTCAATATCTGAGTATTAAGCTTACATGACTTAAAAGGGAAGAATATTTTAGCTCTGTCAGAGCAAATCTAAATGACTGCCAGAAATTTGCAATGCTACTTCCTGTATTCTAAAAGTCTTTCGGGCAAATTTAACAGAACAGTCTTCAGAGAGAAAAAAACCACAAACCTTTTTAAAGTCATTCACAAGAATGTCTTAGCTTAAATACACTAATTTCAAAAGCACCAAAATTTAAAAAAAATCAAGTATTTATGTAAGAACAAACATTCACAACTTAGCCTAATTAAAAATAAGTAATTATTTTACAAGTGAACACTTCACACTTATTCTACAATAACCTACAGAATGGAGAAATCCCAAGCCATCACCATCAGAAGTTACAGTTTAAGGCAAGCTTAAGCACTTGGAAATTCATTTGGGTTGGGAAAGAAAGGAGGACAGAAGTCACAAGTCAAGCATTCTGAAGTACAGGAGTGTGAGGTGTTAAGCACGGTATTTCTGTTGCTAGCTAATGAATTCTACTGGCAGTTTTCTTCAGCACTTTGCTTTTACTTTTTTTAGTTGGGTTGTTTTTATATTATAGCAGCTATATTAAGAGGTATAAGGTATTTATCAATAAACTTATCTATGTTGCAAAACTCTTGGTTTAGGGTCTCATTTGGTTTGTGGTACAATCTCCAACAGTATCTTTTTTTTTAAAAAAGAGAAACAGAGGGACACTGCAAAATGGGGCCGGCTATTGACATTATTACTAAAAGACTAGAAAAAACAAAAAACCATTTTGTTTAAAATTATAAAAGCCTAGTGTTTAAACAGCTGACTAGCATCAAAACAATTCAATGGATTATCTTCTCCCTGGGAACAGCTACACGATGCAGAAACTCTAGGACACACAAACATCAGCATTTTAAAACTCCAAGTTCTAACCAAACATCATTTCACTCAAAACACAACATATCCACGTCCTTCCAATAAATGAAAGGTAAGCCACTTTCAAGGAGGAAGTTCAATTTCAAAAGGAAATCAGACTTCTTTGTAAGCTTTGGTTATATGTTCATGTTAAAAATAGCAATCAACCTAAACACTGTTAAGGAAAAATTCCACTTTGAAGGTACTAGGTCAACAGCATGGAAGCAGAGGAAAATATGTATAGTTAATGGCATTCCATTCTGTATGCTAGATTCACTAGAGCAATGAAATTCAGTAACTAAAGCGACGCTGCTCAGGAAGATCTAGAACGCCACAATTAAATATTCCAGCAACTTCTAAGAACAGATCTAATGGAATGGAGGAGTGAAAAAACATGCATGCATGTCCAAAACAAGTAGCTAGCAGGTTTAGTTTCTTACCTTAGCTTGTAAAGGCAAGACAAACCAGACTTATCACATATTATACATTTAACATTGTTACAGAGAGAGTACATGTGTGCTATGTTAAACAGACAAATACCACTATTCCTGTATTCTCACCTTTTAAAATGTCATGAAATCCATGAAGACTTGTAGCAATGTTTGTAAACACCAAGTTGTAATTTGTCCTAAGAAGGCCTTCTGGTTTTGTACCTAAAAGTACCATATAGAAAGGAGAAAAAGAACAATTCAACCACGAATGAAAAAAGTTAGCTTTGAAAAATCATCCAATTTCTACCTACTAGAAACATTTGCATGGGGTATGGTCTTAGAACTTGAGAATCATAACAGATTCATTGACATTTCAATTCCCCTTCCTTTAATAATATATATACACACCAAATTTGACCAGAGTAGGCAAACTTCCCAGTTCCCCAAATTTCATTCAGATTTTACAAATATCAACTCTTTTGGTCTTAAAAAGCAATTATGCACAGAGAAAGATTTATATGCTCACTGTTGTAGGAAGGACCATCTGGATCCTTCTAAAATAATCTGAAGATACACAATAACTGTTTCCTCTTATTATTTACAGTATGCACCCGGATATTATTTCCCCACACACATACACACCAAGGTTTTACCAGATTTTATTTAGTCATTACCATAAGAGTTATCGTTTAATAGAACAGGAGGAGCTCGAAAGTGATAATTAGTAATGAAATGTAGCTTATTAACAATTTCATGATTAAGAAATGACAAAAGCCTACAGTCATTTCTTCTCCTCCTACAGTTAACTACTACTATCTAAAATGTGGTACTTGTGACTGCTTGGTATTTCCAGGTCTGTATCATGCCCATGTCTATCCAGGAGAAAGAATGCAGAGCACTGTACAGCACACTCCACCTCCCAGACTGGATCAAAGAGGGCCCAATACAACAGAGCATACTGCAGAACTCACATGCCCCATAGTTTCGACTGTACCTAAAGAGTAGCATTAACCTTGTTTTGCTCTTTCACAGAAGTGTGATTTTTTGTGTGTTTTTCTTTCAATGGCGAGATTTTGGGGCGTTTGTTTTGTTTTGCGTTTTTTTTTGTTTTGGTTTGTTTTTTTAGAGTTTTTTTGTTTCGATTTGGTTTTTTTGTTTTGTTTTTTTAAAAAAAAAAGTTCTAGAAGGGAAGCTATACTTTCCAGTCAACGTGGTCAGAGCCAAAACTGGCACTTACTTGGTAACGCAAGAAGACTAACGTATGTATGTAGCTTCTCGAAGACTGCAGTCAGCCTTTTCATGTCTCTGTGTAGCTCCATATTTCTAGCTCTTAGAGCAGCTGTGCAAAGAGAAGACTCACACTCTTCTTCCAAACTAGGAATATATGAATTATTTTTTTTTTAAAAAGTGAGCAATTATCTTAAAAAACAAGTTCATGAGTTTTGGAGTAGATGAGTAGAGTACATCCCCAGTCCAAAGCAACAATAGACTAGGAATTTATTTCAGAAATGTTAACATATCAGAGTAACTTCGCAGTACTTGAAAATACTGTGCACATGAACTATTCCCACTCTTATAAGCTTCACTCACAAGCCAGGAATGGTTTTCACTCACAGTAAAGAACTGACTGCATCATTTTAAAGACTTTTTCCTCTACTACATACAAACTACTTTTTGCTCCCTAAGGAGCAGGAGAACAGGTACAAAGGAGGCATAAAACAAGCTTTCTCTTCTTCCTTAATCCAAAACCTCCTTTTAAGTAGTCCTTTGCACTAATAATTCACCTCCCTTCAACCTGCTCAGGGATAGAGATTTTCACCGCAGAAGGAATGTGCATCTCGCCAAGTTTTACTACATTACCATATTTACTGCATGATAAATGATCTTCAGGCAGGCTCAAGAAATTAACAGTTTCAGTGTATCATACCTGAATAGTATCAATGCTATTGAATATCATTAGGAAACATTAAAAACCTGTGCAGCTTTTGTTAAAGTCTCATCTGTGAGGGGGAAGAAAGGCTTTAAAACACATGGGTTTAGCTCTAACGCCAAGCTGAAAAAAATATGCATAACCTAACGGCTCAAAAACCAGCAGGCAAAAAAAAAGTTCTGCCTTTTAAGCCAGAGTGCTTTAAGGACTGACTTAATATTTGTGTTGTAGATGTTGACAATGCTGCATGCCTGACACTCACTGTGCCTTTAATTTGATCTATCAAATCAAAAGTACCTTTTTAACTGATAGGGAAGAATCTTTCTTAAAAAGCATAAGTAGGAAGCTAAATGTTCTGAGAAGGCCTTCAATTTCACAGCTGTTTCCTGGAAGGAAAAACAACACATAAGTATTTTTGTTCTGTAAAAACCTTTTCCAACGCTAAAAATAAGAAATCTTACCAGGACTGTCACGGTATCTTCTGTAATACTCTCAAACAAGTGCAGCATTCCTTCCTCCAGAGGGCGAACATATGCAGCGTTTTCATGAAGATACTGTGAGAACTGAGCACAGAGAGATTTTAAAATGGTGCTTGCTGAAAGCTCCCGCAAACTGTTTCAAGTTAACAATTGAACAGGCCACTTTAGCAAAGTGCCTGTCATCTTAAATGATCCCCAGAACATCAGTAATAATATGTAACAGTCAAATGACGTACAGCAACCTCTTCTACAGGACACACAAACACACACCTTGAGGGAAAATGAGAAATAGTGAAGACTATATAGGAAGCCCAGGCAAAATCACATCTCAGGCCTTGCCACAGCAGCTTACCTCATTTAAACTGCCATGCACAGCACACCAAACCCCTGCTTTGTAAGTTTAAACATTCTTGCATTCCTTGCTCAACTCCATCAAATTAAGGCTAGATCCATGCACCATTAAGCCACCGGAATAAACTGCCCTACCTTCCCTCCCATCTGTTTGCTTATCGGCCCTTGCCCTGTGCATCAGCACAAACATTTGCACAGCTATGCTGTGCGAAGTATTGAACTAAACCGAGTTGAAACTGAGAGCAAGAGATACATTTTAATCTTTGTCTGTACCCAATCCGGTTTTCAACATGGGTCAAAGCATGCTTACACCAATGCAAAAGATGGAGCAGTAACTGATCAGAGGGAAAAGTCTTACTTTCAAGAACTATGACAGCTTTGGGCAATTACGAAACTTTGGCCTCATAGGACTGCCTGACTTGGCTAAAAATTGCTTAAGTAAATTCTATGGCTAATTTCACCTTCAAAAAAGTACACCTGAGAACAAATGTGTTTACTCTTACATGCAAAACATAACAGTACCATCAGCTTTCAATTCTGATACCAGAGTATTTCAAAAAGCTTTTCCACAAATTGACATAGGTAGTTAAAAGTGATCTTCATTTTTATTTTGCCCCACAGAAAGACACCTTCACCTTTGATTATTTATACTACAACAGCAGCTAAAGATCCCAGGAAACTAGGGTATGGGAAGTTTTAATTATTTCTTGTATTATGACAGTGCAGAAACACAGTGTTAACAAGAAAAGAGAGATGCCAAGCTCTCATTCATGCATGCAGAAATCTGGATGGAATTATGGAAAAATCCTAAACTTCAGGAGGAAAAAGTAACACATGCAGAATGCTCCTGGACTTGTGTTGCAAGAGAGGACTGGAGTTATCTGGCATGATGCTGAAGACCCAGCAGAACCCAGCAATCCAACACTTAAAGAGAAAAGGAATACTTGAACCTGGAAGGGAATTGTCCACATCTACTTTGAGTGTTTGGTGGGGAAAATAGCTTGAAAGCGCCAGACAAGACCTGGAGTTGGGGAAAAATAGATCAGTGCAAGTGTGCTAAGCCACTACCTGACACTTGTCTCACTTTCTGCACTGCACTAAGGGGAGGTTTTCAAACCACGCTGTGGAGGAGCTAAATCACACTGAGAACACTTGCCGAGCAAATAGATAAATTAATAAAAAATACAGGAGCAACAGCAGCTTCAGCGAGTGGTAAGAGATGCTTCACTGCTGGAAAAATCACAGCACAAGCCCTGAGAGGCAATACGCACTGAGGCAATTAGGTCATGAATACACAATGCGGCAGACTACAACAGACATGATTATGACAACAAACAAAGCCTGAACTACTGAATCAGAGTCAATTATCAGAAAAGGAGAATCCAATTACAGTTCTGATTAAGTTGTGTGTTTCAGCTGTGTGAAAGCACTTCTCTGCTGAAAAACAACAGTGTTAACTACAATGCTAACAAAAAAAATGCGCGAGAAGTGATGTCTAAGAAACCTAATTTTACTCCCTTAGCTTAAACTGCCTTAGTGCCTGTAGAACCCCATCACCACACTGGGCCACAAACAAGGAGGCATTTCCTGCCCCAAAGAATTTGGAAGATCACAAAGCCACATAGTTCTCACAAGAAGGATGTGCCATTTTGAGTATGTTTGGTGGCAGGAGCAAGAAAATGTTGTCCTCAAACTAAGATCTATGCTGAATCTCTGTAAACGTGTATTCTTGATTCAAATAGTTGAAACAACTGAGAAGGTAGAGTGGGATTTCTCTAGTGGATTAACACCTTCACAAGCATATTTGTTGCCTGCGAAGAGATTAAAGGAGATCTTCATAAGAACAAGAAAGTTTTGTTAAAAGTTCACATCGCTACTACATGCACTGCAGCCATTTGATGAATGCACGTCCATCTCTGCACCTGGTCTGAGCCCTGCAAACTACCAAACTGAAGTTACAGTCTGAATCAGAAAATGCTCTCACCCAGCAACTGAAATGCACAGAGGCCCACTTGTACTATGAAGTCAACAACACTGATGTTAAAGCACTTTGATTCTAAAGCATACATACATGCATGCATCCCCACACAAATCCTTGTGCACAAAGTTCTGTTCCATGCTTCATGGCACAGAAAGTCAAAAGATGCAGCTTAACAACTCAATGATACTCTCAGAAAACTCGTCCTGTGGAGTTGCACGGAGATAGGTCAGATTTCTCGTAATAATTTCAACATGCTTTTACTGACTTGAAGCTTCAGAACACTTACAGGAAAGGTCTTTGCACAAATAGCCCAAAATCAGATGATAAAGTTGGTATTTGACAAGAGAATAGAGTACAGTTTCTCTCCTTTGTAAGTCTACCTTACATCCAGTTTATTTCACATTACAGTTAAACACTTTAAACACAAGATCTTCTGTCTCAATTTCTCCCATGCTACAGTGCATTAACAAAGACAAGCATCTATTTAGTAGTGCCATATTTGTGTCTTTTAGAATAAGTCAGCTGAACTTTTGACAACTGCACTTTGATTTAGCACTTAAATCAAAGCCTTGATTTGAGTATCATATTGCTCTTGTAGCAGAGGCACAGAAGAGGATTCTCTGAGGCTACACTTTCACCCACATTCAGAGAAATCATCCAGTAGAAAAGACTTCTCAGGCAGGAGAGGCTGCCCCTCAGGAACACACTCATAGCATTCCAGTAAAGGTGGTAGAAGTTTGCACAACTACGATTATTCACTACTGAAAGTCTACATAATTGAATATACTTGTAGCTGAAATTTGTAAGCTTTACCTTCTGATTTAATGGTGATATAGTGTCTGTTGCAGAATCAATGGGAAAGATCTGTACCTTCTGCTCAGTGTATGTATGGAAGTTCAAAAGAGCTGTTACAAGTTCTTGAACAAAAGCCAGTGCCTGGCCAGCAAGGTCCCGCAATTTCAGCTGTAACGACAGTTATATTTGACATGTGCTTATTTAAATATGAGAAAAATTCTGTCTGGATACAAAAAATTGCTATCAGTGATTTCTTTCTTGTTAATAGTTCAGCCTAAAATACACAGCAGCAATTATGCTTAATTTTTTAAGGTTGTGAATAAACTACAATGCCACTCAGAAGGGCATGTTTTTCAATGACAAAGTACATTTTTATTTCATACAGCAGGTGATGTTTTGCCTTTGCTGCATTTCTCAAACTACAGGCCACAAGACCTCTTAAAGGTCAGCACAATTACAGAAACCATCTTTGACATTAAAATTTCCAAAGAGAAATAGACTAATTGCTGACAATAGCTCAGTTCTTTCAGTGTGGTGATAGTGAGAAACTGGTAACACCTGGTTGTGAGGAAACTTCACTTTAGTTAGTAAAAACAAGTGAGGTTCTCTCCCAGAATAAAAAGTGTCTGCTTCTCTAACTAGTAACACTCAATTCTTACTCTCCCACCTGGAGAGAACTGAGCTGCTGCTGCTGCTCATGAATAAGGCTGTTCTGCAGCTTTAGTGCAGTAGGAAGGTATCGAAGAAATGAACACAAAATGGAACATTCTGAAAAAACAAAGGCAACAGAGAAGAAAACCACACTGTTGTGATACATGGAGAAGAGAGTAAGGTCAAAGTGACATTTCAGTTAAGAAAGAGAGATGCACTCCTAATGCTTCAACACAGTGTTAAATTAAGTGAATCTTGATTATGGATCAGGGATGGCAGTGATTAATAAAGTAATTAATGCAGTCATTATACTCAGTTTGTGTATTTTAATTAGCTATGCAAGGAAGGAAAACAGACAATATTACTGCTTTGCTGTCCTTTACACTGCAGCCTGTGCTAATACACCAGCATTTTGCCTCCACTGGCAAAGCCAGTCATAAAAATCTGTTCTGGAACATCTTCAAGACTGCAGATCTTGAAGCATGAGGCTGGCTGACGTAGAGCTAGCAGAAAATGGTAAAGGAAGAAACTCTACACATAGTTATTTAGACTTTTCTTCGTACTCAGCAACAGGCTGACTTAAGGCTAGTTCCATCACAAAACTAGAGAGTAGGTCTCCTGTTCTCAAAGCAGACAGAATTAGAAACAAGGTATCTTTATAGGCACTTCTGAAGAAAGGAGAAAGCCACTATTTGAAGTCTTTCTACAGTGGCATCTGAATGCACTAACTTCAAGGTTCACGACATGCCACACAAGCAAAGTGAAAAAACACTGAGTGCTGTGGAGCCCGTACTCAGTGGTAGCAAAACAGGGAAACATTGACTGCATCAAGGTATCTGATGTACCACTGTAAAAAGGTTTAATACATTTAGCTATTCATAGAAAACTAATGCTCATTTCCAAATACTGAGTAAACCACATTCCCAAGGAAATTTGTGAAATTACTATAATAAACAAAAACTGTTTCTTTTTTAAAAATAACTTTTAAATTAATAAGGGTGATTTGGCTGCAAGTAAGAGGCGTTTCGGCAAGAAGTATCCCACAAACTGCAAGTGAACCATGCAGAGTTCTCAAAGATACATGATTTATTCCTTAAAAGGATTATGACTAGTGACAAGTAATATTAACTAGTATGGTACTCTAGCATACACACCAATGTATAGTTTACAAATGCAAACATTCTTAGGAGCTCAAGTGATGTGACTGAAGAAGCTAAGTTTGAGGGCAAAGGAATTTAAGATAACAAAACTACCTTCTTGCAACAAAAAGCTTAAGACCTCCAAACTAACGTAGTTTTAACCAACTTCAAAAGTGAAATGTTCAAGTTCTAATTTACTGCAGGTTTGTATAGTAAAAGAATATTTTTATAAGAGAAATATTAAACTTTTTTGCCATTAGAAAGGCATGCCCGAGTTAATACCTACAGTGATCATCAGCCAGTAGTCAATGGATTAGCTGTCGTGAAGAGAGGTGAGCAGACAACTTGAACCCTCACCATAAGAACAATACAGACTACCTTTAAAAAGCACAGAGGCTCTGTGAACAGAAATTTCCTTGGAATATCCCTATAGTAGTAAGACATACTATCTTTTGCCATTTCGGGTCACTAAAATGAATAGTTTTATTCATTATCTGTGTACAAAGTTGCATCTTTATATATGAAGTCACAAAAACTGCTCACCTGATATCTTCTGTTGTGTAACGGTACATTGAGAGCATTGTATCGATTAGATCCTACAGGACAAAAAGAGTTACATGTACTTGTTAATTCATGGGGTTTTTTTAAGAGACACTTACTGGTAAATAGTTGATTTTTTTAAAATACAAAATTTCATTGCAGTAATATTACTGTTCATGCAAGTAAAGTTAACTAAAAAGATACAAACAATTGGCTTCAATAAAGTTGGCCTAAACATACTCACTTTAGAACTGTTACTGTGGCTAGGTGGAGAAAAAGCACTTCCACACTTGCCTCAGACTGTAAATCAAATTTAACCATCTGAACATGCTGAATTTGATAGGTACGAACAGAATCCTCTTGCCCAAAAGAACAGTATTCATCACTAACAAGAGTGAAAAATCTTTAAAAAAACCCACAACCTTGAACTCAAGATGATCTTCAAATTTCAGTTACATTCCAGGGACTGTCAAAGATGATGGACATATTTTTCAATGACTTGCTTGATTAAAAAAGCTCCTGTATGTACTTGATTTATTGATAATTTAGAATCTGATGTACTCTCCACATATTTCAGCATTCAGTTGCAGAGCAACTAGAATGACGACTCATTACAAGCAGGCACAATTTTTAAAGAGGTGAAGAGATATTTGTACCTAGAGAACAGCTCACAAAATCTTGTAGATTTAAAAGGGATCACATCCATTCTCAATTAAATGGAATAACCATTTTAGTTTAAAATTTAAAAACAAAGGAAATTTACAGCTTCTTACTCCTTTTTTATCATTCATATTTGGCAATTAACACACAGGAAGAGGTAGTGGAATTCACAACAAAAACCACTGTCCAAAATTACCAAATTCTACTCATAAGGAAAATGCTTCAGGAAATATTTTTCTACTCTTAAAATCATGCTTAGCAGTCAACAAGTCATTTGATTGTTACTGAAACTGAAGTCAGCTGCTAGCTACACTTAAAACCAACCACGGAGCCTATAGCAAGACATTTGGAATCCACAGCAGACAAACATTTCCTGACTTTCATTCTTCTGCCACAAGATCTGTCCACTATTTGCAACATTTTCTACACAAGCAAAACCATTATGCTATGGCATAAACAAATCATTTGCATCCATGTTCTCACTAAAACGACAGCCATCTGTAAAAAAATCAGCTAAAGAAGCCAGAGAAGTAGAAACAGGCAGCAGATGCAAGGCAAAGTGATCTTTGGAACACAAAAGAAGTGCAAAGGGTATCAACTCAAGGCACCAACACCTAAGTATAACATGCTGTATGAGAGTCAGCATTTCCTAAAGAGAACATGATGTGGTGTTTCCAAGTCAAGACTCACTGGACTGCCAACCCAGTTGAGAACTCGGAAGGCTCACCCCTGCAGCATCCCGCCGGATCAGCTTCTGGAGAACCTACAGCTATTCCAAACACTGATATCAAGTTTCAAACTGAATGAAAAATGCAAAAGCTAGTAATAAAACCCACCGGAAATTCAACAGCCTGTTTTCTCTGCTCCTTCTCTCTACTTTCAGCTTTTTCACTATGCCAGCTCCTCCTAAGACTCCTTGCCAGAGAAGTACAGACTGCTGCCTGTTCAAGTACAACCTCATGTTCAAGCTATTTACAACAGCATCCAGCACACAGCACTGACATACTAACTGATTCCAGTACCAAAGCAATGCAAAGACTAGCACTTCATGGTATCTTCTGCACTTCTATTTATCTAGTAGCAGTTGGAAAGGAAGCAGAAAAAAAAAGTTGCTTCAGGTAAAATTCCTCCGATTCAAAAGGATTGAGGTTTTTTTCCTAAAAAGATAAAAAAGTCTGAGACAAGCCAGATAAGAACTAGTCCAGGTGTTCTCTGATCGGAGATGAGACATGCTGATGGACTTCCCACTAATAGTAAGTGTAGATCATTATTGATATAATGCCTCATTAAGTCAACAACTCTGCAGCCACTAGTGTATCCGCATCTTAACTTACTGTAACTCTTGAATACCCCCTGCAAAACATAATACTCTGTGATGAATAACTAAAGAAATCTTTGTGGAGAAACCAGTAAACTGACAGTGTTCCTCCATCTTTTACAATATGCTGTCAACGCTAAGCAAGACGAGGCAAATTACTCAAAGGCCTTCAAAAGTCTTAATTTTCACTGGAGACATGTATGAATTTAAAAAATTGGTATTTTAAGATCACTAAACAAGGTGATGTCTAGTATCACGAATACTTATTACAATTACCTCCAAGTGTCTGTTCAGATGTCCAACATTTCTTACAACTAATGCATTTTAATTCATAAAGATCACCTCCTCCAGATGGATACCCCAAATTAAACAAGAACCCAGACGAAGGCAATACGTACTTGTGTCATTAAAAGGTACTTTTTCATTGATTATGCACAGAGATTCTTCCAGTCTACTGCCCAAAGCTGCTTGAAGATTCTTTAACTGTTGCTGGCTAAATAACAAAAAGATAAACGAAAAACCACACACATACACATTGTAAACCTTTAAAATTTAATCTGTATCACCACCACCGGAGCTCACCATAAGGATCCCTTGAGTGTTACAGGTACCTGTTTCTTTCTAGAAGTTAGATAGAAATAAGACAGCAGGAATAACTTTTCATCCTTTGTGTCACATTAAATAAATGGCATCGTATTTTTATCCCTAACAAATGCAGTGAACGATGCAATAAAATGCTATAAGTCCTAAATTCCATTCTTCATAAGCTCATCTTACTTCAGAGTTAATCTTAACATTGCTTTCAAATTCTGCAATTAGTGCATAAGCTATACGAAGTTACTCTTTTCTACCAGAGCTTAAATAGGAATGCAAAAGGGCCTTTAAGTTAGTTACTATATATCCAATACACTATTCCAATATGCAAGTAGTGAGTTCTTGATAATTCAGCTAACTACGTCACATCACTATTAGAAATACCTCACGAGCTCTTCAAAGCCCCATACTTAAACACTACTACAATACAGCCCATTCTCAGACTTGGCAATTATGTTTCATATGCATTCTCCAGTGATTTTCTCCAGATCTTCTTCACTTGCATTCGATTGTGTATACTGATGTGAACCTAAATTATTACTACTAATATCATTAGTATATATTCTAGAGATGAATCATAACATATTCCAGTATAATTTACATACATCAAAAATCACTGCATATTGATTCAGACCAAATTCCACACCTTACCCAACTCAGGCCCCCAAAATTCTTCACTGCTTTGCTTCCAGTTTGATATCTGGAACTCTTGCACATATAGTGGAGGGAGGGGGGAGGTGTCAAAGTGATCGTTTTTTTCCTTTTTTACAAAAACATTTGATACATGGAAATTTATCAGGACTAATACGAAAAATAATCCAAAGTAGACAAGAAAGAGATGAAGAAACTGGCCGATAAGTAGCTCATGCATACTAACAAACATTTTTCTTGAAGAGGAGCTCCAGAATTACATGGAAACCATACAGCATGAACTGTAGTTGCATGGAAACCATACAGCATGAACTGTAGTAGCATTGGGCATGCCAGAAAATAAACTCAAAGACAAACTGCAAAAGTACAGATGTTTACTTTTTGTACTATAAAAGAATGGCAAACAAGTAGTTTGATATGCTTTGCTTTACATTCTGCCCTTAATTTTCAAGGCATGCAGGCTGTCAAGTCTCACATCCCCTGGCTTTCTGAAATAAAGCATGGTTGTCAGAGGCAAATGGATCGCTTCCCCTGAAAGAGCAGGGAAAACAGAAGAGCAGTACTCTCAAAGGCATCTTCTGCCATGTGTTGATTAGATATTGACTTCAGTGACAAAATAAAGAAGCGCCAGGCTTTATTATTTACAAAAAGCCTCTCTTCATAAATGGTAGGGACAATTTCTTACAACAACATTAATCACCCAGTCATCGTAGAACATGACAGACAAGCTCTGCTACTGCAGATTACACCGTTTTTCAAACACCACAAAAAAGCAAACAGCGCCAACAAACAGCTTTCATCCTCTTCTGCAAGTCATTCTTAGTGTAACCCTGACGTGTATTAGGAGTTATTGGAATTCAAGTATCTTCACATCCATCAAAATAATTAAAATACATACTTCAAGGCTACCATTTGAAAGAAGGAACTCTATCTGATCATTCACTATGCATTTTATCCACTACGTTAGAGATCTATACTGCACATACATCTTTAAAAAAACGCACCTTAACAAAAAAATTCCTAGAAGTGCACTCTAATTTGATTTGGCCCACAGTCCTCAACTTCTTCCTGTTTTCTACAACTTGTCTGCCAGACAATGAAAGTATTCCAAAACTAACAATACAATCCCTCAACAAAGGCTTTCAAATATTCTAGCAGAGTGTGTTATATCTTAGGCAAAAGCAATTGTTCAAGAAGCTTTTGTGGTGGAGGGGGATATTTGAAACTCTCTTCAGTCAGTATACCTCTTCTCTACACTCTTCTCTCAGCATACCTTACCAAGTTTTGTTTTTAAAAGTAGTTTGTAAAAACTCATATATCTGTTTCACAAAAGTTCAGTAGTTTCTTTACTTTTTATAGCACTCCATTACAAATGAATTCTTCAAGCTTGCATCAACTCCTCTGCTACTCAAAATAGCTTGGCAATGGAGCTGCTCTTACTAAAAGTTGAATCTGTGGAATTGATTATCTAGTTACTACTTGGAAGGAACAGGGGTCTGACCTGCCCAGTCTTGATGTCAATGTGCTGTTGCATGATATTTTGAGTTTTATCAAAGTTTTGGGTTTGTTTTTTTTTTTTTTTTAAGGTATTTTTCTCTAAAAACAATCCAGTTAATCTTTTACAGTAGTTATTTCTTTAAGACAATTTTCATTATATTAAGTAAAAACACTTACCATTCTTCAGTTCGAAGCCTACAGTCCTTAGCTTCTCTTTCTAGTGTCTGAGACTTGATCTTTATGCAAGAAGATAATCTCACAATGTAAGTACTGACACAGCAAGACGTTTCATTTCAAAACTTTTCAAACTTGCAAGTAAGAGAAAAACTCCTTACTTCTAATTTGGCTTTATCATTCTGCAGTTTTTCTATGGTATCCGTGTATTTCCTTGTTAAACTGTCCACCACAGCTTGATGCTGGGCAGCATCAGTTTCCAAAACCTCAAGTCTAGTTCTCAGCTCCGCTTCTAAACGTTTGTGCTGCTCATCTGCTTCAAAGAACTGAAATAAGAAAAAGTAGAGCTCATATGAAAGCTTCGTTTTACTATGGAACCTAGTCCTATGAGTTTCACCAATTTAATTAGCCAGTCCAGCCTCATAACATGTACTAGTTCTCAGACAAATAGAAATTTTATGATATTTACAGAGAAGATATTCAGGAACAAAGTACTCTGTTTATTAAAGTTTTATAGCACCAAGCATTTCTTAAATACATTGCCGATTAATAGCAGACACCTGAAAAATTAAACTTGAGCTATAAGCTATTTCTCAAGTTTTTTAAGCCAAAGCGAAACACATTCCATTTTGATAAAGTAATTCCTGACTTAATTATGGCAACTTGCAGAAAGTATTTTAAGCTTTAAGGCAATTCTGAAACGGTTAGTGAACTAAAAGGAGGTTTCCACTCAGTACCAACTACATGGCTATTTTAAGTAGAGTACCTAAGTGTCCCCAAAAGTTAAAAATCTAAATGAGAAAACACATATATTATGTGAGTTATTCCACATACTGCCTTAAGAATCTGAAGTCAAAGCACTTTCTCATTTGTCCAGTGAACATCTTTATAAGCAAGCTATCAATCCAATTACTGTTTTGCATACAACTAAGCTTCAAAACCCACTAGTTTTCAGATGCCATTTTATTTTCTCTTTGTGTGATCAGTTCTGTCAACTAAAAAGAAAGGCTAAAAAAGTTTAACCTACAAGTATATGTAGTCGTTCATTCTCTTCTATCTTCTTCTGAAGATCTTCACTGAAAACACTTTTCTGCTCTTGACTCAATTGAGATGAGGATTCTGCACTTCTCTAAGAGCAAGAAAATGCATTAATTATCTTCAGGTTTCTGGGGGTATCCCAAAGCCCATCCCCAAGTATCTGAAAACACTTTCCATTGCTAATTCCCAATGGAGGCACATGAGGACATATCTTACTTACATTGACTATTACCTCAAAAGGCACGCTTATTGCACACAGCATGAGCCTAAAGGCAGCATTTTTTCCTTCCCATCAATGTTACAGTACAGCTGTAGAATGCTAATTCAGTAAGGACTGGGGAAAGCCTCTACTCAGGCGTCACATTCATACACACATGAAATTGCTTGTATGGGCAGATGCCATTTGACACCATTTCTGAATGATTTCATGCAGTCAAGAATACAAAACCCTACGCGCACAGGCTTATTTGGTTTGGGAGATGTGCATAAGGCATATCTCCCCCCACCACGTGTGCAGGTGTAAGTTGGTCTGGTCTCAGCAGGGACCAGGAATAATCACCGAAAGCGCACTATCCCACAGCAGGCTGTAGCACAAGGCAGCACTGGAAAACACAGGGTCTTCACTGTCCACCAACCACCCTGAGAATACAGACATCTCTCTGCCAGCTGTGACCTCAGTTTTCACCCATTTCATCCAAAAGACTCAGAGACCACCAGTGAATCCCACACTGCTTCTCTGCCCTACCACACTACTGAACAAAGGTAATACCATTACCAAGCAAAAGGGAGACTGTTTACATTACAAAACATAACACCAAACTTCAAGTGTTTGGGACAGCTAAGCCACCTCTGCATTTGATGTCAGCCTACAAACTACAACACCTGAGATACGGGCATATGCTCTCCTAAAAGGATTGTAGTCTGACACAGATCATCTATTCAAATCTTAATCTAAATAGTTTTAGAGGTGATTTACATGGTCTCCCAATAGCAAGTCTCTAAAGTAAGGGCGACATGGAATTCAGTAGGGGTACGTTCAACACAACGTATATACTCAATGAGGCCCTATAGTTAAAACTAAAGGAAACATACATAAGAGGTAGGACAAGCACTTCTAAAGAAAAAAGAAACACAGAACTGTGCATGCCAATAGCTGAACAGGAAAGTGGCAATATTTTGCAAAGCTACTGAAGCCAGGCTGAGGTCCTCCAAAATCTGGAAACCTGTCTAGTAAAGCAATAAGTTACATAACATGAAATAAAAGAACAAAAAGGGTCGAACTGCATTTTAAAGGGCAATCTGTTACAGTGTGTGAATAGTGTAAGTCAGAGGTACTATCCAGGAACTGGATAGCAAAGAAAAAAAAAAAAAAAAAATCACAAAAGTTTAGGGAAAAAGGAATATTATAATATTACTATCAGTTGAATGATTTCTTTAATGTCAGTCTTGATAGTTAGAGTATTTGGCTAACCAAAAAGGAAAGATGACAGTAATTAAGAGGAAGGTTGCTAAGGATGCTTGAGCCCTATTTAACTCCACACACACCACCCCTGGAATTCTGATGTTACCTACAGAAGACATTGCTGATCTTAGAACATGGTATAACCAGGTTTAATCAGCAAGCATTTTGGCAAAGAAAGATCTTAGTACTGAAATTAATCAGTTATTTTGAAATAACTTAAGGAATACTAGCTAAAAATTTAGATTTCAAAGCATTTTACAAGATTCACGTATAAGCCAACTAGAAAAGCTATGACTGTGGGCTGAAGAGTTAACCATCGACATCAAAATTACAAAGCAAGGAGATGGGGATGGAAAATGAGGGGTGATCAGTTTTCTTTATAGCAGTAGATTAATTGCAGAGCTCCAAGATCTTTTCCAGCTGTTTGGACACTTAATATATATCTGGTAAAGGGAACCAGCAATTCAGTATCAGTTAGCTGACGCAATAGAAAAACGTACGGAACTACTCAGCATGTATTATACGTATCAGCATTATGCCTGTTTTGCAGGTATTTTCACTAACATCAGTTAATAACACAAGTTCTGACAAGAACATGCAGCTCAACCCTTGACACAAAGCAACTACTGCTAGAAATCAGGGTAAGACATTGACAGGTGAGGAGCAGGCATCTGCTAGGCAGGTTTTTTGCCATTAGCACATACCTTGTTCTTCTTGCCCCTAGCTTCACTTAATGCAAGTTCATCTTGAAGTAACTCCACCCGCTTGGCAAGCTGCTGATTTCGAAAGGTCAAGCTGTCCATTTCTTGTTGCAGTTTTCTCAGTGACTGATCCTTCATCTTCAGTTGCTCCTGAATGACCAAGAAGTTTAATTTTAAAACTTCCACACTTCCTTTCACACATGCTTTTAATAAGAAGTATCACATTAAAAAAAGAACGCATTAAAAAATTGCTTTCTTCGCTATTTGAACACTGAAGAAGCAAAGAGTATTGCTTTTAAACTAAAAAACAGATTTCACCTCATTGAGCTGCCCACAGATCACACTCAGATAGGTACTTCATTCCGCAAGTTTAAGAAGCAACCTTACACTGAAAATGTCAATGCCCACAGAGAACAATGAAGACTGGTTGCAGAACAGAAATTCTGTTATTAAATCAAGTTCCTTCTTTATTCCTTTAATCACAATACTTTGAGTAAAAAACATTCCTGTTTACCTATTCTGTCACAGCTTAATACACGTTTTTGAGATTACCTTCAGAGAAGCAGAGTTTGCTTGCTCATCTACAACCCCTTTTTTCAGTACTTGGTTCTGAGCTCGAAGCTGAAAAATAAGAGACACCAATAACTATGCAAGACAAAGGAATAAATAAAAGCCATTCATTACACTGTGCGTAAAGCATCGTGTTCTCTTGTGGGAGCACCAGATGTGGATACTTTTTAAAGCGTTCTGTTCAGGTAGACAGCAGTGGTATCAGGTTGAAAAAAGGTATCCAATTCATATGTTGAATTGCCAAGAAACAAGAAGTTACTTCACTATCTGAATATTTGGGTCAAATAGAACATAATTCTTACTCAACAAGCATGTTGGAAGATTAATAACTTAAATATAGTTAAGGTTTGAAGAACAGTGAACAAATATGGAAAAGTTTCAACTTCTTCCTTGACTAATCAAGTTCTTGCTCGTATTCACTGCTACTTCTATCTCTCCACTCTTCTCTCCAAAACTGCTCATGACTGGTTCTGGAACATAAGTAGGGCTCACAATAAAGTCAAAATCTGTATCAGTTCAAGAAGAGCTTAACTATACTCTAATGCAAAAATACTTATTGCCAGTAGCAGCAGATGATCCATAGAGAACAGCTTGACAAATACTTCAGGAAAATGCATAAAAACCATATCAGAAAAAGCCCTCTAAGACTTACTTATATAGTTCACAAATCTGAGCTAAAAACCACTGTAGTGAAAAGTGATATTGAAGAAATCTATTTCCCAGTCACTTCACAGAGTACCTCTACCCTGCAGCAATGAGGATACCGACAGTTCCATCTTCCCATTCCTTGATAATTGCTGGAATCCTGGTTTCTTCAATGGCAGTTTGTATTCATTTGACATGTTTGAGTCCAGCTGTTGCAGATATAAATTAAAAGGGTTTGTATAGTGTTTTGGAATACCTCTAGCAGATGCATAAAAGGCAAGACTCCATGCAAAACAGCAATGGCTAATCCTTTCAGTCTGATGACCGAACATATTTCAAAGGTCAAAAGTCAGTTGACATTGCTAAGCACAGGCTTTCATCCTGCAGTATTCCCACAGGCATCACATAGGCAAGAGAAGAAACTTGCTAGATGACCATAGAAAGACCTTCCAGCACGGGGTGTCCCCGGCAAGAAAAAGCAGCGCAGTAGTTTTCTACGCCTTTTTTCTGCCACATCGACTAATGCAGGAACATGTCGGGTGCAATGATGAAACACCAAATGAACTACCTCAATCATGCTGCATTGAGATACCTAAGCTGAAGTGTGATCCACCAAAGTCTGTCATGAGCTGAAAAGAGCCTTTTGACTACCACTTCCGTCAGGGTTGTGCAAGAGAGACAGAAGCTACAACTCAAAGGTAAGAAGAGACTCTGAAAACACACACCCTTTTTCTGGGCTGCTCTGTGAACCGAGAGGGAAAGCAATCCTTTGGCAGGTACTTCCCTCGGCGCTTCTTGAGTCTATCAAACTCTTGCCTACCTCTCTCCTTGGCTTCCACAACACAATTAAGTGAACATGCGAATAGCTTCCCAGGGCTACTCTCCATTTCTACCTGCACGCAATAAACAGCCAGTCGAACCACTGATCATTTCCACAAAAAGGAGTTATCTGCAAAGGAGATACCACAATGCCCTGGAGTTGTTGCACAAGAAGTGGGATGAGACCAAAATATAGTTCCCACAGAGAATCAATGAAACATCACAGGCTGAAAGTTGCAAGATGAAGTTCAAAGAAAGCTTTTGAACACCACAATACTAAAAGAAAGAGGATCCAGCAGTTGGAACTTTCAGAAGCTATAGTCAAAAGGTCCACACTGCAAAGTTTCATTCAGGAATCAAGCAGCTAAGTCCCTCAATTGCCTTAACCTGTGCCATTTTTAATCTCCAAGGTACAGCAGAGCCACTGCAGAAAGTAACAAGTAATATGAACTCTGTGACCTACAAAGTCACAAAGTTAATTCAGTTTTCTTAAAATGATTTTGTGGACGCCTTAAAAAAATAAACGTGTGAAAGATTTTGATTCTGTAGAGGGTTTTTTACAGCAGTTCCAAGGAGAACAGTACTTAAAGACGCATAGTTCTGTAATCTAGGGAAAGGTGTCAAATACAGTCAAGTGCCTTCTGCCAAACACTCTGATACTGGGCTACACAAAAATAAAGCACTGGCTTTCTTCCCCAAGGCCACTGAAGAACCATGCCATTCAAGACCAATGGTCTCCTCTTCCTTTTAGTGAAGAAACAACAATGAAGAGTTCTGTATTAAGCAAGGCTCCACCATTTAGGAAATCATCTCGAGAATCTTGGAAAGGAAAGGCATTCTCTGCTGTGGGCCATAAGTCTTTGCAAATTATCCCTTAAGCAGCACGAGAAAAGGGAAGCAAAGCCACCGAGGGCAGCTGCAGAGGAATGGGAACAGACACGAGGCAAGTGTGGAATCCAGCATCCTCAATTCCATCAGACTGCAGCACCAGTGCAAGCACTACCGACACCACTGCACTCCCACATCCACCAGTCCAAGCAAACTCAGAGTCTAGGGGTAAGGCACAGGACCACGACCTGAACAAATGTTCACAGCCAAAAAGCTAACTAAGCCTCACGCCTGAGGCGTGGAAAAGCAAGGGAAAGCACGGCCAGTGTCACTTCCCTGGCGTAGCTGAACCCCCTAATTGTCCTGCTGGTTGCTTTGCAGACAAGGCCACCGTGCTCCTCACGCCGGCTTGCCCCGCCAGCGCTCGGCAACGCCGCGTTCCCTCAGCACCCGCCAACTCGGACCTCCCCTGCCTGCCCAAGCTCGCCTTCACCTCCCAGGAGGCGGCCCTGCGGCCCCAAGCGCTCCCCGCCGCCGCAGACCCCAGCGCGTCGGTCCCGGCCAGCCCCCGGCTCAGCACCGGGCCGAGGGCAGCCGCGCCGGGCGGGAGAGCTCAGGGCCCC
>Ga0065711_1032451_pt1 | contig 27315 bp, 10 predicted proteins | sample Hoacrofraction12_FD_59098 | JGI IMG/M metagenome (GOLD analysis project Ga0065711, IMG submission 59098) | Hoatzin crop microbial communities from Cojedes, Venezuela - Epithelial fraction 12 v2 (version 2) | ecosystem: Host-associated > Birds > Digestive system > Esophagus > Crop | place...
AAGGGTGATAGTTTCTGCTGCCTCAGTTTTGAAGCTGTCTGCTGCAGTGGCTTTGGAGATGATGTGACTGACCACATACGCTTCTTGATTTTTATGTTATTTTCTTTTTCCACATCCTTTCTGTTTCCCATTGGTAAAAAGCAAGAAGCTTCTTGAAGAGGAAGACTAATAATTCAGAAGAAAAATAATTAGGGAAAGTATGACAGTTATTTCTGAGACAGATAACATGTTTGATAACTTTGGAAGCAAGTGTCATTTTTAAGGAATGACACGTTGCATTAGCATGCCACATTCTCCCATGGTACAGACAAAAGGAATCATTTTGAAATCTTCTGATACAAACAGACCCTTCAGTGTGCTGTACGGTGGTAGTACTAGTCAGAGAATATCTTTGATACAGGGGTCTTAAGAGTATGGTAACTCCAAAACTAAGCTTTGCTGCTAGTCCCTGAGAGCAGATCTGCTGTCAGCTCAGTAGTCAGATTTTTATTATTCTTGGTACTAGTAGAAGTAATAAACCGGATGAAGTTTCTGGACTGCTTTATGTAAATGTGGCTGATTATAGTGCTAATTAATTATTTCCTGATAGTTGAATTGAAATATTTTTCACACTTTTAATGCGTACATTTCTAATGCAAAATTTGCATGGGGATGTTTGGCATAGAATGTCACTAGACTTACACTTGGAAGACCGGTGTTCTCTGAGACTAAGATGATGTCCACACCGCTGAAATCTATACCTAACAGGTTTTGTTAATATTTATGTGTCTTTAGTAGATTGAAATGGCTTAGAAATTGAATTTTGGACTTCTGATGGCAGTGTTTTTATTTTCTGCCTAGCAGTGGGCCACTAATCAGGCACAACTAATTTTGCCCATAAATGAGTTTATGTAGAATACAAATTGCTATATTATTTATACTTTTAGTGCAGAATTCTTCCTAAGGCACAGTCAGGAAGGACATATGACAGAGTTTTTCCAGTGCCCTTGTAAAGCTTCCATCTGATCTCTGTATCTTGTTTGCTGTCTTCTAGCGATTTGTTTTAGGCCTTTGTATTCATTATAGGTAAGATTAATACATGATCCCTTCAGGTATAATTCTGTGGGGAGTCAATGAACTGATAGTAACCTTAGATCATTGTGATACCTGGATTTGCATTTTTTTATCTAGAATAGCTAATAACAAATAATGTGTGAGCAACTATGTATATCTAAACTCTGGATCTTTGCTGCTTGTCGATCTCTTTAACAAACTTCAGCTGCTATTTTAAGGAACCTTTCTTTACAGTGTTTACACTTACCAGCTTGCAGCGTAGTCTTTTACTGCCATTTTACTTTAAGATATCATTGACAGATGGGATAAATGCAGTTTTTTGTTCTTAACCGTATTCTTCCTTCTTGGGTTACTTCCCGTGCTTGTTATTTTTAACCATTTTCAGTAAGGGTTCCTGTTAGTATATCAATTGTTCTGAAAACTGGTATCAATGTAAACACTAAAAATGAGGTGTTACGGAAGGTCTAGTGTCAGGCATATGTGAATATAGTTAGCAAGTAGCATGTGACAGGCGGAGATGTGTTGATTATCTTTTAAAATGTAAATCATTACCTTATCAAAGTTGACTTCTGGAGCTAAGCGTTAGGCATAGCTCTTTATGAACCTGTCATATGTTGTATACTGGGTGGTTATTAAAACATGTCAGTTTATAGTGTACCTTGAATTAAAATAGGTGAAGGGTAAAGGGCTAGTGAGATGAACTCTAAACTCGGCATTAAATTGAAAAGGTTCAGCACAAGAAGTTCACGAACTTTCTTTATTAGCCTTTATGTGTGAGGAAACTTAGGTATTTTTGTTTCTTCTAAGCCTTCATCATTTAAAAATCCAATGATTGTTGCATGTTTGAGGGAATAAATGATGGTGTGCAAGTACCAATGCAACATTTGTGACATAAGGATGTTTTTAAGGAAACCATAAAAACATATCTAATTGCTTGTTAAAACTGAATAGAGCCTGGAAAAACAAACAATTCCTATAGCAAAAGTATCTTGTTGTATACTTAATAACATAGTAGTTCTGATTTGATATGCTTTCTTGTAGGCAGTTAAAATAATTAAGCTCTCTGTCTTGCTTTCTTTCTAATCAAGTGTTCTTGTTTTAGCTGACAAATCAAGACCACCTTCATCAAGCCCTTCCAGTATTATTCGCCGGACTTCCTCACTGGATACACTTGCTGCTCCATACCTTGCTGGGCAGTGGCCTCGTGATAACCATGGACAAGCTGCTCCATGCATGAGAGACAAAGCCACACAGGTAGGACAGATTTTTGTCTTCGGAGTATTTAAATGTGAAGACAGGATTTAAATGTAAGAAGCTTTTCCCTTGAAAACATTCGCTTCAGTTTTCTTACTTGCGAGTTCCTATTCACGTTCAAATTGCAAGAATCCTACCTTTGCTATTACGTATGTGAATTATTTGCATTCTTCTCTAAGAAATGGCTGTGAACTCTAATATCTGTTAAGAGTTCCGCTTTCTTTTTTCCTCAGAAAAACATGAGTGTATTGCACATCTGTTTTCTTATTGTTCTTACAGTATGCAGTACACTAGATTGCACTGGTGTTAAGTACTATTTAGTTTAAATTTATGCAAGAGAACTTAATGACTCTGTATATTACATCTGTCTTAAAACTGAATAGAAAAGCTTTTGTAGTGCCTGTATAAAGGTTATTGTAGCCTTTTCTGTGGTAGGCTGTTCATCCTCTGTAAAAGGCCATTAATGTTCACCTGGGATCTATGCACCAGGTATAGAATTATATACAATGAAGAGCTGTCTCATTGAACTATAAATGATGTTCAAATTTAGCTCTACTGGAAAGTATTTAAAAAGTACATGATTTGTCAGTAAACTTCAACAATTTGTAAATTTCACAGGCTTGTAATGGTTCAGTTCTATGCCACCTGTAAAGACAGAACCAACAAACAATTAAGCAAAACTGGCATTACAAGAGTTACATGTTTATCATGACACTTGTTTTATTCCCCTTAAAGGCAGCTGTTATGTGGTATCCTACTGTATGCAGAAGTGATTCAAGATGGATTCTTCCGTAAAATATCTCGATGTTTCATTTTTTCTACTGTGGATGCAGTCTGGTAGTGATTTCTCTAACTTGTAGAGTGAAAGAAAGTACCAAACATATCAGATTTTAAACCCCTGTTCTTAGAGCATGGTTTCAGTAACAGGTCTCTGCCAGTTCCAAAGAACATAAGCAAAATGCAGTTGGCTGACAGTGTGTGGGACATACTTGAGTTTGAGGCTGCCCCGGGTTTGGTAATAGTAACAAAAATGTGACCACATAGGTTTCAGTGTGTTGTCTACTCAGATGTGTAAGATGTTGAGCAGATGTCTGCGGCATTGTTTGTTACTGTATGACCTTCTCAAGATCCACAACATTTTGCAGAAAGGACCGCAATTCAAAGAGCAGATCAGTAGAAAAGTAAGGTGTTTTGTAGGGGAATGTGCCTGTGTGGATAAGGTGGAAATAGAAGTGGATGAAGAAAAGAGAGTTGAGGAACAAGTTTTCTGTGCAGGAAAATGAATCGGAAAAATAAGTAGAAGATGGGGTGAGAAAGGTAGGAAAATCATAGTAAGAGGACGAAGGTGAAGACAGGCGTGTGATACACAAGGAACTGCTGTTCATACTTAGCTATTAAAGGGCAGAACTAGACCAGTGTGGGTGCCCTAGCTATTTTCATATTTGATTTCTTATGAGGATAGCTTTTAGAAATAATTATATTTCTATACTACTGCCAAAATATTTGCTATATTCAGTTGATCTCTTTCAGTTTAGTTTCAGTTCAGTGTGAGTCATGGTTGGGCTTTCATAATCTGTGTATTTTCCAGGTAAATTAGATGTCATCCTTTTTGACTTGCGTTTTTCTTTTGTATTTTTCTTCCAATTCTGACACATCTGGCTGCTATGGTAGTGGGGCTTTCATATATGAGGAAACAGATTTGCAAAGATTAATGGGAAGACTGTAAAAGGCATTGGATATTTCTGCCGAATGAGTATATTAGGTGGTGATTTATGTTAGTATACTGCTGATGGAAATAGAATGCTCTGTTTGCACTTCCTAATTTAAAATTTATCAAACAAGTAGAAAATTTTGGGATGCAGACATAAATCTGTATATCCAAAGTTTGTGTTGATGTGACATCAAGGAGACATCATTGCTCTTAATCTTATTGGTGTGCTTGAGAGCAACCATTTGAGCTCGGGAAAAATGTGGTTTACAATAGTTAGCTTCCCAAGATAGTAGGGGCTCTCCATTTGTATTGTTCAGCATTTCTGAAGACATGATGTTTGGATGAAGTTTCACTTGCAAGATATTCTGGCTCCAGTGTGTAATTTGGGATTTCGCAAAGTCTGATGTGAAATGGATGTGTTCGGATTTCAGAAGTTTAGGGAACAAGAATTAATTTATTAAGATATAAAAGATTTTCAGGTTGAGTAAGCAGGGTATCTTGATTCTGTGGATTTATGGCGTAGGGATTAGAGTCATTCAGGAAGCAGACTGGGAAGAGAAAGCAATTAGTGACACACTTCGGCTTGCAGGCCTGTGTAGAGATGCTCATACGTTATCGCTGAGAATGGTGTAAGAGATCCCAGGTCATGCAGAGGCTGTCTATGTGTCAGACTCCTGCTTCGACTGATAATTTTGGTGAAACCTGCCTATAAAACCAGAGTGGATTAGGTACATGCAGACTTAAGTGTTCTACTATCTGTGATAAGTTTAGCCTTAAACTCATTTCTCTTTGTAATTCTAGAACAGGCAGAGGGATGTTGTGAATGAGAACAACTCATAAGCAAGTAGTAGCACTTTAAGAACCTAGAGAAATAGAAATCCCTCTTTCCCTATTGGTTATTTGGTCTGTGTTTCTTGAAAATAAGTATTATAAACAAAATGTGGAGGAAAAAGTGGGAGGAGACTTGCTAAAATAGTATTACATTTCTGTCTTGATGTAAAGGTTTCCTGTAATTTAAGGTCTTATTCCTACTCTTGCTCTAAAGATATCTTAATTATTTGTTTGGAGGATGAACATCAAAGCAACTTTTAATCCTTTAAAATGAATCAGATATTAATTTATGAAATAAATCCGGAATCTTAAGTCAAAGTCTTGAATATAAATTAAATGCAAAGCCTGATTAGAATGTTAATTAGATTCCTGTAGGCAAGTGTAGTGGTTGTGCTGAGTTAGGAAGTTAGAATTAGAAGCTAAAACTTATTGTTTCGCAGGATAGGATGAGACTCCAGATTGACATTTGAGAATTAAATAGACAAAGATTGGTACTTGGGAATGGGGGTTATCAATTACTCTATGATGAAGATAAGTGAATGCTTTTCTGGAAAAACAGATTCTAATAGATTCTAATTTTGCTACGAAATAGAAATTTTGATGCAACTCTATTAAATGTATTACTTAGATTTGTCCTAGTTAGTTTTTGATTTGGAATGATGAAGATTAAAAACTACTGATAATGGAGGTTTCATTTATATGAAACTTACATCTGTAACTGAAGCAGATGCAACCTGTACTGAAGCAGATGCAACCTGTATGTTTGGAGTTACACCTCCATTTTCCCTGCAAAATGGAGATTAATAACACATCATCAAAGGCATTGTGAGTTTCTGCGTTCTGAGGTAGAGTAAGCAAGGTCAGCTTGTGGCTTGCAAGCTGTTAGTCTCAAATATAAGAACAACTGTTGCACGCTGTAGATGTGAAGGCTTTGAGGCAACCGAACTTCCTGTTTGTAGGAGAAAGTGAGATATTAATGACTTCTGAGGATCAGTTAGCTAAATTGCTGCTGTATGCTAAGAACTGTACTGTGGCAACAGTGATTTTAAAGGAATTTGCTGTCTCCTTCAATGTGTAAGCTGCTTCCAGAAATCCTTCCCCTTTTGCTACATGAGGTGTATTTCTTGTGACTTCACAGAGATTCCTGGTGGATTTTGTTGTGCCTCTTGTTAGAGCCTTTACAGTTCATTGCTTTTGAAGGTCATTCTGGACATGGTTAGGTGGGAATACAAATTGTCCATAAAGCGTGCAGTATTATCGCAGGCTTACCTGTGCATTTTGTTACCTTAAATAAATACAGTTTGTCTTAATGATGCTTTGAATTTCTCAGAACTTTTTCACCACAGCATGTTTGCAGGTTTCTTTATTAAATGTTAACGACTTCGTTGGTTTAGTGAAGCTAGCTTGGTATTATCTGTGTTACTTTCTGCTTGGCCTGAGACAACTATGAACCTGAAGTCTTTTGAGGCATGAATAAATTAATTCCCTGCTTTGCAATAGCTCTAGTGGTGCTTATATGCCTTTCCTTCCTTTTTCTCACTCTTGTGAGCAAGAACATGATTTTGAAGCTGTACTGGTGCAGGCTTTCACAATGTTTACACCAAGTTACCCTTGCTAATGCGTCAGAAATAATAAGGTCAACATCTGTGCAGGAAATAAACTATACCATCTCCCCCAAATTCAGCACTGTTGTTCTGGTTCTTCAGAGCTGTATAGCAGCTTGTGGCACATCTGGCTGTTAACACTGCCTTATGCTCAGTAATTTGGAAGGGAAACTAGTGCATTCCTGTATTAGTTGATCTGAAATTTGGTTATTTTGTGGTGTGTTTCTTTGGTTTTGGGGTTTTTTTGTTTGTTTTTAAATTACATAATTTCACTTCACTTTCTCATACTTCATGTCAGAAGGGTTTCTAGTCAATGACTGCTTTTCACTTGCAGTTCTGAATCTAGCAAATCATAACACTGTTCTCTTCTACTTTGTCTCAAAATATTCTGCCAGAAAGTAGGAATATTTTTTTTTTTAATTAATCCTGTAATCTTCTTGCTGCAGACAGAAAGTGCCTGGGCTGAAGAATATTTAGAAAAGAAGAGAAGCTCACACAAGCGTTCAGCATCATGGGGCAGCAACGATCAACTCAAGGAGGTCAGAAATGCTGTTATTTGAGATACCTTTGGATTAAATTTTTTACTGGTATGCACTGTTACTGTGAGTTTTCAGGAAGGCAAGAATACTGTACTGCTTCGTTTTACTATACAGAGTGTGGGCTTGGTGAAAAACAATAAATAGTTATTAATTTGGTATTGATTGCATATAATAATGCAGGACTATTAAAATTCTTATTCTGAATTTGTGGGAGAGAAAGTGTCAAGGGCAGGTCATGCTCTTCGTCAAAGGAGGAAATACAGCAGTGACAAAAATACTTTCAAGCATTATGTAGTTTCAAGTCTTTCATTAAACTTCCAGAGGTGTCGTCTGGGCTTCAGCTGAACTGGCAGCTAACATGTTAGACTTGCAAGAACTTGAGTCTAATTTAGTGCTGGCAATAGTTGTGAATGTTGTGGTAATAAAGAATTTTAACTAAGTGATGGAATAAATTTATGAAACTATGTGTGTACCTGAATGTATCTGGTGAAATCTGATGTGAATTTTTCCTTTATTAGATTGCAAAATTGCGTCAACAATTGCAGAGAAGCAAACACAGCAGTAGGCATCATCGCGATAAAGAAAGACAGTCTCCTTTTCATGGTAACCATGCAGCCATTAACCACAGTCAGGTAAGGCCGTGCTCTTTTTGGACATACTAGGTAGCTAATATTATTTTTAACTCCTTTCAAGATTGTGATTTGTTTTAAAGGGAGCTTAGACATGCCATGTACTGCTAAATATGTTGTAGCTATAGATTAATTCTATGAAATAGATCCATTTCCTTTGACCTCCTCGAGTGTATGGGGTCCCAGATCTCCTTATTACTTGGCTGAGTTGGCTTTGAACTCCCACTTTCAAAGAATTTCAGATAGTTAGATCCTTTCTTAAAGCAAGACTCTTAAAGTGCATTCTGCAGACTCTACAAAGGGATGACAGATAAGTTTAGTCTAAAACCATAGATTATCTTTTTCGTTACAGATTGCTGTAACAATTATGTTAAATTTGCACGTAGAATATGGCATGGAGCAAACTGGTGGTAAAATGATACACTCAAAACTGGAGTTTTGCTGATGATGTTTTGTGTCTTGACAGTAGCACTTGTGTAATCCTATGATGAACTGATTTAGAGAACTTACCTGACAAAAGGCTATTCATTGGGATTTTTATTTACTCTATTAAAAGTGCTTGTACTCTTGATGGCTTCATTCAACCTTTGTAAGATTTCCCGCCCCCGTCATTTATCACGCCTTGAGACTCTAAGTAGTAATCACTTCAAAAATTGTGATGGTAGACCACCACATGTTCTGTGTGCACCTTTAGTTTTATCTCAACACATTTTGATCTGCTTTACTGACGTATGGGTGCAGTGTAGCATGCTGCTAATCTTAGTGACTGCTGTAGCTCAAGTCAGAATAGTCCAAAATAATGAAACAAGAAAGACAAATAAATGACCCAATCCCTTTCTAGGTTTTTGAGAAAGTTTATGAAAATTGATAAGACAAATTTAAAAAAAAAAGGCAGGTCAAAATACTTGATGCAGGTATATTATCCAAATTTGTAGAATGTATTGTAATATTTGTTCTGTGCTTGTGGGCAACTGAGGCATTTCAACAGAAAGGAAGGTGTGCTGAGGAGCTTTTGGTGTAGGCCCTTCAGTACGCTGGAGAATTACGTGCACTCTAACAGGTTTGGCTTGGTATTCTATGCTACAGTATTATCACTTTAACATAGATAATCTTAGTGGTTTTTAATTTTGAAAATGGACAGTGAAAAATACGAACCACCAATTATGTATATAAACTTTTTTTTGCACTTTCTTATGCTCATGAAATTTTGCTTCTAGTATTGGAGGTCTTTTGCATTCTGCCACATTTTTCAGTATGTGAATAAAATATTGGACAACAGATAAATTAGGTTTTGGGCTTGTGAAACAGAGTATAAAATATAAACTGAGGCAAAGCAGCTTTTCCAGCATTGTGTTACAAAACAAACTGTTTTTCTTGGTAAATTTTGAGCCAGCTGTGTCGAGCTACTTGCGAAGGCGGGAAGTTACAGAAGGCTTCAAAAAGAGTAAGTGAAGCATTTAGATTAATGGCATTTAGAGGCTGCTTTCTAAGTCAGAGTGAAAATCTGTAACTGTAGGCATAAAGGGCAAAGTTACTAGGCTTTCTCATTCCTTTCTAGGGAACTGCTAAAGTAGAATTTCTGGCAGCGGCTCAGTTCCTTCAGAATTTCTGGGAAGGACTGTGTGGAAACACTTGCAGTTAGTGATTGGAATATTTAAAATTTTTTTTACATTTCCAACTTGAGGGAAGCTTGCAGTTGTTGACTCTAGAGGGTCATACAAAGATTTCTGAGCTCAAGGAGTTGGATTCCTGACAAGGCCGAGAAAATGTGTTAGGAAATTGCCTCGGTAGTCTCTTCACAGAGACCAGGTGAACTCTTTAACATTTTGGAAATGGCTTACTCTTCTAGTTAAAACTAAAAGAAGCAAATTCCAGTGGATTTCCTCTTTTCTCCCCTACTAATAAACACTTAAGCTTTGCCACAATTCTTGAGTTTTACCAAAATTTTTACAGTTGTTCCTACCACCTGACCCTCCAACTGATTGTTTAGTTGTGCTTCTTTCTTTTATGATTTTTGTTTGAAGAAAGAAATCCACGCAATCTCTATGGAATAGGCTTGTTAGCTATTCCTGTCCCCCTACTGAAAATCAGGAAATAGTTGCTGAGGAACTTGATCCAAGTCCTTACTGCTGACTGCACTTTTTCCAGAGCAGTTCAATGGTTTTTGTTTGTTTGTTTTTTCATGATGCCAGAAGTGTTCCATTCTGCCTTTCTTTACAGGAAGGGGGGTTTGCAGAAAGGTTATAGCCTCTCAGGTGATCTCAGGATGCTTCTGAGAATGTTGGTTTTTGAATTAATTGCGTGGTACTAACTCTGTAAACAGGAGTCAAACCAATGGGATCTTCCTTTATTCTCAGTATGTAATGGAGAAACTAGAACTGAGGCAAGAGCTGAAGCTAGATGGAAGAATAAATGGATTAGGTCTTTCAAAGTAATCTTTTTTCCTCAGTGCACTTCGCTGATGTTGTGCTGCTTCTTGACACTATGAACCATCAAGCTACCTCCTTTCACTTTCCTGGGAAGCGTGGGTGCTTAATGTCTTACCATTCAATTGATCCTAAACAACCACTAGTACTGAGACCAATTGCATGCAGCTTGCAGTGTTCTGTGGGGGGTTTTTTTGTCACTCTTGCCATCTCACATAGGTAGAACATTTCATTTGTAGAGTGGAATTACTCTGAGGTATTCAACCTTGAGATGGTTTGATGTTAAAATTATCCAAATTATCAAAATAATCATGTTAAAATTATCAAAAAATAATGATGTTAAAATTATCCACAATTATCAAAAGATCTTAGATTATATTTGAAGTTTTGTTGCTTATTGAAAAATTGGAAGAGCTTAGAGCATTTTTCAGAAATGCCTGTGAACAGTTTATATTTGTCATCACCCATATTTCACATCTCGTGAGTTTATGCCATACCTGTAAGTTTCAGAACTCTTAACTGTCCCACACCAAAACTCCCTGACAGTGTGTTCCTATCTGAGCACTGTAATTACTGTCCTGTGTTTGGCACCTTGCTTTATTTTGTGTGTTCCTGAATAGGCTACCGTCCTTTGACTGCTCATCTGCATATTCTTGTATGTCACGGGCCAGCTCCATGCAGACCACTGTGAAGGCAGTATTTTTAATATAAAGTTTCTTGTTTTGAGGCTGCTTGTTCCACCCCTGTAATGGTACCTCTTTCCCTTTCCACCCTATGGCACTCCGGGTTAACAAGTCATCCTCACTCATGTACAGAACATTAATTCTCTTGGAAGTGAAAAAGGCTGTATTGAACCTTAATGAACTCTATTGGAGCAACTTGTGCTTTTCTACTTTGAGCTCTTCAAATAGTACTGTGATTCTAAGAATTTCCATGGTAGGCAATTATATTTAACAGTGCAAGAATTCCCACATTTTGCTAATGGCTGTTGAAATCTTAGACAAGCATACTTGCATTCTGCTTTCTACTTTTTAAGAAGTTCAGTTTGTCCTAGGAATGTGTATATTTAATAACTGGGTGCATAAACAGCCTTTATTAGTGCCTAAACTTGTGCTGAAACACTTGTATTATGACTGGATATTGACTTGTATTAGTTTAATGGATTGTTGACCCAAGGCCTTGTTTGGAACAGAGTTAGCAGGATTGCTTTCTCAGACTTTTTTGTGCTCTTCTCCAGCGGTTTCTGTTTTCTCGTTTTCATCTTCAGGCAAGACTTCTGAAAGGCTTTCCAAGTTTGGCCACTATGAGAATGTTTAGATTTTGTTGACATAAACAGTCACAAGCATTTCCTGAACAGAAGCTTTTGTAGTCTTTGTGCAAGTCTCTATACCTATTCTAATGTTTTGGTAAAGCAAAACCAAGACAATTCATAAGTTTTGCCACCTTAGAGATTTGTGATTGTGAGAAGTCGTCTGCGTTATGATCTGCACTTAGAATTCTCTTGTTTATGTTAATTTTTCTAAGGTAGTTTTTCTGCCAGACAACTTTTATGTGGTTTTTGAGAATTCACATGCGAAGTCACAATGCTTTGGAGCCTGTCTATGCACAGTCTCATTACTTAGAGGAAAAATAAAAAAACTCACAAACAAACCGCTTTGAAGACTAAGTGAAAATGCTGCCATCCTTCAATCAGCGGACGAGATGTTCTCAATCACAGCACAGTAGGCCATAGAGTCCAGGAATTTTACACAGGAGTTCTACTGTGACTTTAAATGTCATGTCATTCTTGGAGTTGAACTAAATGTTTGCAGAAGGCATTCTGCCAAGACTGTGTTGAAGTTTAGGGCAGAATCTTCTAATATTTTGGTAGCATGATTTTTTAATGGGAGTAGGATGCTAGAGGAGAGGATGGGAAATCTCAAAGTTGTGGTGTACCAAAAGGAGCTTTGGAAAACTTCAGTAATGTGTTTTCTGAGAATGGAGTTTTCATGCATATTTTGAAACATTGGATTTTTGAAATGTTAATCTTCATTCTGAAGCAACCATGTATTAACATTTGAGTTTGGGATTTTATTCTTTCTGTGGAAGTATTCCTAAATTGTTTTGTCAACCTTTTTTTCTGGCTTAATATAGTTACTATGTTGGTCTTCATTTTTAGCATAATGCAATCTTGTATTTGTGGAATAATTTTCCTTCTGCATGTGATGTTGCTGTAGGTGACAGAAGACTTCCATTAAAACACAGTGTTAATGAAATTACAAGTGGTAAATCCAACAGTGAAGGAAATTAAATTGTGGTACAGCTCACTTCAGAAGGAATGTGAATATATTTTAAAGACTTCAAAATTACTTATATTTAAATGTTTACTGTTAAATTTTCACTTGTAAAGCAATGTCGAGCTGGAGGCACACCGTATCAAGGGAAATATTGAGACTAGGTTGTTGAAAAGATTTTCCTACTAGAAATTAGATTTGAAAAATAATTCAGGATGTCTGTGTCTTCATTTAAGGCATCCATTTTAACACAATTGATATAATTTCATGTAAATCCTTGTTACTGAGGTGTAGATGTCTTCTGTTTAAAGGTTCGCTTTTGAGTAGAAGTAGTAACTGTGTTTTGCAAGTAAATCTACATTGCTTTCTCACTGTCTCTGGTTCTTCAGGCTCCCCTCCCAAGGAGTGCTCTTGTTCCTGTGATACCTATTACAAAATCAACAGGATCACGATTCCGAAACAGTGTAGAAGGACTGAATCAGGAGATTGAGATAATAATTAAGGAGACAGGAGGCAAAGAGGAACAGCTTGTTGTATGTATCTGCCACCATGATTTCTTTCTAGAATTATCTTGGTTTTGCTTTGAGGTTTTTATGTCTTTAAGCTTTATTTTGCACAGTTTTTGAATTAAATTTGTCTGGAATTAATTTTGCTTTCTTTAGTGAACGAAGTTGAAAAGTCTGTTGGAAAGCAAAAAGGAGGAAAGAGTTAAAGCTTGAATCTGGACGTTTTACTCTGATTACTATGATGAAATTAGTTTTCCAATAAAATACAAAATCTCAGTAAAACAGGGGAAAAGACAAAAGGTCTGTTTTGACAGTTTTTGTGGTAACTTTTTCTTCTCTTTGCCCGTACTGTACTGTCCCCATCCCTGTTGAAGCATAACTTGCCCATTTTTAACTTTCATTTTATCTTTAGATATTTTTAGAGGTAAATTTAGTAATAAAGTATCAGAAATACAAGCCATGAGGATGATTAAGGGACTGGAACACCTTTCATATGAGGAGAGGCTGAGAGAGCTGGGATTGTCCAGCCTTGACAAGAGAAAGCTCAGGGGGATCTTATCAATGTGTAGAAGTTCGTGAGGTGCAGGAAAGAAGAGGAGGGAGCTAGTATCTTCTCACTAGTGCCCAGTGACAGGGCAAGAGGCAGTGGGCATATTTTTTTTATATTTGTGAGGGTACTCAAAACTGGAGCAAATTGCCCAGAGAGGTTGTGGAATCACTTGTCTGTGGAGATATTCAAAACCTGACTGGACAGAGTCCTGGAGAGACTGCTCTGGCTGACTCTGCTTGAGCAGGGGTGTTGGACTAGATAATCTCAAGAGGTCCCTTCCAACCTCAGCAATTCTGTGGAACTATTATACTTAGTTTCCAAACCTGACTTATTTTCAGTTGGAGTCTTGTGTAATGAATAAAGTCTTCTACTTCAGTTTTATGAGACTTGAAAAACCCCTTAGCATTACTGAATTTAAAGAAATTGCTAACCAGACAAAAGCAGCCACCTGATAACTTTTATTTTTAACAGCCTCAAGATGTTCCAGACGGGCACCGTGCACCACCTCCGCTGGTTCAGCGTAGCAGTAGTACTCGCAGCATTGATACCCAAACGCCTGGTGGAGCAGACAGGGGTAGTAACAACAGCAGCCGCTCCCAGTCAGTATCTCCATCCTCATTTCTTACCATCTCTAATGAAGGCAGTGAAGAAAGTCCATGTTCTACAGATGATCACCTTGCTGATTCCAGAGATAAAGGTACTGCGTAACTTTAAATGTTCAACAATGCTAGACTTTAACTCATTGCTATGTGCATGAATATGTAGTAGAAGAGGGGTTTGTTTCCCACATCCATGGAGAAGTGGTAGAGCATTTTTTTTCTTTCTAAGTGATCTGGTTTTTTCCAAATTGCTCCAAATACTGTGTGTGCACACATCTAGTGCTCTGTAATTGAAGCTGGACGGATGGGACTGAGGAATGTGCTTCCCAAACAAGTTTTTATTTTTAAATAATAGATTCTTCAAATACTTGAAGCAGGTTGAAAATGCAAGAGTGTACAGTGGCAGGTGGAACAGCAAAGTAGGCTAGTCCTGTTGCTCTTGTCAGGTATTTTTTATGATCTTGGACAAAATGGGCAACCTTCCAGCATTTCATACATACACCCGTAAAAGTTTAACAGTTTGACTTTTTTTAATTATTTGTTTTTATCAAAAATCTTGAGATACTCTAGGAGAATTTTGTAATTCAACATAAACCTATTCTGGTTTTTAAGGGATATGGCTTCTGCCCATTTCTTTTGGCTGGGTGGTGGTGGCACAGGACCACAGATTCAGGTTTGCAGTTACGAACTGAAAATTTCCAGGAACAAACAGAGATTTTAGAAGAGTCTGACGATGATACAAGGAGAAGTAGAAAGGAGGAAAGGGATTGAGATAAGAAAGCTTATTTGCAAATGAAGACTTGGAGGCAAATGAAAATGTTTCTTAATTTTATAACATTGGTAACGGAGTGGGTTTCAATTTGGGGAGGCATTTAAACGTAGTTATTGCATTTTATTTTTATGGTGTGACACATTTAAGTAATTGGATACTCTGTTCCTGCAGAGAATGGGAATAATTCTCCCTTGCCAAAATATGCTACCTCACCAAAACCCAACAACAGCTACATGTTCAAGCGTGAACCTCCAGAGGGCTGTGAAAAGGTGAAAGTCTTTGAGGAAAGCTTGTAAGTTGATCTTTACTACCTAAGAAATAACATTTAGAGCTACCCATTGGTTTACTGATTTTGTGTCAGATCAAAATTTTTAGTCCAGTTGCTAAAGCCATGCTAACAGCCTGATCTCTTTTGTTTTGTGTGACTATATACTGGTGTATATGTATGTATTTTATTGCTGGAGTTTTGTGTTAAAATCAAAACCTTGAGAGACTTTTTTTTTTAAAACCAGCATAACTTAAGAGGACTCTCTCTTATCTAGCAGACAGTGGGGGATGAACTCAAATAGTCAGGTACAGAGAGATGTAATAAGAAGCTGTAATGCAGGTGCATCAGCTAATACATGTCACAGCTTGACAGGCACATCTGGTAATCTAGACTCTGAAGACCATATTCTTTTGAGCTACATATTGTAGTTGTGAAACTTCTAGTGAGAGAGGAGTAAATTTGACCAAGAGTGTTTGATGCTTTGGTTATTCTGAAAAAGCCAATTTCTGTCATTTGGGAAATATTCTGGGGGTTTTATGGTTTATTATCATTTTCAGTGAAGTTTTTATACCCCTGTGTTACCTGGATGCAAGAATCTTAACCTGTAGTTAAAAATTTCATTGAAGTTGGTTATAATTCTGTAATGCCTTTATTATCTCAACAATGCCATCTAGTATAATTAGTAATTTAAAAAAATATAGCTGCCTTTGTGTATTTTCCATCTTGGATCTCTGTAAATGGATTTTGAGAGGTTTCTATGGCCTCTCCATAGAAATGTGGAAAGAGTTACTGTAACTTAAGTTACCTGTCTCTATTTTAGAGTGTGTAAGCTATGTTGCCAACAGATAAGGTAGTCTTCACTTGCTCGAAGAATATACTGTATTGTGATTTGTATTTGCATTTCTTTTTGGATGTCCTTGCTGCATAGCTGTAGGACAGTTCTGCTGTAGAGTGAAACAGCCTTCTACAAAAGCTTTTACCTAGGTATAGCAGTTCTTAGGCACTGAAGTCTCATGCAAAAATCTTTCTCGTATGCGTATCTGCTACAAGAGTATACTGAAAGATTGGCTTGCTTGGCCTCGTAAAATGAAGATAGAAGTGCATATGGCTGTCTTACAAACACATGGCAGATGGGGAAAGGTTATAGGCTGAAGGACAATGCTGGCAAGAAGAAAAAATGAGTATGAATTTCTGATGGTTATTTTCCAGCAGGGAAGAGAGGCTTTGGAACAGATGCCCATAGTTTTGTCTTAAAGTAGTGTTAGACTAGCTTAGTAAATTTGCATTGCAGGGTTAGAGATGGACATAGAAAGCATTCCTATGCTATCCACAACTTCCCTTCTGGCTCTGTCTTGCATAAAGCCGTTCTCTGAGGTGGCTGAATTATATCGTGATCTAAATGTGTGTTCCACACTTCCTTCCGAGGTCATAAGTGCTTGATCATGAATGCCACTTTGGGAATACTACGTTTTACTCTCTGCATTAAGCTTTTAAGTAAGATGGGCTCATATTTTACAGAGATTCAGGCCATGCTCAGGTGAACATGCAAAAGGGGCAAAAGTCAAGAAAAGGAGATCCCCCTGTGGTCGTGAACGGCTCTAAAATATGCAGTATTAGGAACATTGCTATGCCAGCTTTCTTTCACAAGGCTTGATGTGTAAAGAGTGTCTGTGTTGGGGGCGGAACTTGCTGAGTTGTGAAAGTTTCTGGAGAACGTAATCGAGAATACCTGCTCATATATTGGACATGCCAGTTCATGGACTGGGTTTGTGATTTGCAACGTGAAGTTAGTGTCTCAATTGGTTTTGGAGACAGCCTGCCCTAAGAACGTGATGTTTATCTTGTAGTGTATGTAAACAAGCAGCTTAAACCAGCTTGCCATTTGCTGTGTGGTGTGAGTGTCATTAGGGCATTATCGAGCAGCTGAAATTCTTCAGGTTTAAACCTCAGCTTGTCTCTGGTGATGTGTTCAACAATACATACCTGCCATTGACAGAATTTAATTGTTCAATGTAATTTTAAAGCTATTGTGTGTATTTTATTTCTAGGCCAAAGCCATTGCATGAAATTCCAGCCTTCTACTGCCCTGACAAGAACAAAGTGAATTTCATTCCTAAAAGTGGCTCTGCTTTCTGTCTTGTCAGCATCCTCAAGCCACTCCTTCCCACACAGGATCTCACACTTAAGGGCACTGCACACAGCCTGACTGTCTCCTCTGGCATGACACCCAGTTTGTTACAGCCCATTTCTATGGCCTCTCTGTCTACAAACACAGATCAAGACAGGATCTCTCGTGGAACAAGTACAGTAATACCACAGACCTCTATACTCCAGCAGTCAGGACATACTGAGGAAGCTGAAGGATAGATTAGATTGTCTTGATGTTTTTCTGGGCAACTACTGGGAAAAAAATGGAACCAGTTGACTGGACCTTTCTGATCACACTATTTGCATTGTTTTAACAATTTTATGGCACTGTCATAATTGAACTGTTTGTATAATTGACAGTTTGGTAGCACATTGAGAAGTTCAGGAGGACGCAGCAGGTGATAGTCTGTTGCACTTTGTGCTTAGGAAGACTCTGGTTCTGTTTCTCTCCTGCCTTTTCAAACACTGGTGAAAACAAAGACGTTATGATCATTTGTCATTTAAAGGACCAGTTGTTGTGATGCTGTGTGTCCTTTGACTTTTCTTCCATTTAAACAAAATCTTGAAACCAACCAGCTGATCCCATTTAGCATTGTAATCTGCAGAGGGAGGGGGAATCAGATGATTTTGCAAGATGTCTTTTGTATGTGTATTTTGTAACAAAAATTTGCCTTTTCTGGTGTGTAGCAGATGGTGTTTAGAAGACACTTTCCTGATGACGATCTCTTCCCCTCCACCCCCTTTTTTTGGTGGGGAGGTTTCTTTTTTACTTGGCTGTTTTACAGCTGCTGGGACCAAAGCATTGCTGAAGTATTTCAGCAGTCTCCAATTATGTGACCTTGCTGAACAGCCTCAGTCCTAAACAAAATAAGACAAATTAAGAAGTTTGAAACTTTTAAAACAGAAGAATATCCAAAAAGCAGTGTTAGTATATAGTGTATATTTTTTTGATATCGGAAGTTTGTTCTTCAGGTAAGTCACATTCTTAAAACTCCTTCCTTCCCAAATTTCCCACCAGTGTTGGTTTATTGCCTGGAAAATTGCGTTTTAAAGCACTTGCCCCAGTATTGTTCTATTTGTCTATAGGATTTTTGTGCAGGGATGGGGACAAAACATTTTACCCTCTCACTCTGTATTTTTCCTTCCAGAAAATATGCCACTTGCCTCTTACACGCTAGCTTGGCTACTTATGGAGTTAGTCAGCCTGAATGATTAATCACTCTTGGCACAAATTTGCTCCGATGTGACTCATCACTGTATTATAGACCCTGGCCACATAATACTGAAATACCGGTGCATGGTTTCCTCCTTTTTGTCATAGTGGTGTTCTGTATGTCTGTTGAAGGCGATGGTTTGTCAGGCATGATATCTGTTACACAGAAGTTTACAGCAGCAGATACATGCTCCCTTTTTGATTAGCAACTTAGGCTGGCACGTAAACCAGAGGATTTTTTGATGTCTGGTATGCAGCAGTTTATGGTCCCTTGGAAATTATAATAAAAGGTGAAAATGGGGGGGGAAGACAATTGCAAACAGAAACTGTCCAGGAACTTCAGTGAGGTTTCTCATGTGTTCCTGGAGTGATTACTTGGGTTTGAGTAAACACACTATAGATATGCAAAAAAACTGCAGTGACCCAAATACTAATGTTGCATCAATTTATAAAACAAGTTGACCTTGTACCTCTTTCACAGCGGTAGATTCAGTTACTTCAAAGTAAGTGTCATCGTGGACAGTCTCTGGGTCTGAATATTGGTCTGTTACATGCGAGCAGTTCTCACTGACTTGCATATACATAGCTTCCATGGATCAGTTGCATATTCAGGTCCTCTCATAGCTGCATCTATTTAAAGATGATACTGCAAATATGAATTTTGTTCAGTGCTTAATATGCTAAATTTGGTTGCAAACATTTCACTTGAGAGGAAAAAAAAAAACCCTACATACCTGTGCAGATAAGTCATAGTTTTGATGCATGTTTACTGTTCCTTTAAATCCTACATAAATAACTATGATAGCAGTGTACTTTACTTGGCAAGTAAGTGTAAATCACACTAGCATGTACAAGTCCTGTGTTCATAGTACAATGAACCCCTTTTTAAAACATGCAAAAATTCAGCAAATGAAAAATGTACCAGGAAGTAAGAAAATACTAGACTTGTTAAATTGGCAAACAAGCAGAATTTGGTTTACTGTCTGTCTTCCCATCAAAATAGATAGGGTTGTGCAGATGGGACTAGCAAACTCTCTTTTGAATTAACAACTCTGATTTACATTGAAGAAGTTGTTGAGGGACAGAGTTTTAAAATAAGCAGCTTTCTGCATCAAATTTGTGTAATTTGGCCAGTTGGTAATTCTTTTCTAGGTTTTGTGGATATTAATTATTTTCTTCTGAAACAGTTACAGTGCAATTTGAAGTCTAAAATTTACTGCTTTAGATAGGTTCTTTTAAGCCTGTTATGACTGGATTCATGGAAGATCAGATCGTTCAGGTGAAGGAAGTGCTTGTAAGTCTGTTTTCTATTTCTGTAACAATAGCATGTAAAGAGCTTCTCCATCAATGCCAAACTGCCTAGTGCTTTATCAGGAAATCTTAACTGAATGGTTAAGAACCAAAGGGCTAATGTTAACAAATAGCCTTTATTACAGCCTTGAGACTTAACTGACTTCACAAAAACTGCATTCTGATGTTTGTTTCCGTCACAGAATGACTCTCCCAAATAGCAGTGCGCTTTCTTACCCTGGGACTTTCTTCTGCACCTGTTGTTGTAGTACTTGAGCATCTCTTTGGTAGTTTACATTGTATGTTATTAGACAATGTACTGTACAAATTAGTGAGCTGCTCTGATAAAAACCAAATGTAAATGTATGAGGTTTTTGCTTTTTATAAAAACAAACTGCATTTGGGACAACATTCAGTCTTTTTTATATGCAGGACAACTCTATTATTGCCATGGCAGCTCTACTTTACCATGAATCTACACTGAAGACTCAGAATTTGGAAAATATGACAGCTCTTGTTCCAAGACCAAATTTTACATGTGTGCATACAAAAAATAGCCTTAAACTTTTTATGTGCTGTCTTGTGCCATAGGAAAGCTGTTAGGTAAAAGATGTAAATCAATTTCAAAATAACTTTGAGAGTGTGTGAAGCTTTCTAAAAATTCTTTTATGTATAGAGTGGGATATTCAGGTTTTTGGGGGTTGACCCACGCATTACTCAAGCACAGTTTTCCTGAAAGAGTTCAAGTTCTTTTGGCATACTTTAGATCCTAACTATGCATAGAATATAGTCAGTTCTTAGGTTGCCTACTTTGTAGCTTAAGAAAAATTAAAGGTCTATTTTATATGCACAACTGGACACACTTGATACTCTTGTTTTCTTGGTATTTTACACTTCTAGCCATACTTAAAGGCAGCGTTCAGTAACACTGGCAGTTGATTTTGAGACATACTAAATGGTGTTCCTCCAGTTGTAAATTCTATGTAAGTCACAAGGAAGGAGGTCATTGTTGTATTGAAGGTCCATGGTGGCAGCTATGACTATTGGAATCCTTTTTTTAAAAGAACTCAAGGCACAAGGGAAGAGGACTTCTTTGTTAAAGTCTGACTTGCTTCAGCTATTCTTTCCTTGCCTGGTGCCATAATCCTGTAGCAACAAATTTAAGTACTTGGCAAAGTAGCGGATAGGGCTTGAGTACGTATATCTTGGAAAGAAATTCTTGGTTACAGATGTGTATATATATTAAGTAAGGAAAAAAGGGAGTGAAAATTAAATACTGCATACTGTGGAAGTAAATAATTGTTGTTTTTTGATTTACATAAAGCAATAGCAGATCTTTAAAAGCATGTTTAGTCTCAGGGCCATTTTTTTGTTTGTTCTAAAATACAATTTACTGGAATTCAGAATCTGAGATTGTTGGAAAACACTGAAGTTGAGCCTTTTGGGAAGAAAAAAAGCGAAATCATATCCGTTAACCTTTCTTCTGCCTCAGGCCTAACTTCTTGCTTATTGAACTTAATAGAATTCAGTGGTACAGCAATAATTCCTTGCTGAAGTACTATCTGTTCTCTCCCTGCCATCTCTGAAATGCTATCTGATATCTTTACAGTAACTCACTGCCAGTGATGTTCGTATCTCCTTGCTGAATGTTTCCTTTGTGAGTACCTGACAGCTTCTCTGTGAAACTGAAAGGGCAAAGGAGAATGCATAGAAGGTCACCAGAAACGTGCGGTTACAAAGATCAGTGCTGCAGGGTGTTGTCTTAGGTATCTTGATTTCTGTTTGACTCATCGTGTGCACACACACAATGCAGTCTGCGCAGGTATGCTGCTTTTATCTTTATGGTTTGAGGCAGGGCTGGTATTTGTAATAATCTTTTTTCATGGACGGACTTGCAGACCTGCTCTGATCCAGAACTGATGCGCACTTACATGTATATCCAAAGTACAGCTTGTGTGTCATTCTTATTCTCATTAAAGGAATATAACGTGCAAAAAAGATTTGACATAAAAGCATCCAAACACTTGAGAATGTCAGAACTGTGCTTCCTTAATACAATTCCACAGTTTAAGCATGTGCCCTTCATCAAATGTCATAGCTTAAAGATGTTGTTATGGCTTAGACCCAAACCAGGTTGGCATGTATTAAAACAAAAATGTTCTCTCTTAGAAAAGGTACTAGAGGTACGCCTTTCCTAACCCAGGGAAGTGAAAAGCCCTGTGGAAGAATTGGTTTCATTGTGATCAAGGAGTTCTTACAGAATTGTTTTTCTAAACCTGAGTGTGCAGGAAAATGACCACTTACTGCAAGAGGCACCTGTATATTTTCAGGACACGATTTTGTGAGTGTTCACCAACTTGGAGAATCAGTTCTGCTCGTAGCATTTTGTTTATACAAAGAACGACATAGATACATTGTTTTGAAACTGTTACTTTGCGTGTCAAGTCCAGTGGAGAGACAATGTTAACTATTCACAAGTGTTTTGTGAAATTCCAGTCCTGTACCCCAACTGAACTGCAACAGTCTCTTTCGGAATGCTGCAAATGTAAATGGAGTCCTGTTACTGCTTGCTTGATTTCATTGCATGTCATCAGTAAATACTGAAGGTATGGTCTTTGTGTAATAGTTCTTCATTGGGATTTGTATTTGACTACAGAGACCTCTGTACTGTTGACAGGTCTATATGAATCGCAGAAGAGGACTTGGCCTGATAACACTGCAAGTTAACATTTCTTACAGAAATTCCTTTTGAACAACTCTCTGGAAAATCTAGTAAGCTAAAAAAAAACTCGAAAAACCTTTCTGCACACCTTATCCGCCCTAATTGTCAATGTACTGATAGTTGAAGAAGAATATTGCTTGGCTTTATTCAAAATTCTTTCATTTCTTAAAATGTGCAATTTTTGAGGGTTGCAGTCAAGGGGTGTCCAAAACTGCCATTAGGTTTGCCTTTGTATGAAATTGTTTTCTTCTGTTACACTGTGATAACTTGTGGGGGTGTTCTTGTGTATGTTGTACTGATAGGTTACTTGTTGCATGTAAGGTGATTTTTGTAACCGAGAGGAATTCCAGGGACTTTCTGCAAAAACGGCCTATTCTGAGGTGATGTATACTGGTGTAAAACTGGAGCAGCTCAACTAATTTCAATGGAATTCTTGATTTACACTAGTCTCTTTGCTATGTGTGTGCCAGTACTATTTTGCACAATGTTATTTTGAATCTTGAGTTATGACTTGTAAACTGTTTCTACTGAATACTGAAAATTTTACAAACTGCAATAGCGGAATGTTTTGGGGAGGTTTGTTTGTTTTTTGTTTTTTTTTTTCCTAAAATAAAAAGTCATCACTTCAAGCTATGGGCTAATCTTGGATTTATTTTTAGTAGCAAGGGGTTTTGTGTGCTCTGACAGCGTGAAGACTTGCCTGAGGATTGACACTGAGGGTACTAGGCATTTATGTCAAATAAAATATACACTCTGCCTTTCAGCGGAAATTCATCAAGGTGGAAACTTCTGATAAATCCATACCGTTATTTCTCCAGTGCATCCTCAGATTAGTCCTGAGAATCTGCATTTCCCCATCTTCATCTGCACTAGGTTTGGTCAGTTCCTGAGCACTTTACAATTCCACTATTAGGGGACGACGCCACGAGTCGTGATTTTGGGGACAGAAATATTCAGCATGTGTTCTCCTGGGAGTGAAGGTTTGGGAAGACGACTGAGAAAACAGACCTGGATTCCTGCTGGTAGATTCATACAGCAGAGTGCAACTGCTGAAGCCTACCTGGGAAGGTGCTTAGGCTGTTTGTTTAAACAGTCTTATATTCTACGTGTTCCTGTTCACTCAAAACAAGCTTCTTTCTTCATGAGCAGAATTTGGAGCCAGGGCTTCTTTAGACTAGAAATAGTGAGTTAAATAAATTACGTATTTTGGGGGCTTCTTGCTATTTTTTGTATTAAATTTAAGTCTAATTTGTCTAAAAGGCTTGGAGCCATTCCTCTGCTTGAAAATCATTGTCAGCTGTATTTCATTCCATAATGAAGAGAGAGGTAGAAGATTTCCCTGAATCTTGAGGAATTAAAGGATTTCCAGTGTGTACCCCTCAAAGCAGGGCTGACTTGTGCCATTCCATCAATGGAAAGGGTTGGGCCAATACATGTGACAGCCGCATCAAGTTCCCAAGAGTGTGCATTTCACAGCCACAGTCTATGGGTATATTCGTGCCTAACTCAGAAACTACTTTGATAAAATGTAGAAGAGGAATTCACAGCTGTTGGAAGTCTGGAGCAGAATACAAGAGTCTTTCCTGTATTTGATGCTTTCTCACGTTTTATTCTTTTTCACCTGTTCAGTTTTCTGCAGATGTTTGCCTGTTACCAGGTGAACAGGACCTGATGCTTTATTAAATAAGCTGTGACCACATTCTCTGTTAAACTATTTCCTCACCAGTAATTACAAATCTAGTGTTTATGGTTTCATGCATGTAAGGATGATTTTACTGTAAATACATCTGATGTTTAAATTCTTTTCACGCCTTGTATTACATATAGGTGAATTCTAAGACACATTAAGAAGCTGATGAGAACTGAAAAAGGAACTGCGTGTGGTGAGCAATGACAGTCCTCCAGTTCCTGATTCACTGTTTTAATTGCAAGCAGTTATCTTCCTTAGTTAAATAGCTGCTCATTTTGTTTCTTCAGTCTGTGAGAGAGAACCAGGCAGGAGACCGTCTAGAAGAATTTCTCAGGTTTCTCAGTTTTTTCTTAGAGCTGGGTCTGACTGCATAGCAAATTGGAATAGAAGTTGTAAGCCAAGGTTGTGTGCGTGTTACCAACTTCTTGTCCTCTTGCCTCCTCTTGGCTCTCTGCTCAGCATTTCGAAGTTGTATAAGATGGTCATCCCACTCAGACTTGGAAATTTTTCAAATGCTTCAGTCTTAAAATATTCCTTCTGCATACAGCATTTACAGAAGCACAGTTCAGCAGCCAGACATGAACTGGTTAAGTGCTGTGTAGGGTAGACTTGAAGTTAGAATGGGGTGGAGGAAATAATTCAGGTGAAGTTCTCCCAAACTTCAAAAAGGCTGGATTCATCGCCACTGGTTGTACCCTTTTCCAAGTCTTACTCCTGCCAAACAAGCCTTATTTGCCTCCTCCTCCACTGTCTGTTTACAGAACCCTGTTTCACATACCTGAAGCTATGGGCCTGTAACTGATGCTTCTACTGATATAGGAACATGTCTGTAATTGGTAACACTTTCACATTGTGGTGATGTTGCTTGTAGGAAAGAAAAAATTCAGTATTAGTTTAAAAACTAGTTACTGCAAGCAAAGTAGAACACTGTTCATTAATTCCTACTCTTACGAGCATGGGTACTTAACTGCTGTCATTGAGCTGTTGATTAAGAAGCTGTTTGTTACACGGTACGTTGTGGATGCCTTTTCTAACTATAGATGTGTAGCTGACCAGTGTAAACACTGTTTCACTATAAACACTAATTTCACTGTTGATGGAAACAGCTGTTAAAGAAGTTTCCCTGTTTCCTAGCAGCGGGTGGCTCCACTACAAGTTTGTGAGCAGTGAGCACTGCCAGAATCCATCTGGCTGTGTGTATCAGGCAGGCAGAAGGTGAGAATCTGTTCTATTTGCACTTCATCTTTCCAAACCGCTGAAGTTAATTACCAGTTAGGGTGGAACTTGACCATCATGTTATACTGGACAAATTGTTAACAAAAAGGCTACATCCTGGCCTAGGCCAAATCTTTTGCGTGGCTTTTGCAAATTCAAGATTTTAATTGTGTCTTTAAAATTTTCTGCTGTATACAGAATTTGTAAAAACACTACTCAGCTGTGAGACATATTCAGGTGCTGTGTAGGACAGATGAAGAGCTACAGCAGAATCTGGTTTACAATTTTCAGGTAAAATTACCTGTAATTGCTGCAGTGAATACAGTTAACATCATCTGGGAAACTACAAACTAGGCTGAGCAGTCAGATAATTATGAGTTACTTCCCTCCTGAGATGAAGTTTTTGTTTGCATTTTCTGTTCAAATAGAGCAGTTTGTTTAAAAAGAAGGAAAAAAACCCTAAACCATTCTCAGCCTTTTGTGAGCTGTAGATACTTAATCCCGTGTTAAGAGGTTGGTGAACAGTATGTTCCTGCAATATGTATGGAACAATCCCATTTCCACACAGAGAAAATTACATTTTCCCAATGACTTTTGATGCAAATTGTAAGACATAACTTCAGCCCATAAAGTTGACCTTCAGGTTTCTGGGAGCTGTTGCTAAGCTCCAACAAATTTCTTCAAATAAAATTGCAAGGGTATGTCCTCACCCCAAGAAAAGGGGATGGATGGCAGCATTCTCGTGCTGGTGTGCAACAGTTGCCATCCTGAATCACCAATATCCACTCACACCATAAGCCAAATACTTGGAAAGCTTAGTTTAGGAGTAGCAGTATGGAGTGATTCTGGTCTTAAATGGCAACCTCTGGACAGCATCAAATACAGCTGTTCAAAGACCATAGTTTCACAAACGTGTCTTCAGTTGCACTGCCTGTCTAAAGAAGTATTGTCTACCTGACTGTTCTTTTCTTCCACAGCACCTTCAATTGCGCCATACATCTCTTTTTAGAGCCACAATCCCAGTTAAATAGCCTTTAAAACCCACTGCTGTGCAGTCAAAACTGGCAGGATCTGACATGCAAGAGCAGCTAGAGTCTGCATAAACTAAAAATGTTCAAACTGTGTCCTGCTGTGTAATTCTCCATGGCCTAAGGCTTACTGGAACCCACAGAGGGTTGATGCTGGTTTTCATGCTGTAGGAAGTTAATTACAAGCTAAGGCAGAGCTTGAACAGTGCCATCTTGTGCTAGGCAAATTCATAAAAGGGCTACATCCTGGCATAATCTGGATATTTTTTTCTGTGTGTTTCTTTGTCAATATCAAGATTTTAACCATGGGATTCCAAAGTGCCCTAATTTTTGGCACACTGGATCTATATTTCTAACTGTAGTAGAAACAGTGTAGAACCTGTGCTCATCTCACCTTTGTTGTCAGAAAAGGTTCTGTGAAATTGCAGATAGCCAGCAGAACAATTCTAAAGCTTTAAAAGTGCAGTTAAACGTGAAAAGTCATGGCTTCCTCAGGGCTGCGAAATGATATTGTCATCCTATCCACTTTTATGTCCCAAATACAGTTTTGCTGTCTCAGAGCTGCGAGTCCCAAGTATGTGATTTCCTTGAAGATAAAATATTTAAAAAGAGTCCATTGTATGCCCTGGACTATTTTCCTGGAACTAGTATTTGCCTGGTAACCCCAGGGATTTTATTTTTAGAAGACCATGGGATAAAAAGTAATTAGCTAGATGTAGTTCCACCCCCTGTCCCTTTTTTCCCCTCTGTGATGCAACAAAAAACAAATCTTTTCTGCACTGAACTGTAACAGCTTAATAGGCTTTCAAACAGCCCCAAAAAGGCTGGACATGAGCCGGCAATGTGTGCTGGCGTCCCAGAGGGCCAACCATGTCCTGGGCTGCATCAGGAGAAGCGTGGCCAGCAGGTCGAGAGAGGTGATTCTGCTCCTCTACTCTGCTCTGGTGAGACCTCACCTGGAGTACTGCGTTCAGCTCTGGAGCCCTCAGCACAG
>Ga0065711_1003593_pt1 | contig 27314 bp, 24 predicted proteins | sample Hoacrofraction12_FD_59098 | JGI IMG/M metagenome (GOLD analysis project Ga0065711, IMG submission 59098) | Hoatzin crop microbial communities from Cojedes, Venezuela - Epithelial fraction 12 v2 (version 2) | ecosystem: Host-associated > Birds > Digestive system > Esophagus > Crop | place...
CTCCTTCCTCGCCTGTCCCTTCTGAACAGCCTGTAGCCATCAAGAGATACATTCCAGTCGTGGGATTCATCCCACCAAGTTTCCGTGATGGCAATCAGGTCGTAGCTTTCCAGCAGCACAATTGCTTCCAACTCCTCCTGTTTGTCTCCCATGCTGCATGCATTTGTATAGAGGCATTTCATCTGAGCTGTCGGCCTCGTTACCTTCATAGCAGAGCACCCCTTTTTTCCCTTGAGGTATTTCATAGGTATTTTCTTGTTGGCACCTGATACCTCAGGCGCCTCCAGTTCCCTTCTGCAAGACATGAAAGAATGTTGTCAGTTATGGTGAATTACAGTTGTAGAATCGTACAGCTAAGCAGGATAAATCAGTAAATGCCTCTGTACCACTAAAGAAAGTATACAGAAAAAGAAAGATGCAGAAGTAGTTCTGGATAGCTTTGAAAGAGCAATTGATCCGGTATGTTTTTATCAGGCTTATTTTCAGATATAACTGAGTACTAAAATAAATAAAAGTTGTGCTTTTACTTGTGTCAGATGATACAATTTTATTTATTGTGTTTTTAACAGCCTGTCCTCCGTTGCATGGGTCTGTTGTGATTGCTGGCTTAGCTATTATGGCTATTGCAAGTTTGCTTAGTCTGGCTTACGTGTTTATTATGGGTAAGTAGCACCTAATATTCTGCATTTTTTTTTTTAGCACTTAAATATTCAGAAAGGCAATTTTCTCTATTGTACTTTTCAGAGGTAGGCAGCTTATTTGAACAAAAGATGTGATTTCACAATTACATAGTTTAAAAAATTGCTGAAAAGTTGTCTGTATATATTGGCTTTGTTTCATAGAGGCTGTGGGGAATCTGGAGTAAAGAAATTTACAACTCATAGTAGTAAAGTGTTTTGAGATCAACACAGCCAGGGTTCTTAAGTAAGAGTGTTTCAGCTGTAGGACGGATGTTGCTGTTTAAGCTCTGCATTTACAGTTGGCGAGCTGAAGCTTAGAACGATGAGAGCAGAAGGATTTCAAGGATCCTGTAGACTGGGTTGTGGGATGGTGCCGACAAAAGCTTATAAAAACACTGATTTACAGAATCTGCCTAGTAATTTCCCCTGGCTAGAGGTAGGTAAAAAAGAAGAGTGATTTGAATTCACACCTTTGATTATAGCGAATCATGTTTTTTTTCTTATGCTTTATCTTAAAAGCCTGGAGCAAAGAATAGCAATACTTTGTTTCAGAAACTGGTCTGTTCACCAGATCTGAAAAAGATGAGAGATTTAAAGGTATTAAAAGTCAGTCAGGCCTGCTAAATATTCAAAAAACATAGCAATGCTGTGTGATTGGAATGGTGGCACACCACAGTGTGACATTATGTGGACTTTATAACTGGGGTCTGAGAGCAGAGTGACCTTATTTGGAGCTGTGCATGAAGGCTCTTCAAACAGCTTGTTAGTTTGGACGGAGAACCATGAAACTGAGGATAGATACATTGCTTCCAGACTCAAGGTGATGTGTGTACAGTCAGCGCAGTCCTTAGTCTGCAGGTTTAGTATGTGCACACCATATGTGAGCGTGGTCAGGAGTAAGAGACCCTCAGACAGGGAGGATTTTCATTAAAGAAGAAATGAAGGCAGGATGTCTAATATTTGATATATGGGATAGATGAAGATGAGTCAAAAATGGGACCGAGGTGAAGCAAGCCTTTCAACAACCATAAAAGTAATTTTTATTGACTTTGGGCTACTCATACATACAACTGTGATGCTGTGCGCTAATGGCATGCATGAATTCTACGTTTGTGGTTTGGTTATGCTGGCTGAGTGAAATGTGACTGTTGGGGTAGATTCCAGTACACCAAAATAAGCACAAAGAATAGTGTGTAACACAATTCATTTTTAGAGCTGAATGCATGAGTGAGACAATTCGCAGACTGTACGTGATAAGATTATTCAGTTCCTAAACAGAGGAGTGCTTAGAGGCTTTAACAATTTGCAGATCATCGTGTTAAGTAGTTTTGGGCAGGGGAAGCTTCAGTTTTGTGTGTTGTTACTCTGTTCCAAGTGTTATCAGTAGATATTTTTATTCGGTTGATCATGACACTTATTCATCTGCCTGGTCACTTTTTTGTAATTATTTTAGGTTCCAGAATGAAAGATCATCCTCGTCCAGGGGTAAGCTTAAAATTAATAAATTTGGGGTGACTAGATGGCTCAGGGGATTGTAGTGAGATACTGAACCTTTCTTCACTAGTTCGAGTTCAGACCAGGTTGGTAGCAAGCAAAAGTTCTGGCTGTGTAACAGATGTCTAATGTTGAGTGAGTTGGTGGTCTTCATTGTCCCTATTGAGTGTGTCTGTAGTACGGTGATTGCCACCCATACCTAACGGCTACTCAGGTGGTTGTGCCTAAATGGAGTTTCAAGGGCTGTCATAAAAAGGTGGTGGATGTGAAGGGAACTTTGGTGTTCTTTTACAATGCAGTCTCTTGACATGAATTTATAAAGGACTTTTGCTCACCGTAATGAAAATGCTTTTTCATTAAGGTGAGTGCAGAATACCATTGAATTTTTTTTTTTATCTGGGTGGCTTATCACAAAGACTTAGGGGTTTTCTTCCTATTGTCTTTTCCACCAGAATTCTTTAATATTCTCTTGAATTCCCAGTTATATGGCTGCTGTAGCCTTGATCTTTTTTTCTTTTCTTATTTTTCTATAATGCCCCTTAATTTCATGCAACCGTCTGAATGAAGAGTGTCTTTAGGTCACACAGAACAAGTGGAAAAGCACTTTTATTGATTGTTTTAAAGGCAGTTTTTCAGTCTTTTTTTTTTTTTTTTTCATTTTTTTAGTTCTAGAGTAAGCATTCCTAAAAGAGTAATTTTCATAGACTTAAGGAGTGCTTTCCTAGTGATCCGTGAATGTGAACTGATTTCTGGAGTTTTGCAGAAGCAAGTAAAGAGGCACAACTATAAAATACCAGTAAAATTTCTTTGTAGCAGGGGAGCATGGCAAATACTAAGTTCATCCCATTTCTTGGCTGGCAGCCATCATTTGAGACACATTTCCAGGTCTCTTCAGTCCACAGCCTGAGACCCAGCTGTTGAAGAAAGATGGTTTGTAACAGTGGGGCAGGAGAGCTAACCGCAGTTAGCACAACAGATTATTTTTTTTCCCCTTTGCTTTTTTTCATCCATTTCTATTTTAAGGAATAGCATTTCAGAGGATTGTTCTCTTATTTATGGAAGGAATATAAGTGTGCAGAGTTTAGAGAGAAAAAAAAAGAGATTCACGGTGTTCCCTATGTTATATAAAAATGAGCTAAGAAGTGTATTACAGAAATGCTTCTTTCAAAACGCAGTCTTGCCTTTAATATGTTTGTGTTTACTTGTAGAACGGAAACAAACAGGGCAAGAGGAGATTTTTTTTTTTAAACTTAGTTTTTGGTTGTAAATAAGCTTTGAAGTAGAAATAAACATGCTAAATAACATCCTTTGTGGAACTCTGTTCTCTTTACCAGCTGTTCTCCTCACAAGGTAGTTTTATACTGCAGCGAGAATTTGACAGATAAAGAAATAGCCACAATTATGTAGTAGTGAACACCATGTTACTATCTGAATTGGAGATAGGAATGAAATAAAAAGAAATTTTTAGAACTTAGATCACTGGAAATCTCAGCCACTAAAAACATAGGGTTTGCAGTTGCAGTTAGGGGATGGTCAGAGGAATTCAGGTGGCAGTAATTTGTGCCCAGGAACTGACCGAAGTTATGCAGAGACCTAGTGCAAAATTAAGCGTTTTAATATGTTGCCTGTTTCCATCAAGGACTCTTCAGCGTATATTGCTGTACTTTGAGACAGTAAATAGGTGTGAAGTTATTTTGAAAATGCACTTTGATTCTGTGTAATCTAAAGACTATGGAACACTGAATACTGGTGAATTGCTCAATTTTGACACTGGGACACACTTACAAAATGATGCTTGATATTTTCTTGAGTCTGGGGGGGGGAAAAGGTGCGTATTTTGAAATCTGCCATCTTAACCAATTAGTGATTATTTTAACATTTCTGTAGATTGTGTGTGTTGTTTCTGATGATTGTCTACCAGACTAAATACACAACTGTGGTGTATTTCCTATTGAGGAGATCACATCTGATTGCTTGGCTACTTTTTTGTTTTGTGTTTTTGGGTTTTTTTGTTTTGTTTTTTTTTTTTTTGTTTTTTTTAGTCATGCTACTTTGTTACTGAACATTGATAAAATCACGGAAATCATCAGTTAGTTTTTAGAGCTTAAAAGGAGTATCTGCATGCCTATTGCTGCCACCTAGAGGTATTTTGTCTAAGGAAAAATTTACAGTGAGGGGAAAAAATAATCTGGAGAATGCAGTTATTGATTAATTTTTTTCAGAACTCTAGTCATTAATTTTATTAACATTCAGCTTTCTTCACTTTTGTAGAATCACTACTTACTGTATATGTCAATTAGAGTAATTTAACTGTGGCGAGCCAAAAGTAAACATGAAGGCTTTTTATACATATATATATATTTTTAAATGTTTTGCAGAAAGCTGTAGAAGAACCACTAAATGGTACGTGACATTCAAGGCTTATCTTTTAATTAAGGGATTAATTATGGAAAAAGGTCAAAAAATAATTGTAGTTCTCAGTACAACAGCACTGAGATGGCAGATCGGTGTATCAATCTATATGGCTCTCTGAGTCAGTAAGTTTGCGCTCTCTATGAAATTGTGCCTGCAGCTCCAGACCCTCTGTTCTACGCTACTGTGATCGCTAGCCAGTGTTTTAGGACAAATCTAATATCTCAGGATATTACATCCACCCTCTTCGCTTTGCAAAAAAGTCCAACTTTCAAGAGGACAAGAAGGGACAGGTCTTGAAAGTTGGTGTTAATTCTTCTTCATGAGCATTTATCTTGGTGGAATACTTATGATTATAGCAAAATCTGTCCTTGTCACTATTGTTTTGATAGTTCTTTGGGTTGGGGATACTTTACCATGGTATTGGGATATTCTGATAGCGCTTAAGATGGGGGAAATTTACAGTGAGAAAGGGATGACTCCAAATTTATATTTTTTGCTATTCTGTTCACTAATTGGCATGCTGAGTAGTAGCAAGTTCTAACCTGAATTTTAGAATTAATCTGAATATTAATTATGAAGCATTTCTTGCTGTTTGGCTCATTACTAATCCATTTGCTTGGCTTTTAAAGATGCAAAAGGAGTGATGTTAGAATGATGGTAAGTCCAAATATATCTCCAGATATTTGTTTTAATTAACATGTATTTGGGGATTTTGATGTTACCCACTGCTAATATGATGAAACTTGGAGGACAGGTTTTAATGCAAGTGCTGTTCTTATTCAAATTTATATTCCATTGAATCATAGAATCATTAAGGTTGGAAAAGACCTCTAAAATCATCAAGTCCAACCATCCACCCAACATCACCATGCCTGCTAAACCATGTCCTGAAGTGCCACATCTACACATTGTTTGAACACCTCCAGGGATGGGGACTCTACCACCTCCCTGGGCAGCGTGTTCCAATGCCTGACCACTCTTTCAGTAAAGAAATTTTTCCTAATATCCAATTTAAACCTCTCCCAACGCAACTTGGAGCCATTGCCTCTCGTCCTATCGCTAGTGAGTTGGGAGAAGAGACCAACACCAGTCTCACTACAACCTCCTTTCAGGTGGTTGTAGAGAGCAGTAAGGAAAGAAAAGAAAGAACACATACTTTCTGTGTCATACGTAGGGGAAGAATGTGTATTTCTAAACAGTAAGGAAGATGAGTCGGTGAGAGAGAACTATTAAACAGTGTGTTTCTGGTCGAATTTGGAAAGTCAAACAGTTTGTGTGCTTCCTTTGTGCTTATATAGTGTGTAAGATGCGTGGTGGGTTGTTGCATTTGTTTTTTGCAGTGTTCTTTTTGGTTGTTATTAATATAACTAAGCCTTCTCTATGTATTTGATGGGTGATCTCCCGTGGAAGTTCACAGAAAAGTGGTTTATAAGTAGGCTTTCTCTCCCCTTCCCCTGTTTAGATGTTATTTGAATTCTCTGGGTTTTGTTACGTTGTTTGTATTGCAGTCAGATTTCACTCAATTTATTATTTTTCAGGGTCAGATAGTAGCGTTTAAAAATGAGCAGAACTGAAAGAAACACACCTTAATAAAATTTAAGAACTGCTTAAATAACTTCAACTTATTTTTGACAAACCTGAATTTTGAACTTTAAGAACTAAAGTTGCACTGTGGTTTCTACTTGTTGGTTATGCTTGATGTTTAAAGATCTGCCAGACATTGTAAAGAAAGATGTATGTTGCGGTGTCCTGGCGTAACTTAAGATTTCTTCCAATTTGAAATGCCCTCAACGCTGGGATTAGTCCTTTTCGATTTTATAGCAGCCTGTGAGACTGCAACACAGACTACATGTAAATAGACTCCTCCTCATTTATAATAAGCCGTGAAATGAGAGGAACTATATTAACTTGGCCCAAAATTCCCAAACTGGTACCTGAAGTGGGTAGCCAAGTTTGTGAAGATTCTTGGTTCCTGCAGCTCATATCGTTTGCCTGGCTAGATTGTTCTCACTGAAGAACTTAAATTTTAGATTAGATGCTCAGGTTTGAAAATGAAAACATTGTATTGATTCTTTCCTATTCAGAAGCTATACTTCCTTTTCATGGGAATAGGATAAAAGAGCACTTGTTGATGCTCTTGGTACTTCTGTTTCTTCCTGGAAACTGAGCAAGCTTGTCATGAGGTATCACTAGACCCTTAGCCTAGTACTCTTGCATCAAATACAACATTTTTCTCATCAGGGCAAAGAATAAGGTCACTCCAAATGTGCTAATTTACTTGAAATATTTTTATGTCATGCCACTTCTAGAAGGCATGAATTGACGATGTGATGAAAAATGAGGTACTAGTTAGCCCCAGTTGGAAAAAAGTGTATCGGCTGATTTTAAAACAGGCTTCCTTACAAGTAACATGTACTGCTGGTTTATGTTACTTGTGACTACTACGTGATTCATCCAAATAGGCCATAGAATGATTTTCTAAACCAATAGGAATACTAGCACTTTTGCAGTACAAGGGACAGCTGCATTGGTGTCTCCTAAATGCATTGATAAAACCTGTACCAGTTAGTGTAATCTGAAGTGGGAGGAGTGGAAGGTAGGTCCTGCTTCAGAAGTGGCTATTGCTTGTTTTTCAAGGCAGTCATTCGAGATCAGGAAACAAATAGATATTTGCCAGTCTGTTGCATTCAGAACTGACCAGAAGGGAGATAAGGATGGGATCTATGCAGATACTACATACTGCTGAAGAACCAGGTAGAGTTTTGCTTGGAGATCCAATTTTATTTAAGTTGACCATTTCTTCTTGGGTCTCATTTAGGCTTATAAAAACCTGCCGCCTCTTCCAGTGCTGAGGTAGAGCTTCCAAAAGCACAGAAATTGCGAATTACCCATTTCATTTTGACTTGTAGGGTCAGAAGTCTGGCTGCTTTTTCTGCCCTCAAAGATGGCTCCTAAAAATAACAGTTTTACAGATGGAAGGCAAGGGCTCTTACTTGCAAGCTAGAGGCAGGAACTTTTTGAGCTTCACCTGATTTCTGCCTTAACCTTCCCTTGAAAGTTCACATGCACTGAAGGGGGGATGAGTCAGATACTCAAGTACCCTACCTTACAAAATGGTGTGTGAAAGTAAATCAGCGTTAGGAGTGAAGATAGGACAGGTCAGACAGCTAAGGCTGGGAGCCACTACAGCTTATTCCAGTTCATGACTTGGAGCTCCAAGACAGTGTCCACTTTTCTGTTGTGGAGGGGCTGAAACATCACTGTTAGTACTGTTAGTACCACTCTTTTCCATTATTTGAGTGCCAAGCATGCTTTCAAAATTTGAAATAGTCATTTTTTTATGCTGTAACTTGGGTAGGCAGCACAAAATGTTGCTGCTCTCCCCCAACAATCTTTTTTTTTTCTTTTCTCTTCTTTTCCAGAACTGTAGAGCTATGTGAAGTGTGAGAAGTACACCGTTGTTGATACACCGTGGCCTTGAAGATGCACTACTCAAAGAGAAGAAATTCAGGAAACTAGTTGTTTGCATGTGTGGCAAAAGTGCTTTTGAGATAAATGATGTAATTTTATAGTCACAGCAGCTGTAGCGAGGAACATGTGTGTTTGCCCACATGTGGTCTTTATTTTCTTTTGTTACGGTATATATGGTATGGTCAAGAGCGAGAATATAAAAAGCACTGTTTGCCCACTACAGGGTCTCCCTGCAGTAATCCTTAGTGGTATTATTTTCAAAAGTTATCATTAGTCACTGCTTTGGTAATGGGCCTGCTCAGCCCAAAGGTTGCAATACCATTTAGACTATTGTTTTCTTTATTTGTGTGCATGGGCAAGGTGTGGTCGTATGTCTGTGATACAAGCAGGAAGCAGAGATTGTACAAACACATCTTTTCTGACATTCAGCAAAACTTTTGTACGAAAATAAGTAAAATGCTTATACACAAAGTTGCAGAAGTACAATTTTACTCCCAGCTCTCCAGGAGTTATTCCCCAAGTTCTCCCAATTCCACGAAACAGTAGTATTCCTCTCTATGGACTGTAGTCATGTATGCTCTTGTGGCCGGTATTTTAGTCCAGTGAGAGAGCTCGCCGTGCCTCTTCCATATTCTTTGATGAGAAACTGTTCAGCTGTTTGAGCCTAATTCAGCACTGGAATTATGGAGCACAGCAGCTAGTAATTTTCATGCTGAATGTGGTTTGTGTGCGCGTTCATGTTGTGCAGTGTGTGGTACTGGAAGCAATTTCAGGCTTTCTTAACTCAGTGAATTTGTAAAACTCGTTGATGCTTCATAAAAATAGGAGTTGCCATATTTCGTGTATTTTTGACAGCCTAAAATCTCTTTTCTTCAATGGAAAAAGGAGCTATTTCATTTCTGACCCAAGTTTGTGATGCTGCTATTACATCACAAATACATAAAATAGAAAAGAAGTAGGAGCAGCTGAGGGGAAGTGAGGAGGCTCAGTTTCTGTATATACGTGAGTGGTACACATAAAAATCAGTTTTCTAGGACTTGCACATTCCATGAGATTTTACCACATTTTACAGCTGTTTTGAGAGTTGTTCCAATATAGTTGGCTTCTCTTGGACGTCATGTATACTTTGTAGAAATCTTCACGCTGTCTCCTGTTCGTACTAAGGTAATACGTTTCAAAGGCACACATGGTTTTCTCCTTCTAACAATTTAAAGCTTTGTTTGTAAAGCTGTTGCCAAACAGTGATGTAATAAAATTCATGTTTTTAAAGATTCTGAGTAATTTGGCATGTCTGAGTTGGATGTTACAAACAAACTAAGGTTCATATACGTGTCATGGGTGCATGTTGCAGAGATTCGGGTCTCTGTGTGTTGAGCTCCAAGGCTTGGTGCAGACACCTTGCATCAAGAATTCAACAAAATAATATTGAGGTATCTGATTTTACAATATTTACTCTCACAAACAGGCCTCTTGCTACAGCTGCAGGATTGAACCGCTTAAAGCAACCCGTGGTCCGGCCCTCACTAAAATCAGTGGAACTGGCCGCAATGGAAAGGGTTATTTGGGTTAGTTGTGAGATAAAGCATTTGAGGCACGTATAGCTTACACTTCCATACCTTCAAATTTGTCAGTGGGAGTATTCGTAGAAGATTTGAGCTCCTGTATGTGAATCTTTTGATGCAGGTTTTTCTATGATCACAGCAATCTCTACCGAAAGATGGGAGATGACTCTCCCCTAACAGTTTGGTGTGAATTTACCTGATTAGGTAACATGTGGAGCTCCCAGTTTATAACTAGTGATTCCCTCTGGCGAACTGAAAGTTGAGCAGCTAAGGAATAAAAACCAAACCAGCTGGAATTCTGTTGAGGTGTTCTGCCTTGCAAAAACTGTTGCGAATAGAACCTGTTTGATTCGCTGTGGGATGAGGCTGAGCTGTTGCTAGGTATTGCTGAAACCTGAGGAGCTCGGTGGCCCCGTACGGGCTCCAGAGTTGGTTGCCCCAGAAATGGGAGAAACCCACTGTCCTGTTGTTGTGGTAAGGGCTCTGCTCTGGATTTCTTGTAGGTACAAATCTAAAAGTGAGAGTTTAAAAAGTTATTGATACACCCAGCCCTTTCCCACCAGTAATTTAAAACCAAAGTTGTTCTTAACTGTGTGCTTCCACGTGTGTGTGTATGTGTGTATATAAATATATAGACATTTTAAATATCTATAGATCTAGAGTCTTTACCCAAGAAAATGTTTTTATTTATGAAACAATTTTGTAAATATTGTGCTAATATACTTAAAAAATAAAGTCATTTGAAGTTGTTCTTGTGAGAGATTTTCTTGTTGCTATGACATTAAACTTCTGTAACTGCATCCATAAATTCATAGTCACAGCTTTTCTGGTCCCTGCCTTTACACCCCCACCCCTCCCTCCCCAGTTACTCCCTGGATAAACAGGAATGTCCTCAGTGTTCTTAGACTGCTGTAGATGGTTTTGGTTGGGAGATCTTGTGTGTTTCTCCTTAAAAAGATCTTTCAGTTCAGGAAGAAAGTATGTAGATTGCCCTTTAAGAACTGGAATTGGGCTGACCAACCTCAACCATGAAATATCGCCACCCGAATATGCTGTGGGAGGAGATAGGTGCTGAGGAATAACGAGCTCCCAGTGTAACTTTAAAAACACAGCAGAGCAGCGCATACCTCTGGTCAGTCTTCGCAATGCTGAAATGACATTTCTGTGAGAAGAGAATTCCTTGCGTTACTGCTCAAACTCTACTGCATAAATTCCGGATCTGCTGAAGTTGTGTGTGAGTGGAGAAGTAAGAGGGGGCTGTGAGTCTGTTCTGGAAGCATTTTTGGTCTTGCATCCCCTTCAGTGTAGCTGAGCTGGTAGGAACAGTTACGAGCAATTCCCTGCTTGTTCAGGGTGATTGGAACCGTGGCTGTTACTTCAAGATCTCCTCTGAAGTCTTTTGTGATTTCCCTGCAGGCACGTGTTCCTCTCTAAAGGAGCAGTGAAGCACAGTTTGAGCTGTGGAATGTGTAAGTTTCAGAATTTTACTGTGTGGGGACCTCACTGCAGTTACAGGGTGAACTGTAAGCTCAGGGTGACCCTGGTCCTAAAGCTGAGGAAAACTGCGTGCTGGAGCCTTGGGCTGAGAAAAACGGTGCTAACCTAAATGTGAGTGGCTGGAGAATATCTCGGTGCAGTTGCATCCGGTACCTGTAGTTCAGACTGCTGCAGTCAGGTAAGCCAGGAGAACCAGCCCAAACCTGAAAAGTCCAGGAGCCACCTGAAAGAGCTTCAGTGCTTTGTTAGAGCTCCGTAACTGAACATGTACTGCTGTAGTTACCTGCCTAACAGCAAAAGTGGGCATCCTCTAGTTCCTGCTGCTTAACAGAAGAATATTTTTATTTTTCTCCAGTAAATAATTCTTTTGTGCTTAAGTGTTCTTTGCCATTGTCATAGATACAGGTAGAAGAATCTTGGAGTTACATACATCTTGCTTCAAAACTTCCATGATGAAAAAAGTGGCGTGAGCCAGGCGGTGTCTCTTGCGAAGCGCTCGTGGTTGTCTCATCGGTCGCCTGCGGTCTGTGCTCCTGAAACCCAGCGAGGCTGCAGCGTGGCCGGGGCTGCCGACTCTCCTCTGGAGATACTCAGACCCCTTTGGACGAGGTCCTGCGCAGCCTGCTCTGGGTGACCGTGCTTCGGCAGGGCGGTTGGGCCAGGTGGTCCCCAGAGGTCCCTTCCAGCCTCTGCCGCTCTGTGACGATTCTGTGGCCTGGAAGGTGTGCTCCAAGCCCTGTGCGATGTGCTGCAGTCAGTCCCCGCGGCCCTGTGCCGGCGCTGAGGGTTGACTTTCACGGTCCGCCTTTTCTGCCGCCGCTGGGCTGCGGTGCGAGGGGAAGGTGTCATCGGGAAGTGTGAGAAGAGGGTAGAACCAGGCTGTATTTCAGTGGGGTGATGAACTTTCGTACACAAATGTAAATAGCGCAGAGATGAGGATCGTCTGCTTTGGGGGAGGAGAACTGCGATGTTGAAACAAGTTTTGATTTCCTTACATTCTTTTGCTTGCTTGTTTGTTTTTAAAGGCTACGGAAAGGGGGCTCTTGAAATTACTGGGCTGGGAAGTGGGAGCAAGGAAGGGAGGACAGACTGTGCCATGAATACACATCTGGTGGGAGAAGTATTTTAAAGAGCTTAGGAACTGCGGATTTGCTGGAAGACTGTGAACAGTTTCTCCAGCTTGACTCTGGTAGTGGTACTTTTGAGCCCTCTGGGAGTTGTAAGGCTACTTGATACAGGGTTAGCTTCTGTGTGTGACCAACCAGCTGGCCAAGCAGCGGTGTTTCGGGACGTTCAGTTCTCACGTGAAGTCAGCCTGCTACCTCCGCACCTCAGGGGCGTCCCTCGGGCGTAGTAACAGGCGCAGAGCAGGTCTGGCACGCCTTCGACTTCAATTAGAAGCTGTTTGAAGTACTGAATTTTACCTGTCATTCACAATTTATGTACTTGCAGATAATGAAACGTTTTGAAACTGTAGCTAATTAGTCTTCCCCCCACACACACTTTCTTAGATTGCGCAGTCATCGGTGGGTGCATGTTAAACTTAGAATGCTTGCCAGACCTGCGCAAAAATGAAGGCTGACAACATTTTTCAGAACTTCTGCCTTAGGGTCAGCTTGGCAGTAGTTTCATTTGATTACATTCATTTAACTTCCTTTTTTTGCATTTCTTCCATAAATGCACCAGGAACAGCTTTCAGAGCAAGAGTGTTTGGTTGTGTTTTGGGTGTTTTAGGTTTGGGGTTTTTTTTTCTGTGTAAGAAAGCAGTATTCTTTAATGAACTAGGTATATGCAAAAAACCCAGCAGAAATTCACTCTGCTGGTGACTAGAAGGTTCATCCAAGCACAAACAATGGAAAGTTCAAAGATGACAGTGAGGAGAATAGGAATCTTTAAGGTCTACCATTACAATTAATTTAATTTAAGTATAACCAGTGAAGACAGAGTTTCACTGAGGTGGAAGGTGATTTAGGATTCTCTGACATCTCTTACAAGTTGAGCTCTGTGGAGAAGAGGAAATTCATCATAATAAACATGAAGTGGAAGTAAAGGTGCTGTGTGGTGTCCAGACCTCTGCAGGCACTGGGCATCAGGCTAGGTAGAACTTGGAAACTTTGGTTCAAGAAACACTGAGAATGTAAGGATTATAATAAAATTTTATCAGTTATAGTTAAAGGAGCCCTGCATGGAAACAGATGCCTCTCAACCCTGCACTGCAATAACGAAATGGTGAGGTTTTCTGAAACACGATCCCTCCACAGCTGGAGTTACAGCTGAGAGTGGAAATGTTGCATCGAGTACGCTGGGGCTTCAGCAGTTTCTGTTCTGGGCAGTTTGGGGGGGTTTTGGCTCACGTAAAGACAGATAAGCGGGTACAACTGTAGGAATCTAAAACATTCTTCTCGCTTCCTCCTCCCTTACCTGGTATGTAGGCAGGGAAAAACAAGTTATTTTTTTGATAGAAAGCTGAGCAGTACTGTGATACTGCTATTTAATTGAACGATGTTAAGAAATTTGGGTAAAAAAGGTTGAGAGGAGGAGGAGGGCAATTGCTTTTTCTCTGCAGTACCCGTTCCCTGCCCTTTCGCCTGATGCTGCAGCCACTGGAGGACTTCATCCCCGCAGAACACGGCTGGGCAGGGGGCACCGGGCCCCTCCTGGTTTGGCCCCACAGTGCCTGCTCCACAACGGAGCGCGGCTGGTCTGCTCTCAGGCTGGGGGGACAGGGGGATGTGCAGCTCACCACCTCCTGTCCGCGGGAGGTGGGGAAGGGAGCCCCAGCCTAGCGGTGAGGAGGAGGGTGAGCAGGGACGGCTGTGCAGCAGAGCCGGCGGTCTGGAGCAGGGGACAAGGTTTGCCTGGTGGATGTGCCACCCGACCACCCTTACAGCTGTGTTTGATAAAGGCGAGGCCTTGACGCTGCCACAGCCCTGTTAGGTTGCCCTTTATGCTACCCATTTTTCCTCATACCTGCTCTCCAGTGAATGATATAAACCAAATAGTAATGGGCAATCGGGGAATTAAAAAAAAACCAAACCCACCAAACAATTCTGGGCCATGAGACTGCTTTTGGCATTTGCAATGCTGGCACACCAGAGCACCAAAGCATAATCAGCTTTAAATGTCATACTGAGCATGACATTAAGCTGGTTACAGCATTAGTAAGGAAGTATGATTAATGTATGATACGAGACATCATGACTATCCCAGTCACGGCGAAGGCGACTGAGGAGAAGGTGGTTCCCGTCCCCCAGGGCTGCCTGAATGAACTACAAGTACTTCACTGGAGACAGCGTGAGCTCTTGACAGGCTCCGTAGGTGACTCAATAGCATGATGCATGTCAAACACCCAGGAGGGAGAAGATGCTGCAACAAAACAAGCAGCACAAGAGAAAAGCCCTGCTCCAAAAGGTACAGGACACTACTCGTTTGTTTACCAACAGTACGAAAACACCCTTCACCACGTGCACTGGTGAGGGACTGCTCTGTGCCTGAACCTGCTCTTAGTCCAGATTGCAGCCTGAGGCTGGCAAACCTGAACAAAGTAACCTCCTTGGTACGCAGCAGGATCTGCCGGGCCAAAATCTGGCCCCAGGTGAGCAGCAAAGAGAAAGCACTGGGACCTCGCAAGGCTTGAAGAAAAGAGCAGACGTTGGCAAAAGGGAGGAGATGAGGGAGCTTGCTGGTGTACAACATGCAGTTGCTGTTGGAAGCATGTCTTTAGCATGCCATTCCTGAACATGGTGCTCTCACAGAGCTGAAAAGGAATCCAGTAAAAGAGTAGTTTTGCCAATGCAAAGATTTTTAAAGCTGTACACGTAGCCGACAGTCATATCTCATGGGAGTCTGAAGGTGCTGAAGTTCCCTCAGCACCAAAGGGGAACTGATAACATTTGAAAGCCCTTGAGGTCTGCGTCTTCAAGTAGCTGGATGTCTGGAGAGAACTTCGCCACCTCTGAGATGACCTCTTACTGGCCAGATTCCTGAAGGTGTTACGGTGACCCCAAAGGAAGCAAAACCCAGTTTTGCCAGAGAAGGACTAAAGGTGAGAGCAAGGCTGAGTGTTGTCACCAAAGCGGCACGAGGGGGATGGAGTGCAGCAGGGAGCAGAGCTCAACTTCCATCACCTTATTCATAGCGATTGCTCGATCTCTTCACGCCTGCCACAACAGTCATGTTAGCGAAGATGGTCATCGCAGGGGGTGGCCTACCTAACGCAGTAAAAAGTGGGCTTTTTTACTACAGCACTAATGACCTACCTCTTTTATAGTACTGGATCAGGCTCCCCGTGGTCTGATTGTACCAAAGTGACCTTCTTTTAACTCTAGTGTGCAATCGGGTCACCCAAAATAGACAAACAAGAACCGTGGGAGAGGTGGGGGAAGAAGACAGCTGCTTTGAAGGTACTGCCACTGTGTCATGCAGGCGGTACGAGGCCAGCGCTCGTTCCCAGGCTTCTCAGTCTGGAAACCCAAACTCACAGAGTGCTCCGAGAGCTGTGCCATGCAAAACACGCTTGGCCAAAAGAGGCAATCCCTCCTCCTGTTACTGCAGAGTTACCCCTTAGCAGATTTCCCTGTTTTCTAGCCTAACACAGCTCATGTGGAGGGCTGCTTTGCCCCCTTCCCTTGGGTGCCTGTGCACAGCTCGTGAGCCTCCAAAGGGTGGCTGGTGGATCAGGCTCCTGGTTTAGGTTTTGTCCCATCACTTCTAACCCTCACCCGGAGCAGCTGCTGCTGCAGCCCCTGGGTCCCCGCAGGCTGCTCAGACGGCAAACGCTCCCGTTGCTCAGCCAGGCCAGCCGGGTTCTGCGAGGCATAGCCCCTGAAACGCCCGTTAAAGCATCCCAGACTCCTACAACACCGCACCAGGTTTCATTCGCTTTTGGTTTAGCAGCAGGCCTGCCTCTGCGGGCACTGCATGACTACACTGAAACTGCCCGTAAAGGAATTGCCCCTGCCAACTAAAGCAAAATGCTACTTCACCTGTGGTGTAAAGGCAAACAAAGGAAAAAAAGCACCATAGCTGTTTTTAAGCATAAGCCTGCTAGGTGCCTGGGAACCTGTAGTCCCTTCCAGTGCTATAGTCCTGAACCTATCCCCATTTTTGGACCTGTCAGTGCTCTTGAGTCTCAAAGGAATCTCATGGTCCACAGGTTAGAGAGAGAAGCCACTTGTAATGAATAAAGAATGCAGACCAAGTCAAAAGCTGCTCTTAGAGCAACACAACAGAACATCAATATAACATAAATAACTTGGAAGCTGTTAAATTATTCAAGCTGAGCCCATACCTACAGGTATGTGCGTGTTCATGTACATACACAGCCACTTAAGTATTTTCTGTGCATTCCCCATCAGGAGGAGGAGATGGATGACACAGCCAGCTTCAGCGCAAGTGCCACCGCCTGGAAATGGTCACCTGTAGCTATAGCAGAGGACGTGTTGGGAAGGGGAAAAAGAGGGATGTGCCACAGAAGACAGACACACACCAAGATCCAGACGGTGCAGATGGAGAGGTGTCTTTGTAGCGTTTGAAGAATTTGATTGAATCCAAGCTGGCTGAATCACCTCATGCTGTTGCTGACAAAGGCATTGCATCGCTCTGGAGGAAGAAGAGGATTCCCTGAAAGAGGCTTGTCACTCTTCCCTCCTGCTCAGAGGTGTCAGAGTCCCTGTGGATTTCAGGAGCTGTAGTTCAGCTGTGGCTCTGTTGGAGGGGATCCAGGGGAGCCCAGGGAAAAAAATCATCCTAAGTCTAGAAAAATATGGCCTTAGAGGAAGGAGCGGAGCTAACAGGTTGTTCAATTAAAAAAAAAAAAATTCTGTGGCAAGGTATGACAACAAAAGGGGTGAAAGGGGCCATAAGCACTTCCCCAGACCTGCAGCAGAGAGGACAACAAGCTGACTCTGCACTGGCATGGAGAGACCAGATGAAAGCTACTTATCTCCAATGCTAATGTTTATGTTTTAACAGCTCAGAAAGAGCAACCAAGGAAAAAATTGTTCACCATGGTGGTTCCTTCCTAGCCATCCCAGCGAGGAGCCACTGCCATGCGCAGCACCAGGAGCACACGCCGACGGGCTCCGTGGGCTCCCCGAGCCGGGCACGGCACCAGTGCGTGGTGGGAATGACAGCCTGTGGAGACCTCTGGTCCCGGCTGCCTCTGGCCCCAGGGCTGCTCATCCACCGCCACCTGGGCACAAGGCAGCGGAAGGCAAGGGACGGTGAGGAAGGGGGAGAACTGGCACCGGTGATGCTGTTTAAAAATAGTGGTTGAGAATTGCTGGTCTTGCAGAATGCGAAGGACTCAAAGCAACGACAAAAATGAGGCAATACGTCTTTATCTGTTATTTCCTCTGCAGCCACTTGGGAGGTCAGTGAAGCAGCGCCTCAAGGAAGCGAATTTTAAGTATTTGTCCAATTTTTAAAAATTGCATTGGCAAAACTACTCTTTTACTGGGTTCCTTTTCAGACCTGTGAGAGCCCCATGTTCGGGAATGATATGCTGAAGACATGCTTACCGCAACAAGTGCAGGTACATTCGCTCTATTACAAAATAAGGGCCTGTAGTGACAGGACAAGGGGTAATGGCTTTAAACTGAAATGTTTAGACGAGATATAAGGAAGAAATTCTTCCCTGTGAGGGTGGTGAGGCCCTGGAACAGGCTGCCCAGAGAAGCTGTGGCTGCCCCCTCCCTGGCAGTGTTCAAGGCCAGGTTGGATGGGGCTTGGAGCAGTCTGGTCTAGTGGAGGGTGTCCCTGCCCACGGCAGGGGGGGTTGCAACTAGATGATCTATAAGGTCCTTTCCAACCCAAACCATGCTATGGTTCTGTGATTCTAACCTCTTGTGCACCCCCAGCCTACTCGCTGGTGGGGTGAGACAGAGAAAAGGCCTCGACGCTGTGTATGTACTGCTCAGTGGTAACTAAAACATCCCTGTGTTACCAACACTGGTTTGGTCACAAATCCAAAACATAGCCCCATACAAGCTGCTATGAAGAAAATCCACTTCATCCCAGTCAAAACCAGTACACGTGGGAATCCCAGTCTTCCCTCCTAGAGCAACAGTAACAGCTGCAGGTTTGCAGCCCCCATGGCCATGGCTGGGAAAATCGAATGCTGCAGAATCTACAAACTAAAATATCTCTTTTTTAAATTCCAGTCTCAGATGTTTTTGAAAACTCAAAGCTTGTGATAATGGGAATTGTGTGCACTTTGTATTTCCTCTGGCTTGCTTACAGTTCTTCCTTGCAAAAGGAAAACTGGTTCTCAAGACTGAGTGTAGTGCAACTATTTAACCTCTTCCTAAATTTTAACTATGCTTAGTTTCTAACTGTTCCTGATGGCATATGGCATGTGTGATGCCTAGAGTGATCCTCATTCACATTTCACAGAGGAAAGTCCTTGCTCTTCTGACAGATTACATCTGATGGGGAGGGAGAGGACTTCATCCCACAATGGTTATCTAGCAGCGGAAGAGCTGAGTGTCAGCCACTCACCTCGGCTCCCTCAACAGCCAAAAAAGAGAATAAAACACATCCACAAGTCAAGAGATGTCAGAGGCTTTAGGGTGGGAGAGAGTTGCCCTTGGGCAAATTTGTCTTTGGTGTTCATAGCTGAGCTGTAGATGATTACCTTTTGGAAGGACAAGGCCAGGCCAGGTGGTCACCACTGTCAGGGACAGCCACTAGCTGAACGTCCCAGAAGGGAAACGGCCACTGTTAATTTAATCAAGAGTCCTTTTGCTGCTGGTACTTTCTTTAAAGTCTTAGTTCCTGGTGTCACATAGCTACACGGGAATCTCTGCTTTCATTAAAAGAAAGACCATCTCTCCTGGCCATTGCATCCTTGAAAACATCAGCCTTCCACTTATCACAAACGTATATACGTGGACACACACACTGACACCAGCAAGGCAGTATCCCAGTGCAGTTATCTTTAAATACACCTGAGTTTTGGCTGGCCTGGCACGTAATTTCTGAGGTTCCATTTCAAGAGCTGGTATGGTGAGAAGGTATAAGATGAAAGCAGAAGGTTTGGATGCACCTGAGCTCCTCAAACAATGCATCGACACAGCAGAATGTTCTCCTGCATGTGTACACCTCCGGTGACATACGACTTGGCGCTGCACTGATTGACTTCTTTTCCATGTTGCAAAGCCACACCACAGCCCCATTGCCTCATCTCGGCCTGCACGAGAGGTGAGAGATCTGTAACAATGGCAATCAGATTGTGAGGATGGACGTTGCTATTCTGAGGGCTAGGCCTGCAGGCAAAACCTCCTGTCAAGATGCGACAGGCGTGACTACAGCTGGGGAAAGGTGTGTGAGAAAGGACATCGTGGAGACCGCCTTGTGATTTCTGGGACGGGCAAGGTGTGCATTTGACTGGAAGAAGACTGGGGACTTGAGGACTCATGCATGAGGCCAAAGAGGGTTCTGGATCATTAGAGATCATGAGGACAGTGGGAAGAGTGAAAATCATTTCCATGAGGTGCAGCTGCACCCAACTATTGCTTCGGTTTGTAGCAGCTTCTTTTTTTGGAGGGAACAGCCTGCAGAACTCGCAAAAAGAGAAGCAAAACACTGTTTTTCCCTGGGAATACCTCTGAAAACATGCGTATGTCCTGTGCCAAAAAGGCATGGAGCCATCCTCCCATGTGCAGGAGGATGGCCAGCATTACATTTTAATGACCATGCATGCACTCCAGAGAGTGGGGCCCATCTTGCCTCCAGAGGCTGTTCGCCTTTGAGGATAGCGCTCTTCAAACTGGCGGGGGTTGTCCTGTGCAGGGAGTTGGATCTGCTAAAACAAAGCTAAAAGAGAGCAATTAGGGAAAAATGTCATGATTATTCATAAAGGCCATTTAAAAACATGTTTTTAGTGGCTTAATTCTCCCTTAGTGAGTGTGGTTGTTGGATCCATGCTTTGTTTTGATTAGATGGTATCTGCAGCAGGGTGAATCACTTGAACTGAAGCCCCGAGATTTTGAAATACCAATTTTTCTTTAGAGAAGCAGAAAAATAGAGACAAAATTTAAATTCAGCTGATCAAAATAAGCAGTTTAAAAATACCTGCTTAAAAATTCTGGTGTATTTTAGCCTCTCAACTTATTTAAGTGAATTAAAAACAGCTTTTGGACAGGCTGTTTCAGCAAATATGCAGGTCTTTAAACTGCTTTGAAACCTTGTGACGTTATCAAACATAGACTTTGGGGCTGAGGGGGCTGTGGGATGGGAAGGTTGGCAGAATGAAATGTCTGCCTTTCTGGAAGTGTATTTTTGGGAGTTTACTCAAGAGAAAAGCGATGTTGAAGGCTTATAGGTACTGCTTCGGCCCAACCAAGCACAAATCACATAAGACCAAGCACCACGACAGCCTTTGGCACCATGGTTGACTTTCCCAGCCTACAAGGAGCCATGGTCTAGGAAAACCTTAGTCTTTGTTACCTAGGGCCAGAGGATGCTGGCAGCGCTTTGCCTGCTGGTGTGCTACTGACAAATTAAAAAATAATTAGTATTACTAAAAGACTATTTTTCTGAGATGCAGCAGTGTAACACCTAAGTGCTGTTCACTCCCCTGAGAGCTGAAGTGTAGGAAATGCAGCGCCATCTCCTATGCAGCGACACTCAGGGTACAACAGGTAGAAAGACGGCCTTGAGGTGCTCATTAATGCTGCCTCGAGCCCTCTCCCCGCACTGCACCTTTCACTCCTTGGTGACACTCAGAGCAGCGAAACACAGTGGGAAACAGGGTTACTGGCACTGACCATGCCGGGTGTGGGCACCGCTCGCCGTGGGCCAGCGTGCTCCCCCTTTGCTCATGGGCGATGCAGCCAAGCGCATGCCACGGCTGCCCTCGCCCGTCCCAACCACGCAGGACTCGAGCTGGGAGGATTCGAAGCTGCTTTTCTCTTTTATTTTTCTTTAGCAATGTGTTGGCAGTGTTGTGGCCTCTGTTGTAGCTGTAGCTAGACAGACCCAAAGAGCCCAGCACTCATTCCTGATTTTCAGTATGGCAAGCAGTAGTTACCCCAGTAGAAGGAGAAAAAGGGACTTTCACTATTGTATTTGTAGTATGTGAGGTAAGTTATTAGATACATGTACATACATACATATACAAATACATGTATGTTTGTAGTACATACATCACACCACACTGGAAAGGTGAATGCACCATACTCTGTGAATACAGGCAAGGGCAGCCTTATTTTGCAACAGCGATGGCACATCAGGTTGGAAAACAAGGAAAGAGATGGTTAATCAGGTCTTCTTTTTTCACTGTACATTTGCTTCACTCCAATAGTTTGCGGGCTTTATTAATAGGCTTTATTAAAAGCCTAATCCTTCTGTCCACTTGGCTAGAAGCTGAGAAGCCCTTAATGCATGGTACCAAAGGGAAACCTTCAGCAGAAACTAAGAACGCAAACTTGACAGCCCAACCAGGTATTTTAAGGGCCAAAACTATGTTTCTCCCCCTCAGAAGAGCTTCTACCTTCAACAAGCTGCTTACAGAGCTTTCCTTGGCTGTGATGGAGAGGTGGAAAGAACTTCTCCGGCAGGGTCCTCCAGAGCATCGGCCAGGCTCCTCTCTGTCAGCAGCAGACATGGTCTTGGGTTCCCCGACCTCATGCAGTGCTGGTTCACTGGGCAGCTGTACTGCAGAGGCTTGGGCAAGGGAGAAGCATCTGAGCCACCACCCCAGGTGTAGCTACTCCCCATTAGTCATAAAAATTACACTCTGAAGAACAAGCAGTTAGTTAAAACTGGTCAAGTAAAAGCATATCTGCAGATATAAATTGCATTTTATTCGAGTCAAAGCCTACCTAATATTGCAACAGCTACTCTGTGTTTGGTAAGCCGCAAGGAAGGTACACAGGCATTTTGAAGGTTTCCAGCAAAGTGCAAACGCTGTCGAATAACATTAGCTTTTGTAAGAGGAGTGAAAGCAACAAGTCTCAGAAGGAGAGGGCACAGCAGCAGGTATTTGCAAAGGTAGCCAGTGGAAAGGAGAAGCACAGGCTTAGGGCTGGCCAGCAGCCAAAATCGGCAAAAGGAAATATTCCTTTTATTCAATGAATATTCACAAGGGTAGAAAAGGGGAATTCAGGCATAAAAGCTATGTCAAAAATAGCCATATCCTATAATTTCCAACAAATAAAGGAAAAACCAACAATGCTACAGAAGTGACTGAAACCAAGAAGCTGGAGGTATTTATGGAAATCCCCGTGCCCTGGGAGTTTGCAAGTGGTATAACTCCACCCTGAAATACAACAGCTAACAAATCAGTTTCTGACATGTCCCACACCCCATCCTTACGAACTCGGACCACCAAGCTGGTGCTAGATCAGAGAACTGATACAGATAAACCTTTTTGTCTTTTAAATTGGATCTGTAAGTGCTCTGTTTTTCCTCCGGTTTTCCTAGATAGGCTCATCACCATGGTGTGTCATTTTTTTCTAAATGGCAAACCACGGCTGCTTTCAGCTGGCTTGTAGCAGGGGGAGTACTTTGTCTGAGTCACCAGAGCCATCTGTTTTAGACAAATATTTTAGTGAATGATCTCTCTTTCATAGTGAGACAATTTCTTTATTCTCTTGTTTAAGAACCAATTCCCTGAAGAAAAAGGCGGGAGTGACCTCTCACCGGCTCGCTCGCCCTCCCTCCGTGAGCACCCGCGGGCACCAACCTGTGTGCCTCACCTGACTTCAGCACCACCAAATACTAAAATTGTCCATGGAAAGGTTTTTAAAGCTGGGTTGGAACTATGGCTTAAAGTTCAAAAAGAAAAATTTTTGTTTCTCCTGGGCAGTGGCAAACAATTTATCTTCACTTCCCTGCGACCCGCTCAGGAGATAAGGACATCGTGTGGAGGTGGGGGTTCCTCAGCAGGCTGACCTGTGCCTGCTTCTCGTGGCACTTGGACATCGTTCAAGGTTCACAGCCAACGTTCCCTCAGTACAGAAGGTTCCTCCCCTCCTTGCGAGGGGTTTGGGCAGCTTCAGCCTCAACTCCTTCCCTCGATTCCCACTGTCAGTAGCGTTCACTTCCCCTTCTCCTTTCTGCCCTTCTGCCAAGCCCCAGGTGAAGCAGCCGTCACAGCCCACGTGCTGGGCTGGCAGCAGGTGGCTGGGCAGGGTGGGTGGCTTCAGCTCCGTGGGGCTCCCGGCCCCAAGCTCTCCACAGTGCCAGGCCAAAGCCCGGGCTCCCGACAGCGGTTTGGGCCAGGGCCAGTGAGGAAGCTGTGGCACACAGGGTTTCTGTCGGTGATGTCTCTTCACCCGTAGCCATGACCATCCCCATCACGTGCCTGAGAGCAGCTGTCCCTGAGCCTTGGGATTTGTCACGCCATGGTGGCCAGCCCAGTTGCAGGCCTTTACAGCCATTGGATATTATTTAATACAATGTTTTTAAAAAAATAATCCACTGGTGTTGGTTAGTGGTGGTGTTACACATTGTGTCTCCACCACTGGCCCTGCCATTCTCACACAGCACCAGAACTGCAAATATATGATCCAGTAAAAAATATTTGATCCAATAAAAACTTCCCACAGAAGCAGCATAAGAAAACTCTAAAGCAGTTAGTTAGAAAAACAGATTTTCTCTGCATGGCAATAGACTTGCTGCAGGAAAATCAGCCATCTCAGGGACTTCTGCATTTATTGCCTTAGCAGTGCTTGAGCCCTCACTCGTGCTAACGTCATGCGGATGCAGAAGGGGAAGAGAGCCCAAATTTGCAGCTGAAGACCCCACAGTGACGTGTTCCTAGTGGAGAGGCATTGGTCAGGCATTTGGTCAGGCACTGGAATAGGCTGGTCAGGCACTGGCACAGGCTGCCAGGGGAGGTGGTGGAGTCACCATCCCTGGAGGTGTTTCAGAAACGAATAGATGTGGCGCTTCAGGATATGGTTTAGTAGGAATGGTGCTGTTGGGTGGATGGTTGAACTCGATGATCTTAGAGGTCTTTTCCAACCTATGATTCTATGATTCTATGAAATGCCAGCACTGCTGCTCCCACCTAGCCCCCGGTGCCTGAGGCAGGCAGCCCAAACCACCGGTGCCTTGCGCCTCCGGGCACAGCAGCTGCCGGACCCCGGCGCGTGGAGGGACGAGGCGCTGTGGCAAAGGCTGGAGAAAAACACGGTGGTTTTTTTTTGTCTCCGGGCAGTGTTTGCCCTCGGTCTCAGCACAGCTGGAAGCTGGCTCTGCAGGGGCTGGGTTTGGCTGCCCTGTTCTGCAGCTCAGCCTGCACTCCAAGCTGGGAGCTGCGCACACCACTGCGGTGGGCGAAGGCTGGGTGTTCATCTGCGCTGGCTCTCCGTCACGCCTGCGGGCCGGTGATGCTGCTCTGGACGGGCGCCTGAGCCCAAGCGGGCTCTCCCTGGGGTCCCGCTCCCTCCCCGACAGCCAGGAAGGTGACAGAGCATGATGAGGCAAGTCATTTTTCAAATGGCTCATTAGCAACTAACTTGCTGCGATGGACTGGAAGATCGAGACAGCTGAGCATTGACATTTCAGGGGTTTTACGTACGACTAGAGGTAGTCTGTCTGTCTGTCCGTCCTGACGCACACGCACTGCAGGTCCCCAGTGTACGCGTGGCTGGAAGCTGTCTGCAGGAGGATCCTGTACGTCCCCCTAGGGCTTGCTTGCGTTTGGGCATGCCTTGCCCAGAGCTGCCAGGTTATTAAATAATGGAAGAAAATTAATAGACATGCACTACTGTCACCCCCTGTGCGGCAGAGGGGGGGGGTCACCACAGCAGCTGATCCAAAAGACTCACACAGCTCCTCCAAACCAGCCCAGCCAGGAGGAGGCGAATCGAGCCAGGACACCGAGCGCACCGGTGTAACAGCAACGGGAGGCTGAGCAAATCCGGCGAGACTTGGTGGCTGCGTGGGGTCCCTTGGGTTTGGGTGGGACTAACCCACCCTTACTGGGTGCTTTGGGCCAGTTCCACTGTGCTTGCCTACGACCACCTGAAAATCATCAGTGTGGACAGCAGGCCAGGGCTTGTTTATGTTTCAGTGTCAGACTAAACAGACTTTAATAGTGCCTTGCTGTGGCTCAGCTTGAAACAGCACCCAGTCGATGTAAGCTGTATGGATGTCAGCAGCTCTGAAACCACGATGTGAGTGTACTCACCTGAGTACATGCTCCTTGAAATGCATCGGTGCTTGACTGGGTCTGCAGGAGACTGACAGCTGAGGGGCACAGTGGGCCTTAGGAGAGTTTGAGAATCATTGAATTCACTAAATAATGAAAATTAATAGAAAGCTACGGACTGGGCTGCATTATTTTTAACAATTCTGCACTGATTTTGGTCTTGTTGCAATAGCAATCTCCTCTCCCAGCAATTCAGGGATACTTCCAGGAGCATCACACCTGATGTTTGATGCTGCTCTCCGAAGCATGATGCCCTAAGTGCTGACTGCAGTGCCAAAAAACAATGAAACTACAGCTGAGCCGAAGAGCTTGGCTGCTTTATGCCGCACTGACACCTCGAGCTTGGGAGAGGCTCGACTTGTGCCACTGCTCCCTCCGTAGGGCTGCTGGTAATTATTTATTTGCATTGCCAGCAACGCTGTAGCTGAACTACGCCTTCACCAGCCAGCCAAAATCTTTTCGTGTTCGGGCAGTGCTTCAACCTGGAGCACGTCACTGGCTGGAACAAGTCTGGCGAATAGAGATGAGGGTGAAACAAACTGGTTTACATGAAAATGAGTGGTGCCAGCTTAACAGCTCCCAAAAGCTGGAATAACACCGGTGTTGCCAAGCTTGCAGCGATTTAAACTGATTCTATGTGATAAAAGTTTCCTGAGGCAGGTGGGAGGGATGCTTGCCCCCCGACTGCTCCTGATAATGGGAGGTGGTTTACCTTCAACCACTGGTTATAAAAAGGAAAACCAAAGGGAACAGGTGCCTCAAAATCTGATATCTTTCAGGAAAGACTTGGCTGGGCAAAGGGGAGCCATCTTGAAGCACTCTTGAGGTCGAACGTTTTGGGGAGTGGGAGCTGACTGCAGGGACAGAGGCAGGGCACCTCTGCAACAGGATACACATGCAAGCTCAGTGCCACAAGGCCTGGCCTCTTGGACAGGCTTGTTTTGGGCAGTCTTGACCTTATTTCAGCTTGTGTCTTGCTGTAAGAGTACATTGCCTGACTGTTGCCTACCTTGCTTTTAGCTTTAGCTTTGCTTTGTGCAAGGAAATGATACTAAGGGTTTGTCAGACCCTGACCACCCAAGTGATCATCATGTAACTACACCTCCAGACAACTAAGAAAAAAAGGAAAGGCTGCTCAACCAGATTGCTTAAAATGTGTAAAAAATAGCCTCAAATGGGCTCTTGACCAAGCAGGAAGAAACCCTGCCATCGATGTCCTTCTGCTGGCAAAGAAATGGATGTAGAGCACATGCCATACCAACACAAGGAAAGGGTATAATAATAAAAAACCAGCAGTAAGTAGATAATCAGGATTCTGAATTTCAGTAACATGGTAACTGAATTAATAGAACCTGTTGGGTTTTATTTTGATTAGGCTGGCAAGGCGTTGTTAGACGATGAATATCCACACAGCAGATGTGGTTCCTCAGCCTACGTAAATGGCATTAAACTTGCACAGTGCAGCAAAGCAGAAGAGCTTTCCACCACAGTACTTACAGAACATTTTTTTGACCAGGCCTAGCAGAAAACTGTGGGGCTAAGTGCCTTGGCTAGGGAGCAGAGAAAAGCAAGCAGCATTGTCTTTCACATCCTTCTATCAAGTGGCTCCACCAGGAGATTAGTTCTGCTCTCCATGATGAGAGTTCTGCTCTCCTCACCTGGAGTACTGCATTCAGCTCTGGAGCCCTCAGCACAAGAAGGACATGGAACTGTTGGAGCGGGTCCAAAGGAGTGCTACAAAAATGATCCGAGGGCTGGAGCATCTCTCCTATGAGGACAGGCTGAGACAGTTGGGCTTGTTCAGCCTGGAGAAGAGAAGGCTGCGCGGAGACCTGATTGCAGCCTTTCAGTACTTAAAGAGAGCCTATAGGATAGATGGGAGACAATGTTTTTAGTAGAGACATCAGTGACAGGACAAGGGGTAATGGTTTTAAACTAAAACAGGGTAGGTTTAGGCTAGATATAAGGAAGAAATTCTTTACAATGAGGGTGGTGAAACACTGGAACGGGTTGCCCAGAGAGGTAGTGGAG
>Ga0065711_1006693_pt1 | contig 27314 bp, 29 predicted proteins | sample Hoacrofraction12_FD_59098 | JGI IMG/M metagenome (GOLD analysis project Ga0065711, IMG submission 59098) | Hoatzin crop microbial communities from Cojedes, Venezuela - Epithelial fraction 12 v2 (version 2) | ecosystem: Host-associated > Birds > Digestive system > Esophagus > Crop | place...
CTTCTTTGATTTTGGCAGAGCCAATATCTAAAAAGCGATACACCTGAATTGAATCGCCACTAATAATTTCGCCGTTATATTTTTGTGCTAATTTAATACTTAAATTAGTTTTACCTGAACCAGTAGGTCCAGTAATTACCAAAACCTTCTGCATCATTAATAGCCATTGCCATAATTAAAGATATCTTCATTGTCAAAAGAAACACTTTCTTTTTCTTCGAAAGTTACTTCTACTTCTTCTTTTCTTTCACCTACTGTTTCTAACTTGGTAATATTACCGGCAAAATAATCTGAATTATTAAAGTTACCAGAAAGGATATAACCATTACCCCATCTGCCAAAGAAAGATCCAGCAATATCAGTATCTAAAACAAATTCAATAACACTATTATCTTCATAGTGAGCACAACCATTAATAACGTGTTGATCAGCCTTTTCATCTACCTTAACTACTGGCAAAACTGTACCTGTACTTAAAGTAATATAGAAACGATCGCCTATTTCACCAAAATAAGAACCTAAGGCAACCCCAATAAAGCCATCGCTATCTAAAAGTAAGCCGGTTTGTGAGTCAACAGTCATATTCTCTTGAATAAACCAATACTGTTTAGAAGAACGTGAATTTATTGAACGATAATCCTCATAAGTCTTTACATTACTGCTTGAACAAATATCGATTTCTCTTGCTTCAAATTCTTTTTCATATTCGCTTAAAGAATCAATGTCAAATACATATGAGCTCTCTTCCTCATCATCCTCAGGAATGCCAAAAGCAGTCAAAGGAATAAAGAGAAGTAATAAGAGAACACAAATAAAACCCGTCTTTTTCATCGTGTTTAAAGTATATTGCAAATAACGAATACTTGCAAATAGTTTGTGAATTATATAGCACTATTTCACAAAGAATTTGCAATATCCCTCAATTCCTTTATAATTAAAGATGTTTATAGATGAAAAGGAGAGGAAAGATATGAGATGTTTAAATGTCTGCTTCGCCTTATTGCTGATGTTAGCTGTACCAGTTAAGGCAGAAGAAAGAGCGGATGATGTGCTCTCGACAAATACGCATACTCCTACGATCCGTATTATCGAAAACAAGAACGAAGAACTCGCAGATGAGCTTGAGGAAGTTAATGAAGAAGAAGTAGAAGTTGAAAGTTTAACTTCATTAAGCACTGCTGCTGAGATTCCTAGTGTGGATGTAGAAGTCGGTACTGATTTCGATCTAAGCAATTATGTTGAAATCGAAACCGAAGCTTTGGATGCAAGTTTGTTGTGTTATGGTACTTATGATGTTAGTCAAAGTGGTACCTACAAAGTTAAATTAGTCGTATTAGATTCTGATGGTCATACTGCTTCCCAAGATCTTATCATCAACGTTGTTGATAAGGAAGAGGAAGAGGCTGTCATAGTTACTAGAGAAGTTAATACTTTAGTTACTGATTATGTCGCTGAAGCGCAAGCTAATACAAGTGAAAACGTGTATGAAGCATTAGCTAATAACGGAACGGTTGTTGGTGGAGATGCTTATAGTATTGCACAATCTCTTTTAGGAAGAGGAGGCTGGTGTACTGATATTGCTAATGCCTTCCTAGCAGCTTTCTATGGAGATGGCAGTAACTGTTTCAATGTTTATGCTGTATCAGCGTCAGAAGCTCAACCAGGTGATGTTGTTTACTACTCTAATGGTGGTCTAGGTGTCCAACACTATGCAATCTATTTAGGTGGTGATACGGCATTACATGGAAACTGGTTAGGAACAACCGTTATTAGAAGCGTTTATATTAATAACGCAAGTTCTCCTCAGTTCTATCGCCCAGCCGGACATTAAAGCGTTCAATTGAACGCTTTTTTATTTTTAAGTATTGACAGTAAAGAATTGTTCAAGTATTATAAATAAGCATTTGATGTTTCTGTGGGCCTGTAGCTCAGGTGGTTAGAGCGCACCCCTGATAAGGGTGAGGTCGTTGGTTCAAGTCCATTCAGGCCCACCAATCAAATGGGGCATTAGCTCAGCTGGGAGAGCACCTGCTTTGCAAGCAGGGGGTCAGCGGTTCGAACCCGCTATGCTCCACCAAATTGAAAATTAGACTCGTCAGAGTCTTTTTTTATGACTAGTGATATAATCTTTTTATGAGTAAATTAGATTTGTTTTACGGTTTAATGATCCCTTTCCTTGGCACCTCTTTAGGTGCAGGAATGGTTTATTTGTTTCGCAATAAAGTCGATAAACGTTTAGAGAATATTTTAAATGGTTTTGCCTCTGGCGTTATGATTGCTGCTAGTGTTTGGTCACTTTTAATTCCTTCAATTGATATGGCAAAGTCTCAAGGTAAAATTGCTTGGCTACCAGCAGCTATTGGTTTTCTTTTAGGCATTTTCTTTTTACTTGTATTAGATGAGAAAACACCTCACGTCCATTTCTTAAAAACCGATACGCCAGAAGGTCCAAGTAGCCAAATGAAAAAGACCACGATGATGGTTTTTGCGGTTACCTTACATAATATTCCTGAAGGTATGGCGGTTGGGGTTGCCTTAGCGGCTGCCTTTAATGGTCATAGTGGTATTAGTTTTACTAGCGCTTTCGCTCTAGCAATTGGCATCGCTATTCAAAATTTTCCTGAAGGTGCAATTATCTCTTTACCCTTAAAAGCAGAAGGACTTTCGAAAAATAAATCCTTCGCTTTAGGAGTTGTTTCTGGTGCCGTAGAACCACTATTTGGTTTTATTACTATCTTACTTACTTCCCAAATTGAAGCTGCTCTACCCTATTTATTAGCTTTTGCAGCTGGAGCGATGATTTATGTAGTAGTAGAAGAATTAATACCAGAATCTCATGAGGGTGGGCATAGTAATATTGCCACTATTGGAGTGGCAATTGGTTTTGTCTTAATGATGATCTTAGATGTAGCTTTGGGTTAGTTATTTTTGATATAAGCTTCATATAAGACGTTTTTACTTATATTATTTTCTTTAGCTACTTCTTTAATAGCTTCTTTACTAGAAGCTCCTTTTTTTATTTGTTGTTTAACTTGTTTAATTAAAGAGTTCATATCAACTTCTTTTTCTTCGATTTTCTTTCCTTCAACAAGCAAGACTAATTCACCCTTATATTCTTCTTTTTCTAATAGCTTAGAAATATTTCCTCTAATAAATTCTTCGTGTAGCTTAGTTAATTCTCTAGCAATAACTGCTTGTCTATCACCTAAGGTTTCTAAAACTAATTTTAAAGTTTTATGAATACGATGAGGTGCTTCATAAAAGATTAGAGTATAAGGAAAGGATTCTAAATCTAGTAATTGTTTTTTGGCAATACTGCTTTTGGAATTTAAAAAGCCATAGTAAAGATAATGCGAAGAATCTAAACCAGAGGCAACTAAGGCATTGATAGCTGCGTTAGCTCCGCTAATAGGGACTATATTTACCCCTGCCTCTATTGCCTTATGCAAGATATGGTAACCAGGATCAGAAATTAAAGGATAACCAGCATCAGAAATTATAGCTATATCCTTACCTTCTTTTAGTAAATCTAATAAATAGTCACTTCTTTCAGCTTCGTTATATTCGTGATAGCTAATTGTCTTAGTTTCAATATTGAAATGTTTAAGCAGGGTAAAAGAAGTGCGTGTATCTTCGCACGCTATTAAATCAACCTCTTTTAAATTCTCGATCGCTCGAGGTGTAAATTCAGAAAGATTTCCAATTGGTGTAGCGACTAAATATAGATTAGCCATTAAGCTTCCTCAACGGTTTCCTCAGAATCTTCTTCAACCTTTTTATATTTAGCTCTACTCAACACATCATCTAAATCCAAGAATAAAACATGATCTTGATTTTCAAGCTTACATTTTCTTTCTAAAACATTCATTGAAGATAAACGGTATATTTCTCCTTCATATTCAAGCTTAGAGTTTAACTTAGGTAAACCCTTTCTTAACTCGGTATAAGCATCATCTTCATATCTCAAACAGCACATTAAAGAACCACAATGTCCACTTAATTTAGAAATATTTAAAGCTAATAATTGATTTTTAGCCATATTGATCGAAATTCTTTCAAAGTTTTGCATATAGTTATTACAACACAATTGTCTGCCACAAACTCCTATACCACCTACCTCTTTTGCCTTATCTCTTAAACCTACCTGTCTTAGTTCAATGCGACAATGAAAGTGAGCTGCTAAAACTTTTAAAAGTTCTCTAAAATCAATTCTTTGATCTGCAACATATGTTAAAGCTAATTGTGAAGCATCGATACTATATTCAGCGCCAATAAAACGCATATCTAAATTAAGATTATTAGCTGCTTCTTGAGCAAAAGGAGTAGCTTCTAAAGCTTTTTCGGCTAAACGCTTATTCTCAGCAATATCTTCTTCGCTAGCTTTGCGAATAACAGGTTTAGTCTCTTCGACACTAGGTTTATCTACAAAACCTAAAACCTGTGCTAATTTTAATGTTTTCTTCGCTTCTACAATAACCCAGTCATCAACATTTAAACGTAAATTATTACGTTCATATGTATAAATTTTATTGGCATTGGCGAAGCGTACGTTAACGTAATCCTTCTCCATTTATAACTCCTTCTAATAGTTCATAAGCTAAGGAATCTAATAATAGCTTCCGTTCAATATTATAACGGCTTTTAGAAATCGCAAGACGATAAATTTCTAAACATTTTATCGCTTCTTTCTCACTTGCGAAACCACAATCATTATCAATCCCTCTTAAATAATCTTCCCACATAATTTCAAGTAAACGCAAATATATTTCACAAGCCTTCTTTAAACTAACACTTTCATCCTTTTTATTAAAGTAAGGATAAAAGCTATAGGCAAGGTAATAAGGCAAGTCATTTTCTTTTTGTAAGTAAGATAAACTTACTTCTGCTAAAGTAAATACTTCCTTAACCATCCCAAAATCTAATTTTTGATATAAGGGATAAATACGCGAAAGGTATTGTGCTTCTTTTAAAGAGAAACCATCAGCTTCGTATTGTTTTTCGCTTTCACTATTATCAACACTAGTAAAAGGAACCTTTAAACAACGGGAAATAATAGTAGCTGGCAAATCATTGACATTATCGCTTAATAAAATACCATAAGTATCATTACCTGGTGTTTCCTCAATAAACTTTAAGATCTGATTATAAACTTTAGTACTTGCATTATTAATATTATTAATTAAATATACTTTACGCTTACTGCCCTTTTGTAAAGCTGTTTTACTAAGTTCACTTAAAAGATCCGAAATTTCTTGGGTCTTTAAATTAGCTATATCACCATCTAAATAATAAAAGTCATAGTAATCATTTTTTTGACAACGTAAATATACTTCATTATCTTCTGTTACTAATTCTTTACTATTTAAAAGAATACTTGCTGCAAAAGCAAAAGCTAAGGATATCTTTCCGCTAGAAGAGGGGCCAGTAAAAAGATAAACCTGAGCTAGTCTATCTTCCTTTAAACTTTTATTTAACAATCTATAAGCGATATTTTCACTCATCTATCGCCTCTAATATTAACTGCAAACAATCATTAACTACTGTATCTAAATCTTTAGAAGCATCAACAATCTTAATTCTTTCAGGAAAACTTTTAATAATTTCTTGATAGCCTTCCCATACACGATGATGAAAGTTTTCTGATTCAACATCTAAACGATCTTTATTACTACGATTCTTATTGATTCTCTCTAATCCTAATTCCTCACTAACATCCAAATAAATAGTGAAATCAGGCATATGGTCATCAATCGCAAATTTATTGATATCCAAAATAGCTTGCGCCCCTATTTCTCTACCATAACCTTGATAGGCAAGGGAAGAATCTAAAAAGCGCTCACATAATACAAGTTTATTTTCCTTTAAGGCAGGAATAACTTTTTCAACTAAGTGTTGTCTTCTACTAGCTGCATAAAGCAAGGCTTCACACCTTGCATCCATCATCGTATTTTCAGGATCTAAGATAATATCTCTAATCTTTTCAGCAATCTCTACTCCACCTGGTTCACGAGTATGAATATAGTCAATATTACGTTTCTTTAATTCTTCTACTATTTTTAAAGCAACCGAAGTCTTGCCTGAACCGTCAGGACCTTCTAAGGTAATAAATAAAGCTTTCATCTTATTTCTTTCTTTCTAAAGAAGAGATCATCTCTGCTTTTAAACGAGCATATAAATTATCTTCTTCGTCTTCTTGTTTGGGCGTATCAATTGCACCATTAATTAATTTTGAAAACTCATTGACTATGGGATCGCTTTCTACTCCTTGAGACAAAGAATCATAGTCAGAGCGAGACATCAAGACAAACTCTTGACCATTAATATTTAAAAAACAACGTCCACTATTTTGTAGTAGCTGACATAATAGCTGTAATTCTTCAATCTTAAAATCTTTCATAGGCTTATTATACTACTTTACTTACTTAAGTGATAAAGCAAGGCTATTGTTTTGGCGTCTGTTAATTCTCCCTTATCTAACATCTCTTGTAGCTCTTTTAAGGAATATTTTTCACTATTTAAATTCTCATATTCATCAAAATTAGTTCCTACAAACTCATCTGCTTCACCTGAAAATAAATAGATTCTTTCAGAACAATAACCACAAGTAGGCACAATATAACCATAACTCTTTAAGTTTTTAACAGTGTATCCTAACTCTTCTTCGCTTTCTCTACATACCGTTACTGCAGGATCCTCTCCCTCTTCTATTGTTCCAGCACAAAATTCTAACATCTCACAGCCTTGAGCATAACGATATTGGCGAACACAAAAATATTTATCATCCTTATCCTTTAAGGCAATACAACAACCCCCAATATGATGTACTACTTCTCTTTTCGCAATCCCTTTATCATCAACCTCTACCTCATCAAGAGTTAATTTCACAATTCTGCCATCATATATTAATTTACTATTAACTTTTGTTTCCATTTTCTTTCCTCCTGCTCCATTATAAGAGTTTTTGTTGTATAGTGGTTATATTGTTTAAGGGGGTTATATGGCAAGTCATCATGAACAACAATCCACTATCATCAGTGGTAATAACGTCTATTTAAATAAAAACGGACAAACTATTTATCATAATCGTATTACTAAAGAAAACTATATTATTACTAAAGATGTTAGTAAGGTTTATAACTACTGTAGCTTTCGTTTAATGTTGGCCTTTTTACTAGCCTATGTCTTAATATTTGTAACTAATAATTTCTTTATTGGTTTATTTGCTGGTTTACTAGTATGGCAAGGTATCTCTTTTTACTTTTATAAGTTTTATTTGCCAAGCTTACCTGTTGACAATAAATTTGTAGCACCAAAATATGAGATATTACCTAAAAGACTTGCAAAAAGAATGTCGAAAACGACATTACTTTTCTGTGGCTTAGGCTCAATTGTAATGATGCTACTACTAGCAATCGGTATTAAAAATGGTAGCTATGAAGGAGGTATGTATCTTTTAGAAATCTGTTTAGCTTTAGCCTTCTTAGTTTTCTTTGTGATCTTTATCTATAGTTTTATTTTAAGTTTTAGAAAAGAATAATTACTTAGTACCAAAGATTCTATCACCGGCATCACCTAAACCCGGAACAATATATCCATTTTCATTTAAATGTGAATCTAAAGCAGCTAAGAAGATATCAACATCAGGATGAGCTTCTTCTACTGCTTTTACACCCTCGGGAGCACCAACTAAGCAAACTAGCTTAATATTCTTCGCTCCTCTTTTTTTAATCATATCAATGGCTGCATTAGCACTACCACCAGTTGCCAACATTGGATCTAAAACAAGATTAACGGCTTCTTTTAAATTAGGCGGAAACTTAGCGAAGTATTCATGAGGTTGTAAGGTATCCTCATCACGATATAAACCAATAAAACCTACCTTAGCAGTTGGAATTAGATTATTAATACCATTAACTAAACCTAAACCAGCTCTTAGAATAGGAATCAATACAATATCATTTTTTAAAGTATAGGTCTCACACTCAGCGATTGGTGTTTGTACCGTTGTTTTCTCTACCGGTAAATCACGGCAAACTTCATAAGCCATTAAACCAGCTATTTCATCTAGGTTTTGTTTAAAATCTTTCGTTTTAGTGTCTTTATTACGCATTATCGCAAGCTTATGAGTAATTAAGGGATGATCAATGATAGTAGTCATTTTAAGCCTCCTATTTTTTTAATTATAGCTCTTGTTGAAGAATATCTAAAACCTCACTTAAATCATCGATATAATAATCAGCATTTTCAGCCAATAAGATCTCTTTTCTACCCTCTTCAAAGAAATAGGCAATCGTTTTAGCACCATAAGCCTTACCTGTTTTAACATCACCAGGAGAATCACCAACATAATAAACTTCATCACGATTCATCCTTGAACGATCTAAAAGTTTAATCATACCTTCAGGATCAGGTTTATCATTAACTACCTCATCACTACCGATATAATCAGTAAAGTATTTCTTCATATCTAAAGTTTCTAAAACACTGGTCATTGATTTAGAACTACGCGAAGAAACAATTCCTAATTGATAGCCCTTTTCTTTTAAAGCACTTAAAGTATCAATAGCACCCTTCATTGGTTTTACTTCTTTAAGTAAGATCTCATTAGTATAGATGTGATATTCATCTAACATCTTTTCCACATCTTCTTCAGGAAACAATCTTTTTAAAGCATCCCTTAAATTAGGGCCTAAGACACTTAATTGGATTTCTCTAGTAAATTCATCACTTCTATTCCTAGCTTCATACATTCTACCGAAGCTATCTATAATTGCCTTTTGTGAATCAATAATAGTGCCATCTAAATCAAAAAGGATAGTCGGTTTTCTTTTTTTTAGAAAACGGTTAAAGAAACCTAAATAACCAATGGTTCCAACAATAATCGATAAAATCGAAATAATTTGGGCAATTTTTAACTCACCTGCCATTAAAGCGTCTGTCCTTTGAGTTTCAATAAAGAAACGTACTAGCCCATACCACATTAAATAGGCAAAAGAAAGTTGACCATCTCTTTGTTTAGCTCTTTTTAAGATATAACGAATGATTAAAAAACCAATAGTATTTAAAACACTTTCATAAAAGAAGGTAGGCATATAATACTTACCATCAATATTCATTCCTTTTTTCAAAAAAGAAAGAATACCATCAAAATAAGATTCACTTACCTCAGGTCCATGAGCTTCTTGATTAAAATAGTTTCCCCATCTGCCAATAGCTTGGGCAATCAAGACGTTTGGTAAAACACAATCAGTAAATCTTAAAAAAGATATATTTTTTCTTTTGGTATAAAAGTAGGTAAAAATAAGTCCAGCAATAATACCACCATGGATCGCTAGACCACCTTCATAAATCGCTAAAATCTTTAAGGGATTGCTTAAATAATAGTTAATATCATAAAAAAGACAATACCAAATACGGGCACCTAAAATACCTATCCACATTAAGTAAACAAAATAATCACCCATAATTGAATCAGGATATTTATATTTGCGAGTATCTCTTAAAGAAAGGTAGTAAGCCAGTAAGGCTCCTACCATAATACAGATTGCATAATAGCGAATACTAATATTACCTATTTGCAGAAATGTTTTTGAATCAGGAAAAAAACTCATTTACTTGCCTCCGTGATTTTTACTTTGAATACTATCCCAAACCTTCTTTTTAAATTTTTCAGTTGAATTAAAACCCTTTTGGTTTAAACGGAAATTAGTTACCGCGGCTTCTACTAATACTGATAAAGCACGGCCCGGAGTAACCGGAATGGTGATGTACGGTCTTTTTAAATCTAAGATATCAATCTCATTCTCTTCATAATCTAAGCGATTATAAGTTTCATTTTGATCATAATTAACTAAATTAATAACTAATTGTAAATCTTGCGAATCAATAACAGCTGATGCACCAAACATCATTCCAACATCAATAATACCAATTCCTCTAATCTCTAGCATTCCCTTCAACAGTTCAGGAGCACTACAAACTAGATTATTTTGAACCCTAGCAATATTAACTTGATCATCAGCTAAGAAACCATGACCTCTTTTAATTAGCTCTAAAGCTAATTCACTTTTACCAATAGCTGATTCACCAGTGATCATAACCCCAACACCATAAATCTCTAACATTACCGCATGCATATTGGTTTCTGGTGCTAATTTAACGGAAAGGTAGCCAACAATATTTTGTACAGCCATATAAGATTTCCATTCACTTTCAAAAACCGGGAAATTCTTCTCTCTTGCGACACTCAGTAAAGCTTCAGGAGCCTTATTGCCACCAGTCATAATAATACAAGGTGTATAGCTATCAGTAATAATAGCGAAACGTTGTTTCTGAGTTTCAAAATCTAGAGTAGATAGATAGTGAGTTTCTTTATTACCAATAATAACTACTCTTTTCAAATCCTCTGATTCTAAATAACCCGTTAACTCTAAACCAGGTCTATTAATATCAGGAGCGATAATCCATCTTGTCAAACTATCGGCGTTACCTGATACCTGTTTAAAGTTAAAATAATTCTTTAATTCTGAGACATAGACTCGTTTACTTAATTCTTCATTTGCTGCCATTGTAGCCTCCTAATGCTAGTTTGAGATATGGTGCGGTTGCTGAAGCTTTAACCTTGCTTACTTCTTCTGGAGCGCCACAGGCAATCAAGTCGCCACCATCATCTCCACCCTCAGGTCCTAAATCAATAATATAATCAGCACACTTTAAAACATCTAAATTATGCTCAATCACAATAACGGTATCACCATTATCAACTATTCTTTGAATAATCTCTAATAANCTTCTAACATCCTCGGCATGTAAACCAGTAGTAGGNTCATCTAAAACAAACACAGTTTTACCNGTTGCTTTCTTTTGNAGTTCTGAAGCCAACTTAACTCTTTGAGCCTCACCACCAGATAAAGAAGGAGCGCTTTGCCCTAATTCAATATAGCCTAATCCTACATCATGCAAAATCTGTAATTTAGAAACAATTTTAGGATGGGCCTTAAAAAACTCTAAAGCATCATCAACACTCATCTTTAAAACATCATAGATATTTTTACCCTTATACCTAACATTTAAGGTTTCAGCATTATAACGCATACCATTACAGTTTTCACACTCTACATAAACATCAGGCACAAATAACATTGATATCCTTTTAACACCGTCTCCCTGACAAGCCTCACATCTTCCTCCTACTACATTAAAAGAGAAACGCGATTTATCATAACCTCTGATCTTAGCATCGTTAGTCTGGGCAAATAATTCTCTAATATCATCAAAAACACCGGTATAAGTAGCTGGATTAGAACGTGGTGTTCTACCGATAGGATCTTGAGAAATAGCGACAATCTTATCGATATTTTCTAAACCAGTAAGCTTACGATATTTACCAGGATAGATACGAACACGATTAAAATGTTTCATTATCGCTTTAACTAAAATCTCATTAACTAAACTCGATTTACCACTACCACTAACTCCACTTACACAAATAAAAGTTCCTAAAGGAAATTCCACGTCTATATTTTTTAAATTGTTTTGGCTGGCACCATATACTTTTAATTTCTTACCATTTCCTTTTCTTCTAACTTTAGGAATACTAATTTCTTTTTTACCACTTAAATACTGACCCGTTAAAGAATTCTTATTAGCCATTACTTGTTTTGGTGTACCATAAGCTACTATTTCACCACCCTTTTTACCAGCTAAAGGGCCTACATCAACTAAATAATCACTCTCTAACATTGTTTCCATATCATGTTCAACCACAATGACTGAATTGCCTAAATCACGCATTCTTTTTAAAGTTGCGATTAACTTTTGATTATCTCTTTGGTGTAAACCAATCGAAGGTTCATCTAAGACATAGACAACTCCCGTTAAAGTCGAACCAATTTGGGTAGCCAATCTAATTCTTTGGGCTTCTCCTCCTGATAAAGTGCCAGCTTGTCTATCTAGAGTTAAATAATTTAGACCAACATCACTTAAAAACTGTAAACGTGACTTTAATTCAGATAATAATAACTTAGCTATTTCGGCTTGTTCGGCAGATAAGTTTAAATTATTTAAAAATTCCTTAGCTTCCTTTATTGAAAGAGTAGTAAATTCATAGATATTTTTACCATTTATTTGGTAAGCTAAAACACTTTCCGATAAGCGTGCACCCTGACAAACACTACACTGGGATTCTTGCATATAAGAATGGTAATAATCTTTAGAAGCAGCCGAAGTTGTTTCTTCAAACCTTCTTTGAATTAAAGCTTTAACTCCTTCAATTCGATTATTTTTAACATACTTAGTTCCCCTATACGATTCATATTCGTATCTAATATTCTCTTTTGAACCATATAAAATAATATCCATCTCTTTTTTATTAAAATCCTTTAAGGGTTTATCGCAATCAATCTGGTAATAATCTAATAAGGCTTTAAAGTTCTTCCACTCTAGATTATCGGTATTAACCGTATTTTTAAAATAACGCAAACCGCCCTGATTAATGGATTTTTCAGGTTCAGGAATTAATTCCTCAATTGATACCTCATTTGTCACACCCAAACCTTTACAAGCCGGACAAGCTCCTAAGGGTGAGTTAAATGAGAATAAACGAGGAGAAGCTTTAGGAGTAGTAAAACCACAATAAGGACAAGATTGATTAGCTGAAAGCAGTTTTGTCTCTTCCCCATTTTTTATCTGACAAACCCCACCTGTTAAAGAAAGAGCTAATTCTAAAGAATCTTGAATTCTGGTATCAATATCTTCCTTAACAACCAAACGATCCACTACGATTGAAATATTATGTCTTTTATTTTTATCTAATTCTATTTTTTCATCTAAGGAACAAAGATTATTATCGACATATACTCGTAAATAGCCATCTTTTCTTAATTTCTCAAAGTAATCAACAAAACTTCCTTTTCTATTCTCTACTGTATTAGCTAAAATCTCCAGACGTGAACCTAAAGGATATTCTTTAACTTTCTTAAGCATTTGATTAATACTCATAGCACTAATCGGAATATGATGATTAGGACAATAGGCTTGCGAACATCTTGCGTATAGTAAACGCAAATAATCATAGATTTCAGTGATTGTTCCTACTGTTGAACGTGGATTATTATTCGTGCTTTTTTGATCGATAGCGATAGTTGGTGAAAGACCTTCAATCGCATCAACATCTGGTTTTTCAATTCCCCCTAAAAACTGTCTAGCATAAGAAGAAAGTGATTCAACATATCTTCTTTGTCCCTCAGCATAGATCGTATCAAAGGCCAGAGATGTTTTACCGGAACCTGAAAGACCAGTTAAAATAACTAGTTTTTCTCTAGGAATATCTAAATCAATATTTTTAAGGTTATTTACTCGTGCTCCACGAATACTAATTACAGATTTTGACACGGTTTTATTATACCTTTTTTCTTAACAGGATAAAGCAGAGAATGGTACAATAATGTTTAATGAAGGAGAACTTTTATGCCTACAACTTATGCTCACTATTATTACGGAAGTTTGGTAGCAGAACGTTTGCCAGATGATTTAAAAAAGATAGTTAATGACTATCGTCAATATTATGATATCGGTGTTCATGGACCTGATATTCTTTTCTACCACAATCCTTTTGCTGAGGATGAAATGTTTCAATATTCTAATGCCTTACACGAAAGAACTGGTAAGTATTTCTTTACTAAACAAAAAGAGGCATTCTTACATACTTTAAGAAAAGAAGAACTATTAGCTTACTTAATGGGATTTTGTACACATTATTCTTTAGATAGTGCTTGTCATACATACATTCAAAAGAAAGAAGTTACTAGTGGTTGTTCACATGGCCGTATTGAAGCTGAATTAGATCGTCACTTATTAGAAGTAAGTGGTAAAACACCTGCATATAAACAAGATTTAACCACTCATCTTCATCCTTCTTATGATCTAGCTTCAGTAGTATCTTTAGCCTTCCCTGCTTTTAGTAGTGATGATATTTATCATTCATTAAAAAGAATGGTGCTTTGTCTAAAGGCTTTACAAACTCCAGGAGATATTAAAAGAACAGTTTACTCTTTTGCGGCTGAACCATTAAATGCAGAATTATTCCATGATATGGTTATCACCAAAGAGCCAGATGAAAGATTATTGGATTGTAATTTGCGTTGTGAAAAGTTAATGTATAAAGCCTTAGAACAATGCCCAGAATTAGTTGAAAACTTAGTAGCTTATCTTTGTGGCGGTGAACATTTAAGAGAAGGCTTTGATTATACCTTTGGTTATCATGAGGGTTGGGAAGATGTTCCTATCTTAAGCTACGAAGAGGAATTAAATTATGAAGTCTAAAATGACTGCCTTAGAGCGCAATTGGGTTTTATATGACGTTGGTAATTCTGCCTTTACAATGATGGTTTCTACTATCATCCCGCTATGGTTTAATACCTTGGCTAAGGATGGTGGTTTATCAGATTCACAATATTTAGCCTATTGGTCTTATGCCACTAGTATTGCAACTATACTAGTAGCTTTTATTGGTCCGATTGGAGGTACGATTGCTGATAATAAGGGCTTTAAAAAACCAATCTTTACAACTGCTTTATTAATTGGGGTTATCTGTTGCGCACTATTAGGTTTAGTTCATGTTTGGCTAGCATATTTAATTATCTATATCTTAGCTAAAACAGCCTTTTCAGCCTCTTTGGTTTTTTATGATGGCATGATTAATGATATTACTAGTGCTGAAAGAGTAGATGAAATCTCTTCTAAGGGTTATGCTTGGGGTTATTTAGGCTCCTGTATTCCTTTTACTGCTGCTTTAGCTATTTATCTATTAGGCACAATGAATAAGCTACCAATGAAGCTGGCAATCGCTATTGATTTTATTTTGGTTGCCGTATGGTGGCTATTAACTACTGTTCCTTTATTAAAAAGTTATAAACAAAAGTATTATGTCGAACACCAAGGTGGTCAAGCTATTAAAAGCGCATTTGTTAGATTAGGTACTACCTTAAAGAATATGTATAAAAAAGAAAAGAAAGTATTCTTATTCTTACTTGCTTTCTTCTTCTATATTGATGGTGTTTATACCATTATTGATGAAGCTGTAGCTATTGGTACTGCTTTAGGATTAGATCAAGTTGGTTTATTAGTAATCTTGCTTTTAACTCAGGTTGTTGCTTTCGTTTTTGCGACAGTCTTTGGTAAGTTAAGTGAAAAATATGATTCTGTATTTTTAATTAGTGTTTGTATCTTTGGTTATATGTTTGTCGCAATATTTGCCTTATTCTTAGACTCCTTAGTTAAATTTGGCATTATGGCATTTGTAGTAGGAATGTTTCAAGGTGCAATTCAAGCATTATCTCGCTCCTATTATGCCAAAATAATTCCGGCTGAAAGTTCAGGTGAATACTTTGGTTTGTTTGATATTTGTGGTAAGGGTGCTGCCTTTATGGGTACAACCTTAATGGGTATCACAACCCAAATAACCAATAGCGTAAATATTGGTGTCGCAACAATGGCTATCTTATTTACTGTTGGCTTATTACTGTTGAGAAAATCCCAAAAGGTTTAATAATCAATTCTAACTAAATATAAACCATTAGCGTCGATATTATATCGACGTTTTTCTTTACTGGGTTGCTTAAACATCATCTCTACTTCTTCAATATCTTTTTTACCCCTAGCAACTTCAACCATCGTACCAACCATAATTCTTACCATATTCTTTAAAAAGCCATCTCCTCTTACCTTAATTAGATAACGATCACCCTTTTTCTTAATAGAGAATTCATAAATGGTTCTAACTTGGTTTTCCTTGATTGCATAAGGAGTTGTGTTAAAAGAAGAAAAATCATGAGTGCCTAAATATAAATTAGCTACTTCTTTCATTAATTGATAATCTAATTTATATCTTTTTTGAAAGGCTCTGCCCTCATAAAAAACATCATATTCGCCTGTATTAATTAAATAGACATATGTCTTTTCTTTAACACTAAAACGGGCATGAAAATCAGTAGAGACTATATCAATATTTTTGATATGGATATCTTTTGGGGTTAAAGAATTAAGCGAATACTTTAATTTATTGATATCCATCTCTTCACCATCAAAATGAAAAACCTGACCTAAGGCATGAACACCTTGATCAGTTCTGGAAGCAGCAATAATTCTTATTTTCTTTTTAAAGATAATTAAAAGAGCTTTCTCAATTACATCTTGAATAGCTAAAGCGTTGGCTTGTGATTGAAAGCCAGCGTAATTATTACCTAAATAGGCAAGTTTACATTTATATCTAACTTCCATAACACAATTATTCCTGCAAGAAGTAATATACACAAAGTAATTAAAATATAATCACGTGAAGCAAACTTTAACTTTTTATATCTAGTTCTTTCAGCTCCTGGCACATAAGCTCTAGCTTCCATCGCATCAGCCAAATCATCAGCTCTTTGAAAAGCTACAGTAAATAAAGGAACAATCAAAGAAAGAATAGCTGTAATCTTTTCTTTGATACTACCCTCTTCAAAATCAACACCACGAGACTTTTGAGCATTCATAATACGCATCGTTTCTTCTAAAATAGTTGGAATAAATCTTAAGGCAATCGAAATCATCATTGCGATTTCATGAGTTGGAACCTTTAATTTTTGTAAGGGTTTCATTAAGTATTCTAGGCCTAAGGTCATATCTAAGGGTTTAGTAGTAGCAGTTAATAAAGTAGTTAAGATAATCATCAAAAGTAATCTAACCACAATATATAAGGTATTAGTAACAGCCTTAGAATAGATAGTAAAACTACCTATACTTAACCATAAATCTCCTTCTTTTACCGATAAGATATTAACCACTAAAAGAAACAACATCATCCAAATCATTGGTTTAAATGATTTGATAATGAAGTTAGGTTTTAGTTTAGCTGAAAGTAAGGCAATACATAAAAAGATAGCTAAGATCAAATAAGCAAGCCAGCCAGCAGGAATAAAGATCGCAACCAAAAGAATAAACATGGCAATTAATTTGGCACGAGGATCACAACGATGCAAAAAAGAGTCTAAAGGAATATATTTACCTAAAACTAAGTTATTCATTTTAACTCCTTTGCGACAGCTTTAACTAAAGATTCCATGTCTTCATAATTCTCTTTTAAATTAAAGCCGTTTTCTTTTAATTGTTTTTGAAATTCAATGACATTTGGTGCTAATAAATTAAATTTTTCTCTATTACTTTCATTTTCGAAAAGCTCTTTACTACTACCCTGATAAACCAGTTCCCCTTTATTCATAACTAAGGCATAATCGCAATAACGATAAACTATCTCATTATCATGACAAACAATAATGATACTAGTACCATTTTCTTGATTAAGTTTTTGAAATAAGCGGATCATTTCTCTAGCACCGTGAGGGTCTAAACCAGCTGTAGGCTCATCTAAAACAATAATGTCGGGTTTCATTGCTAAGATGCCAGCAATCGCTACTCTTCTTTTTTGCCCTCCCGATAAATCTAAAGGACTACGTTCATAATACGATTTATCAATTCCCACTAACTTTAAGGCTTCTTTGGCGCTTGCTTCTGCTTCGGATACACTAGCACCAAAGTTTTTGGGACCAAAAGCTACATCTTTTAAAATTGTTTCTTCAAATAATTGATATTCAGAAAATTGGAAAACTAAACCAACCTTCTTACGTAATTGTTTAAGGTTTTTATTCTTTTCGCTTTTTACTGTAAACTCATCAACAATTACTTCACCACTACTAGGTAAAAGTAAGGCATTTAAGTGTTGAATAAGAGTACTTTTGCCACTACCAGTATGACCAATAACTCCAATAATCTTCTTTTCAGGTAGTTCAAAATTAATATCACTTAAGGCCTTAAAAGCATAAGGCATATCAGGGGAATAGATATAATTTACATCTTTGAATGCAATTGACATAATTCTTGCACCATCCCTTCCATATCGTTAGCCTTTAAGCTAATACCTTCAGCTTCAAATAAATCCCTAACATATTCAACTACTGGTATATCTAAACCGATATCTTTTAAGTTGTTCTTGCCATCAAAAACTTCTTGAGGACTGCCACTATATGCAACCTTACCACCATTCATAACAATGACATTATCAGCTAAATAAGCTTCTTCAATATCATGGGTAATAGAAATAATGGTTAATTCTTTATCGCTATGTAGATCTCTAATAGTTTTCTTAATCTCTTCCTTACCACGAGGATCTAACATTGAAGTGGCTTCATCAAAGATTAAAAGCTTTGGTTGCATCGCTAAAACACCTGCAATCGCTACTCTTTGTTTCTGACCACCAGAAAGCTTTTCTGGTTCGCGATCTAAAAACTCTTGCATACCAACAATAGTGGCATATTTATTAATAATCTCATCCATCTGTTCAGTTGGCACTAAATGATTCTCTAAACCAAAAGCAATATCATCTCTTACAGTTGAACCAATAAACTGATTATCAGGATTTTGAAAAACAATACCTATATCTTCTCTTAAACTAGCTAAATTTTCTAAAGAAACAAGTTTATCAAAGACAAATATCTCACCCTTGTCGCATTCTAATAAACCAGCAATCAACTTAGCTAAAGTTGATTTGCCACTACCATTATGGCCAATAATGCAGGTATAAGAACCAGACTCAATTTCAAAACTAGCTCCATTTAAAGCATTGTTTTGACTATCATAAGAAAAATAAACGTCGTTTACTCTAACACTTTTCACTTGCCCATTATACCTTTCACTTTATTTTAGGTAAAGTAAATTACTTTGAAATAAAGAAAAATGCATCCGTAGATGCATCATTCTTAATTATTTTTCTTTAAATGCAGGTAGAAAAACAAGATCATCAATAACTCTCCGATCATACTAATAAAGAAGATTAAATCAAAATTACCAGTAATAGGAGCTAAAGCTGAAAAGAAAAACATTAAAAAGCCAGCTAAAAAGAAATAATATTTCTTTTTCATTAAACCAATCACAATAACTGGAATTATTAAGGCTACATTAGATACAGATCTAAATTTCTCTGCCCACTTTGGATTAGTATCACTACTTACATATCTAGTAATCCCTGCAAAATATGAAGGTTCTATTTTCATTATTAAGCTAGCTATTAAGCCTATAAGCATTAAAATAAATGTAATAATTCTAATAAGCTTTTTCTTATTACTATCTAAATTTAATGCTTCACCACATATTAGTAACAATAAAGGTATTAATAAGCTATGAAAGATATAACGGAAATAACTTAATGTTTTTAAGATTGTTCCTTCTTTTAGAAAGAAACCTAAAGCTAGAATACTTGCATCATATAAAAGGCCAGCAGTTAAAAGAATTAAATAAAAACTCATTTCTTTTTTGTTGCTTTGATAATCTTTAATAAAACAATAAAGTAAAATAGCTTCACATATTACAATCAAAAAGATTAAATATGGGCAATAATTTAATAAGAAGTTACGCATTTTAATGCTCCTTGAAATTAAACTTAGCTAGATTATTTTTATCCATTATTTTTAACGAATAATAATATAGACCTAAACCTAAAATATTAGTTAATTCCCCTATCCAATTAAACAAAGGATTAGAGAAATCTTTAGATGATAAATAGCCCATCATCAACATGCATATCAAAGAAACCACCAACATGATTGCTACTTTATTCAACTTCATCTTTTTCGCAATTCTGGCTAAAGAAAGCCAAGAAACTACAGTGCCAAATAAAGTAAATAAGACAAAGATCATTTTACTTTGATATAAAGCCACCGTATAAACAACATCTTGTTTAAATTTAAATAAAGAAATAAAGGCTAGTCCCAATAAGACAAAACCTGTAGCTTGCATAGGGAAGAAAGCTTGGTTTAAGGCCACAAAGTCACAAACATTTAAATAGTAAAGCAGTTTCCAAGTAGCCTTATAAAAACCTGCTACCATAATGCATAAACAGCCTGCTGACATTAGCGCAAAAGCACCTTTTGAACAATGATAATAGAAATTTTTTAATAATAAGAAGCTAGCCAAAGTAAAAAGAATAACTGGGATATAATCCACTATTGCCATTAAGATGTTCATTGCATGTCTTCTTTCTTATTTAAAGTATATAAAGGAATGAAAGGTAGAATAAGTGGTGTTTTCTTAATATAATCTAAAAACTCTGGATCATCTTTATTTTTATCCCATTGTCTTTTTTCTAGTCTTTTAGCCCCATCAAACATAACTATAATTATCTCTACTAAAGCCAAAATAGCTAATATCCATTGCAAAGCACCCTTATAAGTGCTTAAACCACCAATAAAGACACCAAGCCACATTGTAAGTTCGCCCCAATAATTAGGACAACGTGTAAGCTTGTATAAACCAGTCATAGCAACCTTATGAGGATTGATAGCTTTAGCTCTACTTTTTTGAGCATCTGCAAAAGCTTCGATTAAAGCTCCACATAAAGAAATTAAAGCACCAATTGTTGGAACAACGGTATCGCTAGAGCCATTATATAAACGATCTAATAAAGGTGAAAGTTGGAAAGTATACATTAAAGCTACAAAGACCCACATACCAATCATTGCATATATTGGCAGTTTCTTTTTACTAACAACTTGGGAAATTGTTTTTTGATAGTTAGTGTTTTTGGCTTCTCTTTGGTATAAGAAGATAGCTAAACGCAAACCATAGAAAACAAATACTAAACAAATCAACCAAGTCACAAAACTCATTTGTGGTAAATATCTAATCGCAATGACAATTGCTCCTCCAGCGATTGCTAGACCATAGCCGATTGACATAAACCAGACAAAATTTTTAAAACCGATTGCACAAAGTAATAAACATGCAATAAAAACAATTAATAATTCCTTTAACATTTAAATTCTCCCATTCTCTTTTATATATTCTTTAAAACTGTGTTCCCCATAACAGGTATCAGCAACCATCGGTTCAGTTAAAGTCCATTTTGAAAACTTAATTAATGATTGTTTGCCAGGGTTTTTGCGATTACGCCAAGCTAAAACATCAAATAACCAAGTAGGTGCTCTAGAAATCTTAACTTCTTTATTATTAGCTTCAAACATCATTTCAGCAATTTGAGTGTAAGAATAAGTTTCCTTACCACCAATATCCCAAGTCTTATTATTATCATTCATATGTTCAACGATAAAATCAGCTAAATCTGGTGTATCAATAACGTTACAGTAATTTTCTTTCTTACCTAATAAAGTAACCTTACCCTTTTCAACCATTGGTTTAAAAACCTTAACAATGTCATAGAAATAGCCAGTAGGTCTAAAGATTACATATTGAATACCACTCTTCTTTAATTCCTCTTCCATCATTGCTTTAGCATCTAACATCGCGATATCTCTAGCCTTATCAGCCTTTAAAACAGAAACATAGCCAAATTGTTTAACGCCTGAACTTAAAGCTTCATTTAAAAGATTTAAATTGCCCTGATAATCAATATCATAATTAGTTTGAGTGGTTGCTTGTCTGGTTAAACCTACTGTAGAAATAACAGCCTCATAACCCTTCATTAAACCTTTAAGTTGTTCAGGTTTAGTTACATCTACTTCCTTTTTAATATATTTACCTTCTAAATCCTCAATATCCTTCGTAAATAAATCAATAGCTAAAACCTCATGACCTTGATTAATTAAACTTCTTAAAACATCGCTACCCAGCTTACCAAAAGCGCCAGCTAATACAACTTTCATTTTTTCTCTCCTTACTTTTTCTCATTTTTTTCTTTAGAACGTTTATCGTTAATAATATCCATTTCCTTGGCATCTATAACTTGAACATTGTTTTCTTTTGCCCAAGCAATACATCCCTTTAATACCGTAGGTAAAAAGATACGTGGAACCTTAACTAATTTCTGTAAAGCTTCATCAGTAAATTTGATATCGCTTTGCAATCTATCAGCAGCATATCTAACTGAAGAAACAGTAGTTTCTCTCATTGGCAAGAGTTCAGGAATCATTCGACGATGTTTATGGAACCAGAAATTCTTCGAATCACGATAACCATAATCAATTGGTAAATGTGGGAAATCTCTTGATTTAACACCATTAACAATTCCTTCATAATATTTTTCTTTCATCAAAATCTTATCAACCCTCAAGACAAAGTGAGCTCCATAGGGTGTAGTAATACCATTAAAATCATGGTATTTTTCTAATTCATAATGATCCTTACCTTCTTCTAAAGGTAAATCCTTATCAGCGCCATCTAATTCATCCATCCAAGTACATTCAATAGCTTGAACAGCTTGAGAAATAACCAAAGGATATTGACCATCAGGATCTTCCTTTTTTCTTAAACCCTCTTCCAAATCAAACATGAAATCCTTCATTTTTTCGCTCGGTGTATCCCCAGGCCAACCTAAACGAACACATTCTTTAAAGTATTTACGATCATCTGGCAAAAAGTTTAAAACACACTTTTTATGTTTAATTAAATTTTGAGCAGTATTAGAAGAATTACGACATTCCAACATCATTGCATAATACTGCTTACCAGCAACATAAAAAGGTGCCAATAAAGAATAGGAACCACAAGTAGTTTGTCCATCATCACATAAAGTAGAAACTAAAACTACTGGCATTGGAAAAAATAGCGACGATTGGTAGAAATTATCTACCGGTCTTAAATCCTTGAAACTTGACATTTCTCCTCCTTATATAGACAACAGAATAATTCTGTTAAGTCTTCCTTGTTTAAATCATGATGGCTAGCACCGGCTAAAAGAATTTCAGCTAAAGCTTTAGTAATTGCTGGGGAACTATTCAAATTAAAATAATTAGATAAATTTTCTAAACAAGACTCTAATTGTTTGCGCAAAATAATATGGCGAGAAGCAAAAGAAGAAGTAGTTAATGAACTTTTACTACTCCACCAAACTTGTTCATAGTTTTGACAATAATTATTTAATTGTTCGGATATTTCTAAAAAGCCGTTTAATGCAGTATCACTCTGTTTTATTTTTTGATTAATTGTTTCTAATACAATCTGCCAATCCTCTAACATTACCGTAGCTAAAAGATGTTCCTTATTAGGAAAGTAATTATAAATTGTGCCTAAGGCTATATCGCAATCCTTAGCTAATTGTCTCAATGAAAAATTAGCAGTATTATTCTGTTTTAAGTATAGTCTAACCTGTTTAAGAATTCTTTCTTTTAAATCCTCAATTACTTTTGGCATAGCATACCTTTATGAACATGTTCATTTTAAACCAATAAAAAGACTTTGTCAATTTTTTCACTAATTAAAATAAATAAAATGACAAAGTCTTATAATATAAAAATTAACTTAAATAATTTAATACTTCTTCTAAATGTAAGCCGTGACTGGCCTTAATTAAAATGGTGTCATTTACTTGCAAGATGTCATCTATCTCTTTTAATAAATCTTCCTTACTAGCAAAATATAAAGCATTTACACCCTCTTCTTTAGCTGCTTCATAAATATATTTACCTAAATCAGAAACACAAATAAGTAGATCACATTTACCTTTTGCGTGTTCCCCTACTTCTTTATGTAAAATGATTTCGTTTTCTCCTAATTCATACATATCACCTAATATGGCAACTCTTCTGCCCTGACAAGTATTAAGTAAATCTAAAGCTGCCTTCATTGAATGGGGATTGGCATTATAAGAATCATCAATTAAGGTATATTTCTCCGTTTTAATTAATTTATTACGGCCATCAATTGCCTTAGCACTTTTAACGCCTTCTTGTAGTTGGTTTTCGCTTAAGCCTAAATAATTACCAATCGCAATAGCACAAGCTGCATTTAAAACATTATGCTTGCCTGGCATATTGATTTTTATCTCTATCTTTTTACCTTCTACATGGGCTAAAGCTTGTGAACCACTTAAAGCATTTAAAGAAACAATATCAAGATAAACATCATTATCACTACTTAAACCATAATGAATAACTGGTTTATTGTTGACTTCTTTAATATTCTTTAAGATTTCATCTTCCCCATTTAAAAATACTTGACCATCAGTATTTAGAAAATTAAACATCTCGCTTTTGGCCTTATAAACACCCTGACGATTACCTAACTGCAAAAGATGACAATCACCAATATTGGTAATAACACCAATATCGGGTCTTGCGATATCAGCCAGTAAAGACATCTGTCCGAAATCATCAATACCCATTTCTAAAACAGCTACTTCTTCATCATCAATTTCCATAATACTTAAAGGTAAACCAACTTCATTATTAAAGTTAGCTTTTGAATAGTAGGTTTTATATTTACTAGCTAAGGTAGCTGCGATTATTTCTTTAGTACTGGTTTTGCCAACTGAGCCTGTAACACCAATTACTTTAATATTTAAACTTTGACGATAATATTTAGCGATCTGTTGCAAAGCCAAAAAACTATCTTCTACAACAATATAAGGTATATCCTTTTGAATATCTTTTTCACAAATTATACAAGAAGCACCCTTGCTGATTACCTCATCGATATAATCATGCCCATCTACTCTTTCGCCCTTCTTCGCAACAAAAACATCTCCCTTTTCTAATTTACGAGAGTCTACTACTATCTTATTTATCGTTTCATCACTACTTCCATAAGCTAAACCATTACAGATACTAGCCAATTGACTAACTTTTAATTTAGCCATTTTTACGCCTCAAAGCTAAAGCTATCAACATTTCGCATAATTCAGGATACTCAATTCCTTCAGCCTGCGCTTCTTGAGGTAAGAGCGAAGTAGGAGTCATACCTGGTAAGGTATTAGCTTCCAAACAATAAAAATTATTATTTTCATCCATCATGAAATCAAATCGTGCATAATCTCTTAAACGTAATGCCTTAAAAGCTTTTAAAGCTGACTCTTGCATTTTCTTAGTAATGCTTTCATCTAAATCAGCTGGACATTTTTCAACGGTTGCTCCAGGTTGATATTTATTACTGTAATCATAGAAACCACTTTTTGGCATAATTTCAATAATTGGATAAGCCTTATTATCGATAACACCAATTGAAAATTCACGACCTTTGATATATTGTTCAATAATTATCTCATCATCGTATTTAAAGGCTTCCTTTATTGCATCTTCTAGTTCATCTTCCTTCATAACTAAACTAACAGAAACACTGCTTCCTTCATTACACGCCTTAACAACACAAGGTAAAGGAACTTCGTTATTGTATATTTCGCTCTTTTTAAGTCTAATGCCACTAGGAGTAGGGACGCCGTAAACCTTAAATAAGTCTTTAGTAATAGCTTTATCCATGCTCATGGCAGAAGAACGATAATCTGTTCCGGTATAAGTAACACCATTCAAATCAAAACAAGCCTGTACCAATCCACTTTCACCATATCCGCCATGTAAAGCGATAAAAACCGCATCAGCCCTTTGACAAATACTTAAAACATTAGGCCCAAAGAAATGAATATCACCATCTTTTCTTAGCTTTTTAATAGTTTCAATATCAGCCTTTTCGCTTTTTATTTTTTCAACACCCTTACTCCAATCAATATCAGCAGTAAAGATATCTTCCCTATCTTTTTCTATTCCTAAAAAGGGATCTAAAAGTATACAATTATGACCCTTATTTTTTAAAGCTTCATAAATTAGAGAACCTGATACTAAAGAAACATCACGTTCACTACTAATTCCTCCAGCTAATACTACAATATTCATTTCAATAAACCTCCTTTTCAAAAAAATAGAGAACAGGGTTCTCTATTGTTCTGTTGCATAAACTTGGTTTTCGTCTTCCAGACAAACCCAAGCATTGTCTCCTATTCGTGCCCAAATACTCAATTCATCTTTATAGATTTCATATACTTGAATTGTTGTACCGGAAACAATCATTGAACCATCAGTACTGCCACTATATGCAGCAGGAATATTCGCATTATCGACCTTTGCGTTATCTGTTCCTGGCCCAACTCTAACATTCATACTAGCATTCAATACATAAGTAGCAATTACTGCTTCTGAGCTAGCTTGTTGGTTAGTTTCGTTTTGTGTGGTTTCACTTTGATTATTTTCTGTTTCACTAGTTTCGCTACCTTTACTCTCTTCTGGCTGCCCACTTACTTCTACTTCAGCACTTACTGTAGCTTCAACAGTTGGTGTTGGTGTTGGAGTTGGGCTCGGAGTAGCTTCAGCAGTAGGAGTTGGTGTAGGTGTAACAGTGGTATGCATTTTCTTAAAGCTAGTAGCGATCGCTAAAACAGCTAAAAGCAATGCAATAAGTGCCAAAACAATAATAATTAGTGGTGTCTTTGGAAAACGATCATCATCGTCATCATCATCTTCTTCGTCATAATCAAAACTAGTAGTATTCTCTACTTGTTTTTCTTCAACTTTAGAATAATGTTTACCACCAATAGGATTAACTTCTAAATCAGCAGTATTTTTCTTTTCTAATTCAGGATGATAAACCTTAGTCTCATCAGGAATATCTAATACTTTGCTTTCTTCAGTATCGAATAAACGAAAGACTGTTTTATCAATTGCTTCTTCTTCACTATCGAGAAAAGAAGGAATATCTAGACCATCATTTTCTTTATTCTCGTCCACTTTTCTATCCTCCACTATTCAACTACATCAATACGGTAACCTTCGTAATGACCTCTTAACAGATTTGCTTGATTAGCAATCTCAAAGATATTAGTTAAGATCTTACCATCAGAATTAATATAACGACGGAAAGTATCAACAATCATCTTATTTTCATCAACATTAACGTTATAACCATGATTAGAAACAATTTCAACAAATTGACGCAAATCATCTAAATCATTGAAGTTAATACGATGTAAAACGATTACTGGTTCATCCAAAGGATAATTAGCTGCAATAACTTCCTTTAAATCATAGACATTAGAAATAAATTCTAAGTCAAGATAAGGATACATTTCATGAATTTGAGTATAGACAGTATGTAGATTATTAGCTTCATTGAAATTGCTTGTTACTTCTTCTTCAACAGGTTCTTCTTCAACCATCTCTTCCTCAACAACAATCTCTTCTGGTTCTTCTAGCTCATCTACTACTTCTACAAACTCTTCTGGTTCAACAAATTCTTCTACCTTTTCTTCAACTACAGGTTCGCTCTTAACTTCGTTTCTAACAGGTCCGCCCATAAATGAAGGGATTTCGGTTTGATCAACTACCTTATTATCAGCTTCATAGTTAACTAAATTTTCATCTGTTTCTTCTGAAAACATGACAGGAATCTCTTCAGCAACTTCAATAAAACTTTCGAGCTCTGAATCAACATTGTCAACTTCTTCCTCTAATTTCGCAAAGGGATCTTCTTCATTTGTCTCTTCTTCAACAAATATCTCTTCGCTAAAA
>Ga0065711_1032452_pt1 | contig 27314 bp, 21 predicted proteins | sample Hoacrofraction12_FD_59098 | JGI IMG/M metagenome (GOLD analysis project Ga0065711, IMG submission 59098) | Hoatzin crop microbial communities from Cojedes, Venezuela - Epithelial fraction 12 v2 (version 2) | ecosystem: Host-associated > Birds > Digestive system > Esophagus > Crop | place...
TCGGGCGCCAGGGGCGTTCCCGGCCCTTGGGAAGGTCGGGAGGTTGCCCAAGACTTGAAAAACTGCGAAGAAAATGAGCTCTTGGCGCAGGATGCACAGATGTGCTCAGTGATATAGACTAGAAAGAAAAAAAAAAAAAAAAGAGAGGGAAAAAAAAACCCTGAACGCAAACATAAAGTCCTGCTAGGAAAGGGCTGTGTGCTTAGTCCTGTCATAAACTTTGTCCTCTGCAACGCGGTGTTGCGGGGGCGAGGGGAAGAGTTCTGTGACAAGGCTGTTGGTGCTTTATTTGCTAACCCATTACGGGCAAAAACATAAATTTGGGGAAAAACAAGCAATCAAAAGACATAGGGTGGGCCTCGTGTGGCAGGCGCTGGGTGCGAGCCCCGTTGGCTGCGCGTTCTGACCCTTCGTGACGTGGTTGCAGCCAACGGCCTGGGCTCGGAGCCGTGACGGGTGCCGAGGGCTGGCAGAGCGTTGCCGGGAAAACCGCAGCCGGGCAGAGCTGGGTTACGCCGGGTGGTGTTGGCGCGGTCGCTGCGAGAAACACGTCTCTCTCAAAGTCACGAGAATCAACCTGCAAATCTATGCCGTGCTATCTTCCCGCGCACCGGTCGTGACCCGTCCCTGCGGGAAGGGAAGGTCTGCGTCGCTCTGCGGTCATCTGATGGTCAGGAGCAATTCGCTGAGTCAGCTTTAGCACCTCATCAGCACAGAGAATTAAAAACAGAAGCAGGCTGCTACTGTACCACGCCAGGAAGAGAAAATGACAAACATATTTATGTCGTGCCATAAGAAGGAAGTGAAGACATTGATGAGGGGAGCAGTGAAAGACTGCCCAAATAATGACCGTCCCTGACGAGGCTTTGGAATTCCAGAAAGCCAAGGGACAAGGGAGTGTATCTCAATTGGCTCCACTGCTGCCATACATGTGTTGAGTGTATCACTGAAGGCGTTTTCCCTCCTTCCTGATCTCACAGGAAACCTGTGATCAGAGAAATGTTTGTTTTCACTTTAAAATACGTTAAGTTCCTAATTTGAGGAAGGGCTGGAAAAATCTCCATTAAATATGGCCCTGTGGGATCTCTCCTCCCAGGTACAGCTCTGAACGCAATGGTTTTCTCCAAGGGCTTATTTGCTGTTAGGATGAATGTGGAAGGATACTGAAGTTTTTGTTCTCAAAACAAAAATGGTTTTTTTAGAAGTACCTGGTGAAAAACTGTTTGCAGGAGGTGCTGTTCCAGCTCGAAGGATGCGCTTCTAGGGGGTGGCACATCTGTCCCACCATTACAACACATTAACTTGAGATACAAAAGAATGTCCCAATCTAACATCATCAGACTGTTGCAGGGCTCAGCTGCCTCTTGAAACTCTTCTGTCTGCCTGCCTGTAATAGAAAAACAAGCAGACAAAACCCCTCCTGTGTAGAATTTCTGCTGTTGCAGCGCTGGAGTAAGTTTAACCTTTTTGTAAGTAAATGCAGAGGTAGAAGTGTTGTGTTTGAACACGCTGTCTCTGCTCCCCTGGGCTCCGCTTTGCCTACAGGCTCGTCCCTCTCACTGCAGAACCGCAGCAATGGGCTGTGAGTCACTACGGACATAAATCCTCAATGAAAAAAAGTTATATGGAAAAAAATACCTTGCCATTCTGTTTCTAAAACAACTTTTTTTGCTGCTATCAATCAAGCACTGTTAATTATGCCTATATGCTTCCAGCACTTTATAATGATTTATTTGTTCATTAACCAAAAGGTCCATATACCAGGAAAGGAAAACCAGAGAGTCAGAAGTGGCCTGTGCTGCGTATGGAAGGTGAAACACTGGAGAGCCTCTCGGCCCCACGCCAGAGGCCTGGGAGCCTGCCACAGGCAAGAGCCACCCCCAGTGTCCCCTGCTGTCCCCTCACCCCCAGGGGCTTGCCTGGGGAGCAGCCAGTCCGTTGTGAGAGCTTCGCTTTGATACAGGAACAAATCCTGCCCTGTTAAATATGATTTAACCGGAGAACCCTCCAAGTAATAACGAGAGAGAGACAGAGAAGAACAATTTGCTTTTACAAGCTGACAAATAAATGGTTCAAGCACTGTTGTTTACTTGCAGTTTGGGGAAATGAAGGAGAGGAGTATGGCTGTAGCAAGAAATGTAACAAGGCTCCATACAAGACCGCAGAGAAGAAGGTGGCAATTTTTTTATTTTAAACAAGACCAATTTCACTACCCGCCATTCTCGCACGGCGTTCACTCTCACGCATACGCAGGCTTTCCTACTCATAAGCACAAACACGTGTGTGTCTGGGCAGGGTGATTTATGGTGCCAAGGAGGACAAGGGGCACCAAGCATCAAGGTCAGGGCCCTGTGGGCACTCATAGACCTCAGCTGCCTCACCACAGGCCTTCCCCTACGCCCCAGCCAAGGAGTCTCATTTCAGCTCCACCCTGGGGCTTCAGGCCCTGCCTGAGCTATGTCACGAGTCATGTTGGTCTCCAGCTCAGCCACAGCCATGCCTGTCCTTGGCCATAGACTCCACCGACTGGGACTCTGAGCTGCAGAGTGACTTGCTGGCTTGACCTGGGACCTGCTTTGTCACTGTGGACCTGCCTGGTCATCACCAGCTGTGTCTGACCCTGGTCATGGCTGCCAGACCTGATCCTGATCCTGACCCTGACCAAGGAATTGATTTCCCAGCTTGACCTTGGACCTGGCTCATAGCCACAGACTTGTCTGATGAGCTGGACCTTTGACTGGGCCCAGCTGCCATTGCTGAGGACACCCTGCTCCCTCACACAGGGACCTTATTAACACACTTAGCTCCTGGCCCTTAGGCAGCAGTCAGCCCTCACCATGCCCTGGCAGTCAAGCCTACATCACTTCTGGGTTCATCCTGAACGGCGATGATGATGCATGATCTTTGGTATCCTTTATATTCTCTCTCGACAAAACCTCAGGGCCAAGTTTAGTTGTATCATATTGCTCTTGCTCCTTGTCTGTGTTGTGGGGCTTTCTTCACAGCATGGACTTAGTACAGTTGGCCCCACACCCAAATCCTGCCAATTCCCCATTCTTATCTTTCTTGCATTTTGTAGTTGTTCTTAAGGTCTTGACTTGCTGCACATGCATCACTCCCTGCACTCGTGCCATGCCCTAATGAGCTTCTGTTTCCCAATAATAAAACAAATACAATTTTGCAGATGACATTATGGACTCTTCCTGTGAAAACTCCTTCACAATGTATATAAATTACAGGAATTTGGTTTTATGTAGACACTCCAAAATGTATTCTCTGGAAAAAAGTAGTCATACTATTACTCTAAACATGAATGCATAGTCCAGCTTAAAAACTCTTGGAATAAACTACCAATTGCAACTTTGGCAATATACACATACATAGGCAACATAGAGTTAATTCTGAAAGATTTCTTGCAGGTATCTGGATTTAAATGTGCCTACCGCAGTAAATTTTGGAATTCTTTTCTGTCCACATCAGTAAATGGTTTTATATTTTGAAAAAGCCAACTATCATATATAAAATCATATTAGAAAGTAGCTGCTTTTTTTTCAAGCCTGAGCCTGCCAGAGGACAAATGATGTCTTAACGGAGAGAAACATGTCCCTCTTCAACCCAGTCCTTCACTCATTCTCTGTGGCCGTGGACAGTTTACTAGCCACCACTATGGCAGCAGCCCTCAGTTCTTAAAAGTGTGCTTCAAAAAGTTTCCAAATTGGAGAAAAATTGATGATGTTTCTTCAAAATCGGAAGGAAAACCAGCTTGTCAAGCCTTTAAAAACGCCAGAGAATATGGATGCTGTTGGTCAGGAAGCATTGGATGATATTGCATGATACAACAGAATGCTTTATGAAGAAAGCTGAAGAGCTCTCTGATAAGATGGCATAAACACATTTCTTCTGGAATGGCAAAGGACTTTTTGTTGTCTAGGGGACTGTTGTGGTGATTCTAATATTCCTGATTTTGTCTGCAGGGCCCTCAAAATGAGCTTTTTGCCAGTGAAAGCCCTCCTGAACGTTGGGAAAGCTGTGATGAAAGCCCTGGCCAGAGAAAACACTTCCATAGTCACAGAAAAAGCTTTCACTCAGATTGTCAGATAACACCTATAAAATAGAAAGTAATTTTAAAAATTAATAAATTACTGTGTCGTGCTTTCAGTCTTTAAATAAAACTATTCTTCAAAATGTTATGATATGCAGTTTGTTTTTTTCGTAAAGATGCGGAATTGAGGTTATAACAAATACAAAATTGAAACATTTTTCCTTTAAGCCAACAACGGTGTTTGTGTTGAAAATTATAAGCATGACAAATCTTGCAAGAAATATGTGATGGGGTTTGCTGAAACTTGTTTACCCTGGCAGGACTGTCAAACACACCCAGGCTCTGCAGGCCCTCTCGCTTCACCTCTGCTTACAGTTTGCCCTGTAGCACTTCGCACTTCTCAGCACTTCTGGTGCCAGGACCACGATGATGATCACGTATATGTAAGCCACTAGAGGCCGTAGCAGACCTGTAGAAATAAAAATGACTAATAAACTCTGATAATAACAGATACACACTCAAAAGAATCACTAAGTAATCAAGCCTGCCTTTTTGTGATGGCTGGGATCTGGGTGCAGTCCCAGGGCATGGGCTGTTATTCCAGTCCAGGGAACTCCGTAAATATGCCGTTAATTTTGAACGTGCTCGACAGTTCTTTCGCAAACTGAGCTGATTTCCTGACTCAGGCACAGAGTTGACAAATCACATTACGAAAGGTGATTTCACGAAAGGTGATCATTCTTTCAGATGATCACACGCTTTGGAAGAACGCCATTTCCGAAACGGAATGGTAAACACCATGGTGCTGCTGAGGCTGAATATAAAAATGACACACTTAAATGCTGTCCTTTAATTATAAAAGAACTTTATGGAATAAAGAACTTGCATTTAGCACAGTTCTTAGTCTCTTTGTATTTCAGAGTCATTTCAGGAGACAGTTAATGTACTGTTTTTTCTTGGCCCATTAGCATAGTACAATAAATTTAGTTTGTCAGATATGTAAAAAATGGCACTGCACCTTTACGCAGCAGGCACTTATGCCTTATTAGCCTTGTTTTTATATGCTTGATTATTCTTGCATTTGGAGAAAGAGTCATAGTGTATTATTTTGATTCTATAGTTTATTCACTAGGTGCATTGCTCAACTCTGAGGTGCACATTTCTCTCCTAATTATAATGATATAATAACACCTCTTTGTGTGGCTGTGAAGTGTAATCCACCCAGCCTGCCCTATCTATCTGCATATTTCTGGCTGTAGAAATGAAATTTGGTTTAAATGTTTGTACTCATTAGACCATATTTGATAGCAATGGATCATGAGACCAGTTTTAGAGAAGAGACATGGTCTGGGAGTCAGTCACAGAAAAGCAATGTGGGAAGGCAAAAAGAAATCAGAAATAAACTGCCTTGGTAGTACCTGTTTACGCTGACAGAAGTGATGTGGGACCCATGCCCATGTCCATACTACTCAACCATTCCTACGGACAATCCCTGTACTTGTGCTCTGGTAGGAATCCAGCGTGGGCCCGTACGGATAACAGCTGCATGAACTGTAAGGTGGTCAAACCAGGTTCATCCTCTGTATAATTGCAAAGTCACATAAAAAATAAATTTATCTTCATGCTTTATTGTTTCAGTTGTACAGGATTTCTCAAGTAGCAGGTGTTGTCAAGACTCAGGTGAAAAGGGTACTGTCACGATAGTATGAGTAGCTAAAACCAGAATGATCGCAGCAATCTAAAATACAGAGACAGAAAAGCTGCTGCAATAAATCCCCTCATCTACACAGTCGCTAATGCAAGGAAAGGGTACAAGATTTTCTTTCAGGGGAGCAGTATGGTGATGAAGCTGTGCAGATTCGTCTACAGTTCACGATGGGTGGAGTACAACCATGTGCCTGAATAGTTGGATAGATCTGAATCTAACTAACATTTCTGTACTACTGCTGGTTGTAAGAACACAGGATAAAGCAAAACCAGAAACATCGTTAAGAAAAACAACATTTTTAATGGGAGGTTCTGGATGCTTTTGTTAGACAAACCAACGTGATTTAGCATTTCTTAACAATATCAAATCCCAGGGGTGGGATTCAGTTCCAGACTGTAGATAAATACACATAGGGATCTAAATGGAGCGTCTAGGTTCAGTTGCTCTGTTGCCACCTCAGATGCTGTAAGGCATCCTGCCTGAGCCTCAGCTGCCTCTCCACAAGGACATATGCCCCATGTCATATCTGCCAGCCTTGTGCAGATGGTTCTATACCCTAGGGCACTAGAAGCGTATGTTTAATCCTGCTGGAAACTGTAGAGCTATTTGGCTCATTTTGAAAGGGACATCTTATTTAGTCATCTGAATCCCCCTTTAGAGTCCATTAGCTGTATTGACTTGATCTCCACTCACTGTAATGGAAGCATGACATGTAGGCATGACATTTAAGTGCCTACAAGCAGGAACTGACTGTCCCACATCCCTCCCCAAAGAGTTCAGTGTTCAAATGTAAAGACTCAATAAGAGGCATGTGAAAACATGGACCTAAAAAGCTTCGCTGAGCCTCTCAGCAGGTTAGTGTTCCAGTTTCACTTCAGTTAGCAATCCTTTAAATCATTTTAGCATCAACAATAACACTCAGGAAACAGGTTGTTTCAGCAGATGTGGTTGATTTATGGGCAAAGTTAAAGTCTAACAAATCTTCCAGCGGCTATTTTTTTTGATCTGGTTCACAGAATGTTCGCTATTCTTTAATGAAATTAGCATCTCTACTTTAGATTTAAATTATACAGGTTTAACAACTCATAACAACAAACAGACAAAAAACCCATGAAGAACTCTACACAGCTCTACAGAAGATTGGTTCCTGCCAAATTCAGGAGCCTGACAGCCGCAGCCGCTCAGTCTAAGCTGACAGGCTCTGCCGCTCAGCAGACTTTGGCAGCATAAAGTTCCTACCGCAGAGCTCAGGTTCATGGTTTCCAGAGGGGATGCAGATAACCATGCAACTGTTGGCACTCATCTATGCAGATGTTACTTGGCAATCTCCCATTCTGCTCACAAAGAGAACAAATCAAATATGCCTGAAAAATATTTAAACTATGTTTATAAGTACTTCTTGCACAAATAAATATTTTGAAGAGTAAAGGGAAAGCACTGCTGGCAATCTGTAGGGTCTTTTCTGGTCCATGATTTTCAACATATTCAGAAGTGATCTGAAAATGGAGTTAGGAGTGAGGAGGCAAAGCCTTAGCAGTGGTCTTTGAGCTATGTTGCAAGTATGCCCATGCCTGGCCATGCACCACACTGGTCTGGACACAGACCGTGATACACGAAGTTGACTCCCTGGCTTGACCCTGGAGCTTGGATCACCACAGACTTATGTGTCTGGCAATCACTGGCATGTGGCTGAGCTAGGTGACCACCACGGGGCCTGCTCTGCTCGCCCTGCTCAGGTACCGTGGGACCGTGCCTGTCCCTGCCTGCCTCGCTGCCAGCTGGCACTCCCGGCTCTCCTCTCTTTGCAGAGCAGCCCTGCTCCTCCCAACAGTGCATTACCTCATGTGACAAAGGATTTCCTGCGAAGGCTGTAGGATAACTGTCTCAGCAATAAAACAGCAATTAAAATTCAATGTAAATAAAGGTGAAATTATGTACACGGGGAACAACCATCCCAACTTTCTATGTACCAAAGAAGCGCTCCGAGTTGATTTTTACAACCCATAAAATCTGAGTGATATGAAGAGACAGTTTCTATTCTAGGATTCTTATTAAGACATTCACTATCTAGTTAGAAATTATCCTGTGGGGGATAAATAGGAGCAACTAGAAGTAAAAGCAACTAAAAGAAAAAGCAACTAAAAGTAAAAGCAACTAAAAGTGAAAGCGACAAAAGCCCCAGTGCTATTGCTGTATACCATTATGTTGTATATGTGTATGTCGTCCAGCTGGATGGCTACATGTAAAGCTTTAATAGCAACAGTACTCAGCTTTCTACCACCCAGACTGTAAGTCTGTGAAGATTTATACTGCATGTCAGTCAGTAAAGTCCAAAGCAAGCCTTCTATGCTCTGGCTTTCCTTGTCTGGCACAGAAGAAAATTCATTCGCATCAACCTATACCAGTCAGTTTGGGTTTTCCATACCATCCGGCCCCTCAACAGCCGTGTGACATCAGGAAATAGTAGGACCTTCACTGCACAGAAAGGTAAAGAAAGGCAAGAACACCCGAGTAGCTTAGCTTCTCTTAGAAGAAGACCCAGAACACTTGCATCCCTTTAAACACAGCAACTCAAATACTGCAAAAAGATGAAATCCAGTCCTCGCTGGAGTTTTACATTTACAGAATGTCCACAAGGCTTAGGTTTCACTCTGCAATACTTCAGATGTGGCAAGCAGGTAGCTCCTTCTAGGGATGAACAGAACTGTAAGAAGGACATGTAATCACGCTGAGTGTTCGCAGAAGCACACCATGGCAAGAATGTGTCCCTTCGCTGGACATTACCTCTGTGCTCGGGGTAGTATTGATGAGTTCAGAGAAAAACACATATGAATTCAAAATTGGAGTGACAAAAAGCTTCTGTTCTTCCTACCATTTATTATTGTTACTGTGTTTTATTGTTACTGTGTTTTATTGTAAATCTGTGCCTACTGTTTGTTGTGCCATAAAAATTAGCATAATACATATCAGCATATATTGCATATTATGCTATTGAATGAGATTAAAAGTTAACCTAGAAGACAGGTCTTGCTTAAAAAACAAGTGCTTGAAAAGGAACTAAAGAACAGAGCAGAAAACCCAGGACACACAGTGAGAGATTTCAGTTTAAGTTTACGAAAAAGGAAGAGGCATGTGAGTTGCTTTTTATTTTCTCCTAGAGGAGAAGAAAAAGATTTAGTTTTTCCTAATGTGGCATTGTTTTAAACAGTGCAGCATGTGTGAACTTGGTGGACTGAGAATCCAGATCAATAGCTTTAACTTACTTAGAACAGTTTTTGTGTGCATGTTTTGCTTTGGTTTCCCTTCAGTCACCTTTTGAAAGCAATAACAACCAAAACCGCCCATTCATCACCTTCTCTTTGATCCTCGCTCCTGATAGCATCTATTTTGCATTTTCATTCTAATCACTCCACCCCATTCCTTGCAGTCATATTAACGAGAAACTTCCTGTTCGTGGATGCCTTTCTGCAACGAATCCAATTACTGCGGCTCCAGGGAGGGGTTCAATGGGCAGCGAATGCAACAGGGAAGACAGATTGGTGTCACAGATAGATTTTTAAAAGCTGTTCACAGTCCTCAAGGTTGTGAGGCAGACAAGGCAACGGCTACAGGTCAGAATAGGTAACTGCATTTGTTTTAGGCCCTAAAAAATCCTTGTATAGGATGAACAGATTTTGTGCCAGTTCTTGGCCAGTATGGACTGGAAAAATACGCTTTGCCAACCAAAGAACTTGGAGATATACTTACTGTAATTCATAAAGGATGTAAGGATCAATTCAAATTTCAAAAACTGTGGTGAAAAATAAGGTGTTAAAAAACATGCTCTTTTTAGAAAAACAGAAAAGCCTTTATAAATCCCGTGACGGGCATAGTTAATTGTATCTTTTAAAGGGATTACAGACTAACCATATCATGAACTATCAGATTAACTCTCTACATGCTGATTTTTTGTGCAAGACATTTATCTGAAGCGTTCAGGCAAATGGCTCCGAGCAGACCTTGTCTCAAACCCTGCTTCCCAACACCATGGTGGGGTGCGTAAGTCCAGCACATTTCCCTGACCCTTCAACAGCTGGGCAGTGTGCTGCAGGGGAGCGTGGAGGCACCAGGATGCCCAGCGAGTCCTCTGAGGTTCTTACAGCTGCCAGGAGGAGGCTGTACTCACAGTGTTAAAACTCTTGTGAACCGGTAAGCTGCAGATTTTGAAGGGTCCTTGCTGTAAATTTATCACCATTTCCGTTGTCTTTAGCAGCTTAAATGTGCAAGAAGCATCCGCAGCGTATTGCTTTTGAAGTATCTCAATGGTCTCAGCTGACATTCCTGTGTTGGATTCAGATTTTACTGGATAGATGGAAGCTGCCCTGGAAACCTTGAAGCTTGATTTTCTTTCATATTCTGTGGTCTAGGATCAACATTAACAGGGTGTAAATTTTGCTCCAATAGTGGTTTAAAATTACTGAAAAGTAACTGTCTTGGATTTACTTCATGACTTTCTTCAGCAGTAGCAGACTGTTATCTGAACATAAGCTCACAGTTTACTACCCTGATCACTTAACCACATCATTTCACCTCTGCAGCATGTAAATAAAGAAACAATAAAAGGAGGAAGAGCAGATTATGGCGAGAGAGGAACAAAATCCGTAAGGATTTGAGACTTTCATTGTACTATCATAATGTAGCCTTTAAAAGTAAGTTGGGAAAGTACTTTACAGACTGGATATTCTCCAAATGTAGACGGCTCCTATCAACAGCTATCAAGATATCAGTATTAAAGTAGTTTCTCATATAGAATTCAACATTAACAGTTTTTCAGTGAAGAGTGTAGACACAGAACCTGTGCATTTACATGCCTTTAGAGACCTTTCTTCTGACTCAAGGCCTGATTTTGCAACGTATGAGGAGATGAGAACTGATGACATATAAGTTCCCTTCTTCTCCTGAGATTCAAAATAAACAAAACTAACTTTTGCTTAGATAGTGAAAACCAATCCTTCAAAACCAATGGCGTATGCTAGTTTGTTTTTAAATAATTTTACAAGTATTTATGCACTTATTCGGTAATTTGTCATTTTGGTCTTCCAAGAGCTTCTAATTAAAGCAAAAAAGTTGCACTGCAATTTCTAAGATAGCACTGTGTGTTTTTGCCTTGTTGCCACTTATAATATCCATAGCATAGCTACGTACAAGGATGTGTAGATTGTCATATAGCAGATCTACAGCTGTTGAAGTGACATCATTCACAAATGTTTTAATGGATACCACATCTAATGAGATGAACTGGTGTTATCAGTCTTCTGCAAAGGCTTCTACATGTAATGGTGACAGAGAAACAAACACTTCCCACAGATACACATAAAAAGTACCAAAAAAGAACCTACCAGCAGTTTGTCCCAAAGAACACTGAATAAAGATATTCAAAACATCTAGAAATCCGGCATTACAGTACAATCATATGCAGTTCCACTGGAAATACAGGGTGCATCTTTTTATCAGGAAGACAACTTAGGAGGAGTGGGTGGAAAATAGCAATAATATCCAGGGGTCCGAAGAACAGACAAAAGATAAGAAAAATCCTCAATGGCTCCGTTGCCTTGTACTTTGAACAATAGTTTATGTTATCACCACATGAACATAATACACTAGTATAGTTACTAACAATGCCTCCAATTTATAATCACTTTGCACTGGAGCAAGATCTTATTTCATAAAGTCACTAACAAATTATTGATATTAAGTCTATGCTTACGTGGATCCCCATTTAACAAAGTTACTCAGCCAGTTTGCAAATACGTCAGTGTATATAAACTGTGTTTACCCTTAACTCAAGGAGCTAGACAGTATTCAGGACTATTTTGTTGGATCATTTTCACTGGTAGAAAAATATCTGTTCCCTCTCTGCATACCCTGGTTGTGCAAATCATCTGCCTGAAGTTCTACTTCCTAACAACTGTAACAACACACGACAGCAGGAGGGGAACTTCCACATTCTAAAGCCTAGCTCTGCTTCCAGAGAGGTCTGAGTTCAGAATTTCTGACCCATGTACAATTACAAGTACTGGATTTTACTGTTTGTTTTATTCCTGTAGTGGAATACAGGCATGAACACAAATTCGATGTTTACTGTTTTCTGTTAAATGAGAATTTTATAATTCTGTGGCAGTGATAATAGAGAATTATATGCCATTAAGTAATGGGAATTAAAAATCCAATAGAAGATTTGAAGGTTGTAAGCCAGTGACTGAGACCTACTCCTCCTTTTGGGTGCCCCTTCAGGCCACAGTACTAGTGCTCTGCAATGCTCCTTCGAATTCCAGGGTGCTTTCATGCATGCACACAGTCTGATTCTCATGCAAAAAAATCAAAATTCTTCCCTTTTGCCGTTCCAGAAGTCACTCTGGTTTTATCATCAGCTAGAGTGGAGCTGAAGCCTCCTACAACTAGGTCAATAATATTTTAGCATCATTACACAAACCAATGACCTCGTCAAAAGTATTCTCTCAGTTCTAAGTTATTCCAAATATGTTGCTGTGACCACTTCGCACTAGCAGGCTTTGTCAGGTTAGGCATTCCCTCTCTGTGCAAGTGGTCTGCGAGACTCCACAGCTGCCTCATCATCCTTTTCATCAGTTTCTCCTACACTCCCTCCTCATCATCAATACTGGTGATCATTGGGTCTGGATGCTGCGGTTCTAATTGAACACTTTGCTTTAACTTCAGACTCTTACCTCAAACTTTTCCTAATCTTTCACTCAGTCTCTCCACTGGGCATTTGCCTTCCTCAGAGCCTGTTTTGTTCCACCCTCGGCCCATGCTGTTGCTTCCACTGTCTCGTGCACAAGCAAGGTATCACCACAGCCCACGCTGGAGCCAAAATCAGGTTTCCCAGGTAAGAAGGTCATTTGCTAGGTCCTTTCCTGGTTTCCTCTTTTATCATTTTCTGGGCACACAGCCAGGTTATGAGCATTTTGCCAGCGCACATGCCAGCACGCACCGCACCCTGGATCTCCTGTCTTAGTGCCTACCTCACCCCTGGAGCTGTGCCTGAGGCCGCACCCCTGGCTGCACCCCTGCAGTGGAGCTGGTCCCAGCCCAAACCCCTCTGCGCCGGCCCCACCTGGGAAGCCGTGCCCAGGCGCGGCTGCTCCCCACACCCTTGGCCTCGTGCTTCCCCACTGGCTTCCTCCGCATGTTTACCCAGCCTTGGAACCCGGCCTGAGTCCTTCAAGCTGTAGTGCTTCGTGCCTTGAAATTTGAATGCAGACGAAACATATACACAAGTACAATTCTAATTTCTTCCGTTTGAGAAAAGGAGAGAACGTGGGCTGTAACAGTATGCTTCTCCCCCAGATAAGCATCAATCATACATCCAACGTGTTATCCATTCTTAATTGATTTGTAGGTTGACATAGTGATATGCCATCCCCAGACGCATCAGGCTCCTCTGCAGGTACATCTTCCAGCACAGCACTTCCTCTCCTCTCCTGATGACTTTTGCTGCAGCAGCAGCAGAACATGATCGGCATTTGCACTGGGTCTGGCTGCGGTGGAGTTAACTTCCTTCACAGCAGCCCATATCCTGCTGTGCTTTGCATTTGGGACTAAAAAAGTGTTGATAACACACCAGTGTTTCAGATGGTGCTGTGCAGTGTTTGCACAGCATCAGGGGTTGTTTTTTTTTCTTTTCCTCACTCGGCCCCACCAGCGAGTAGGCTGGGGGTGCGCAAGAAGCTGGGAGGGGACACAGCCAGGACAGCCGACCCAGAGAGGTGTTCCATGCCGTGTGGCATTGTGCTCAGCACTAAAACCTCGGGGAAAGGAGGAGGAAAGGAGGATGTTTGTGTTTAAAGCATTTGTCTTCCCAAGTAACCGGTACGCGTGCTGAGGTCCTGCTTCCCAGGAAGTGGCTGGGCGTCTGCCTGCTGATAGGAAGTAGTGATTTAATTCTTTATTTTGCTTTGCTTGCACCTGCATCTTTGCTTCACCTGTTAAAATGTCCTTATTTCAACACATGAGTTTTCAGCTTTTGCTGTTCCAAGTCTCTCCCCCATCCCTCTTCGGGGGGAGTGCGCAAGAGACTGGGTGGGGTCTCAGCTGCTGGCCAATGTCAGCCCCCCCCAGCATCCAAACTATCTTTTCATTACGCTGAGTTAATACAGACCTGTACTTTGTCACCAGGGCTGATGGCAAACAGGTACAAGTGTCACCATCAGGGCATGGAGGAAGAACTGGTTTTGCTCCTGATCTTGAATGAGGAGGTGTTCGAATGAAAAAGTATTTTTGCTACTCTGACCTGATCATCTGTGACAAGGGTTAATTGCAAAGGCAGAGAATTATTTCTGCCTCCTTTCTGAGCATTTTCTGCCAAGCATCACAGTGCCAAGGAAATTAAGGAGAGAGCGAAAATTTTTGTTGTTCTGGGTAGCAGGATTCAGCCCGTCCTTAGAAACGTAAACTGTTTTTTTGTTACTATTCCTCCCATCCCCATCCCCAGTACAACATGTCCAGCTGCTAACAGCATCATGATTTTTAAGATTATACAAAAAGTATCTACCATCACCAGAGGCTGCCATACAGGGGAGAGAAGTTAAGGGTGATAGGCAGCTCCTAACTCCCTCCACATTAATTATTTTTCCAGCTGGGAGGCCTACTACTGCTTCCACTGCTGCTGGCAGCTGCTGCTATTGCCGAGTAATGGTGTGTCACCCAGGTAATGCAACATGTTGCTTTTCAGTGTGCTAAAACGCTTAGGTAGTCAGTCCTACCAGATTAAGGTAGTCAGTCTTACCGGTGCCATTTTCTATTTCCTGGGGCAGCAACTGATCTCAAAACCAGGTTGTCAGGTACACCAGCACCACTGCGTAAGGATCCCTATAATGCAATAGGACTGGTATCAAAGGACCTGCAGGGTAGGCAAGTCCTTGCAAATTAGCCTGTGACAGCGTATCCATGCTACACGTGGCACAAAATCATTGTTGTGCAATTTTACTAATTTGGTAATGACTGTTGCCATGCTGATCATGTGGCAACATTTCCACCATCAAGTCCAGCAGAGTAGATGAACACGATTATTTACCGAACACACAAATCTCAGATAAATCTCAGCCATTACTAAGACTTTGCCACCTGGGTTCTGTATTGTTCGTTTGCTCTTAAGAAAGAGGCTTTTATGTAGTTCATGTGAGCTTGTAAATAAAACAAGAAGCTAAAACTGGGCAAGTTACTTTAACAGCTCTTGTGCCATCAAAATGTTTTTACTAGGACTTCTGTGCTAGCAACTAAGAAAGTGAAACTCATCCTATCTTTATAGTGTTATAAAACTTGTGTGTAATGCTTTCATCTGATGAAATAGACCCATATAAGCTAAAATTTATGGATGGTATTACAGGAAAATGAGATCATATGTAAATTCTTCGGCACGTCACCATGCCAACAGTTACCAGAAAATGTGGATTATTGATTCAATTTCTGGTTTTCGTTATTCCTCATAAAAGCCCTAAGTAACAGATTGCCTATCACTGTCACTTTGAATGCACACAAACTTCATCTTTCTTTCTGTATGAAATATAAAGTCTGCAAGGTTAATTAACAAAGTGATAATCTGCAGGAAAACTACTAATGTAGTTAATTCAGTTGGTACAGGAAAGACTTCTTAATTCTGCATCCCTTCAGGACCTAGAGTTTCAGTTAGTCTACACCAAATTTTCTTAAATACAGGTTGACATGATTAGAACAATTCAAGCACAGACTTAGCCGGGAGGAGAGCACCAAAGGTGCTGAACTTACCCTACTAGCATTAGATGCTATCATCTTCAGTACTCCCCATTAAAATCCTCTGCAGAGCCCACAGTTCTCCCTTACGCACTTACACAGACCGACTGTTCACAAGGGGCTGGATGTAGTGCTGCAATAAAAGGTAGCCAGGATGTTGAGTGGGTGAAAGCTAGAAATGGCACAGCACAGCTAGTCAACAGGAGAACTGGTTGGTTAGTAAAACTCTCATGCCACAAGAATGGGGTAGGGAGAATAAACATAAAAGCATTTGATTTTGCATCATTGTTTGTTTCTAACCTCTCGAAGATGCTTATATTTCCCTGTCTAGTTAAATCCTCTTCTTTTACTGCCAGGTGCACCGGAGAGAGTCCTTTGCCTCCAGCCACTCCCATACTGATCCAGTTCTTCTAATTTAATCCTGCTACTAGTATGCAGAGTAGCTACTTCAGTTTTTAATATGTTTGAAAGAATCCTTCCAAGCTGACCTCTTTTGCCTTTGGACTAGGGTTGTCAAACAGGGGTTGGCTGGAGAACCTGTAAGGTACAGATCTCAGCGCAGAGCCAAGAAAAGACAGGCTTCTCCCTCACACTGCTCACACAGCTCCTGGGAATGTTCTGGCTTCAGAATCTCAAACCTGTATTACTCTAAAGGAGATTTTCAGATACAAATAGAAACTAAATTAGACAATAGAGGTTTAGAGTTTAACTCTAGAGTTTGGCAATCTCACTCAGATGCCAACTGCTTCAACACAATTCCCTCTCTCCCCTCCTTCAAGACATCTGTACCAGTTGCACATGCAAATCAATGAACTGTGAAGCCAGCTAGATATTTAGCACAAATTCAGCAAGGAATACAAATATTTGGCTATGTCTTTCCCATTAGTGCAAGCAGAGGCTCCTGGCTACATGTCACGGTCACAGTCATGTAAGTGCCTGCCCACTGTTTCCTCAGTTCCCCACACTGAGATCAGGACTGGATTACGCCCGGGCTACACAGTGTATCTTCACTGGTTTCATTTAGATAGCTGTTCATTTTCATCAGCTACACTAGGCCCCAAAAGTTTTTATCAGATTTTCCGACTACAGCTCCATTGTACTTGTTGTATGAATAGTATTACTTGCCTACTGTTATCTGGGGTCCAGCACTGAGGAGGTTGCAAAAGTGACAATGCAAAGCAAGTTTCAGAGTCATCACTTAAACAGAGCAATAACATCCTTCTGGACTTTGTTTAATATATTACACATATTAATTAAAGGGCAAATCATCCTGTGTAAGGAAACAATATCTGTACTTTCTGGTGTTGCTTGAATTAGAATTATTAAATACATTTATCACTAAAGATTTATCTATACAACTCACATATTTATTTTAAAAGATGGAAGGAAAAACAATAATTTACAAAATCCCTGTTCAAAGTATAACCTGTATTTATAGAATATCCTTTCTCATTAAGCATTGGGTATCCATTTCTCATTTAATTTAGTTAAGTATCCTTGATGAGAGAGTAAACAAAAATAATTGACAAGGTTCATTAAATTCCTCTTAAAACATACAGCTATTGACTTCAATGGGAGTTGAATCAAATCCTAAATTAAGAGCTGAATTGCTCAGGATTAAAACAACTTGTTTTAAAGCCTGGGGACAGTTTGTTCATTTTTATACTGTATTGGCGTTCTTCTTTTATTAAGTGTACAAACAGGTGGGATGGGATTCCTCTCACCTAACTTTAGACATGTACAGTGTACACTTCTGAGCTAGTCATGCCAGACTCCCTTTTATTCAGCGGAGAAAAGGAGCCTCTTTTAAGGCATGATTCATCTGACCTATTTTAGATGTCTACTTCAGAATGAGATAAATTGTGTACTATAAGCATTTGGTTTTCTTCATTGAAAATAAAGGTAATTAGGTAAACTCATTTAAAGGGAGCTGTCTACACTACAAGTGTTTACATTTAGTAAAATGAATACTTTCTGTGGCAGGTGAAGATATTTAGACTCATTGTCAAACAGTCAATGTATGTAGAAGAGGATTAGCTAGCGAGTTGAACTGAAGCATAAATGTGTCTTTCACCTGATCTTCCAGGGTGAACTTGCTTGGTATAAACAAAGTGAGGGTAAAATATTTTTTAAGTCTATAGTACTCTTCATGTTTGTTCTTCTGACATACTATATTCATAGCTGACCAACATCAACAGCCACTGATATTTAAAAGAAAAATGTGAATGGGCTACTCCTCCAGCTTCCACTGTTAGGAGTATTTATGCAAACCAAGTAGAGTAAGGATTTTGCCTTATCTTAGGGGTCCTCCTGCAATAAAAGCACTCTTGGAGTTAAGTGCTAAAAAAGATCACAGAATTATTTGTGATATAATTAAGTGCTACACAATCTGCTTCTTAGCTGGAATGGAAGGCATTTTCACTCCACAACTTACATTGATTTCCCCTGGTACATTCACAGAGGCAAAATGACACTGTGGTATCGTAGCTGCTGTACCTTGTCCTCCAAAACAGAGCATGAGAATAAACCCAGAACTTTCTCTGAGGTGTTAATAACTGTACTTGCTTCAGGGTTTAAACAAAGCATGATATGCTTTTAGTACAAACAATTTAACTAAACATATCCTTAAGTTTTTCTGTTACGCAACTTCAGTTTAGATTGTGGTATTTTTATTGTTTCATTTATTTGAACTTTCTTAATTAAATTAAAAATTAAGTAATATTCTCTGTAAGATGTACTACCTTTCTTCTTCATCCAGCACTGGAATTTATGAGATTCTAAGGACACCAATCACTGTTGCTGATAGTTACTATCTCTAATAATCTGGTTATTATCCTTTAGTAACAGATGAGCTGATGTATACCATGAAACAAGCTTCTTCACAATGGGTTACATTTACATCTTGCATTCAGTACACAGAAGCATTATGTATCTCTGCAAATTGCTGTTTTGAAGATTTAAGTGTGACATATATGCTATAAACCACTTGGAATCACAGAAGCATAAAGTCATCTAGACTGAATTTGGGAGGTCATCAGGTTGAATCCCCTGCTCAAAGCAGGGCTAACTTCAATGTTAGATGCTCAGTGCCTTCCCCAGACAAGTTTTGCGTATCTGCAACCTCCTTAGAGAACCTGCTACAGTGTCAGTCTGGAGGGAGCTTTGAACAACTCGATCTAGTTAAAGATGTACCTGCCCATGGCAGGGGTTTGGACCGGGTGATCTTTAAAGGTCCCTTCCAACTCAAACCAGTCTATGATTCTATGATTTTTTTTTCATAATGGTGAATAAGATTTTTTTCATGCAATTTATGTCCATTGCCCCTTGTCCTTTTGTGGTGTACCTCCCAGAAGATCTCTCTGTAGCCACCCACTAGAAAGTTGTACACAACAATGAGATCCCCTTACCCTTTTCCTCAGACTGAACAAACCCATTTCTCTCAGCATCTTCTCATGTGTCTCAGGCTGCAGCCTTCTAGTCGGCTTTGTGTTCTTCCACTATACTTGCTCCAGTATGCCAGTGCTTCTCGTATTTCGGAATCTAAAATTGGACACAATATTCCAGATGCAGCCTCTTGAGCTCACAGGGAATAGCCACTTTCCCCGGCCTGCTAGCTACACTCTTGCTAATGCAGCCCAATATGCAGTTAGCCTTTGTTGCTGCAAGGGCATGTCGCTGGCTCACGTTCGGGTTGTTCACCATGATCCCCAGGTCCTTTCCTGAAAGAGTGCCTTCTAGCCTCCCAGGCCCTAGATTGTACAGTGGCATAGTATGTTTCAGGCCCAGACAGAGCTTTCGATGAGCTTTACTTGCCTTTTTTTCTACTTGCCTTTTTTTACCTGCCTTTTTGAACTTCAGGAACTTTCTGTCAGGCAATTTCTCTAGCCTATGGAGATCCCTCTGAATAGCAGCCCTACCCTCCAGCACACCATCTTCTCCACACAATTTAATGTCATCTGCTAATGCAGTGAGGATGCATTCCATGTCATCATTCAGGTCATTAGTGAAGAAGTTATGTAGTACCAGGTTCAATATCTAACCAGGTAGTACCAGGTTCAATATCTAACTCCGAGGAATACAACTCCTAACTGGCTGCCAGTTAGACTTTCAGCTACTAACCTTGGAGCCTGAAGGCCCACTCGTTTTTTCATCAGCCTTGTAGTCCACCCATCCTGGACAAGGATCCTGTCCCTCCTGGACAAGATCCTGTGCAGCCTGCTGTAGGCGACCCTGCTTCGGCAGGGGTGTTGGACTAGATGACCCACAGAGGTCCCTTCCAACCCCAACTATTCTGTGATTCTGTGATTCTGAGATCCTGCCCATCTGTCTCAAGTGTGGCTACAAGAATACAATCAAAGATGGTCTTGATAGTCTTGCTAAAGTCAAAATAACCAATAACCACTGCTCGCCTCTCATCCTCAAAGCAGTCATCTAATCATTGAAGGCAGACAGGTATCTGTGGTAAAGTCATGCTGGCTGCTCTTAAATTGTATTAGTTTTTTGTGAAGAACAGTTGTATCACCCTGCACAGCTGTAGCAATTCCAGGGGCTATAGATGGCTTTATAATGGAGTGCTCAGACTGGGGCTAGGTTTTACATAACAACACATGCAGAGGGAAGCACGGGGACTCTTGAGCTATGTCTGTACTATCATGTTAGCCTGGACCTGAACTTGCATGCCTTATCTACATCCCTCACATCCTGGTTCACATAAGCCTGAGTTTAGCATAAGCAAGAAAGCTGGCCTGATAAGGAATTAAGGTACAACCAGAGGAGTTCTGAGTTTGAACCTAATTCCTGTAAGCAGTGTGGGTGTAAAAAATGCACAAATCATTTGAATTTGCCTACTCCCAATCCTATAAAGTTGTCCCATCATACAGAGCAGCCTCACGTATCCCTCTGTATGCCCTCATATCTTGACACCACTATGCTTCAACTCTGACACCACTCTGTTAGCTGCAGCTGATGAGATGCAAAATTTTTAAGACTTGGACAGTGAAGAATATCAGGTATAAACAGGGGATCTGTTTGGCTCCAAAAGATGTAACATTTAGTAGTATTCATAAATATCTGGAAATTATTTGGGGACGACCACTCCAACAAGATATCATGGCAGTTAGTCATGATCACATTGGCTGAACAGCTGAACAGAAAACATATAATAAGATAAAACCTCAGGAACACCTAATTTAAGACAAGGAGCCCTCTTCAGCCACATAAAATACATATTCATGACTGCAGTTATGGATCTAATTGTGTGGCAGGTGAGATCCCAGAGACAGGTCTCTAACGTTAGGAATTATTGTTCTCAAAGAAAGTCCAGCTAAGGCTCCACAGCTAGTCCAATTCACAGCCCACCCAGAAGCGATGGTACCCTGCTGTGAGCCCATCTCCCCAGGTTGCATATACATGCCCTCCATGTATGTTCGATAGAGCATGCAAATGCTCATACTGGTTCAGGGCACATGTCCATCTAGTTTAGTGTCCTGTTGCCATGAGCAACCACAAGCAAACACCTAAGCAAGAACAAGAACAGGGAAAAAGTACGTGAAGCTCTCTCAAAATGTGTCTATTCTCAGCTCAGGGTTTTTCCCGGGTGGATTCTGTATTAAATAATCTTGAATGAATCTCTTTTAACTACTTCCACAGTCTCCCCTCGAAGACTTTTGCATCCATAAAATCTTTTGGCAAGGAGTTGTACAAGTTCACCTCCTTTTGTTTGCATTGAAATCAGCTTTCTGTTAGCTCCATTTGATGGCCCCTCGTTCCAGTATTTGAAGAAATGCCGAAGTCTATTCCTTTCCACCCTTTCTATGTCATATACAGATATAGAATACATAGAATTATATATTCTAATTCCATCATCTACATAGAGATTATATATGAATATATATTCAGAATACATAAATAGATGAATCCATGTTCATATTGTATATGAATAATTAATGCAATCTATATTCCATATATAATTCCATATTCATATACAAGCTGTAGGCAAACCATGGATTTATTTTTCTTTCTTAATAAATTCTAATGTTTGATTTGTTCTTCTGATGTTTTCACAAGTTATGCATATCTTAAAGAATTTGCTTCTCCAATTGGTAGTAGTCAGCTCAGGGTCCATTGCTTACATGTGAAAGCTAGCTTAGATGTGAAGCTAGGATTTTTTCCCACACATAGTTCTAAGTCAGTCTGTCTTACAAAGGCCTTTTGGGGTCACCCACAGTCTGCCTTTGTCCTTACTATCCTAAATATCTTCATATCACAAACTTCCATACCACACCAGCAAACCTCACCTCACTGCTCACTTCTTTTCCAGGTCGCTTAAGAGTGTAATGAACAACACAGATCCCAGCACAGAGCTTTGGGGAACTCCAGTGCTGACCTTCCTCCACTGCAATAAGTAACCAGTCCTCTTACCCTCTGTTTCCTAACTTGTAACCTGTTGTTTACCCATAAAAGGACATTTTGTTTAGTCTCATGACTACTAAGTTTCCTTGGAAACTGTTGATGATGATACTGTCAAAAGCCTTCGAAAGTCCAGGCAGATTGGATCAACTTGGCTGTCTTTGTCCAAATATTTGCTGACGCCCTTCAAAAAGAGGATTGTAAAGTAGGACTTCTCCTTTTAGAAGTCACACTGACTCTTCCAAGGTAACTTGTATGAACCCAGGTAACCACTCATTCTGCCCTTTATTACAGTTTCCACAAATTTCCCCAGAGGTCTGATGCATAGTCCCATAGTTCCCTTGATTCTCACTGAAAACTATTTTACAGCTGGTATCTATTTGCCACACTCCAGTCCTCGGGTATCAAGGACTGCAGGGAGCAGTTACAGACTACCGTAAGTCTTGTTAGAACCACTGGATGAAATAACTTCTAGTATTGGTGATTCATTAATGTTCATGTTGCCAATTTGTCACATAATCTCTTCACAGTCATTTCACTTTCAGTCAGATCCTCTTCTGGAAAAGTATTCTGGCACGTGGGTTTTTCTAGTTTCCTCCACATTAAACAACATCCGCTTCCCTGAAAAGGTCTTCTGCTCTCTGTAGTGCTGCTTCTATACCCTGATCATTGATCAGCTCTACAGACTCTCTGATAAGCTTCTTCATGTGTTTGAAGATGGGTTCAGTGCTGGTTTAGAGTCCTTTAGCAAGTTGTTCCTCCCAGCTCTTTTTTTTTTTTTGGTCTGCTTTATTATCAGCCAGAATTTATGAATTTTTCTATTTTCTTCATCTGGAGATGATTTCAGCATTTTGAAGGTTGCCTTCTTGCTTCTAATAATGTCTCCTCTTTATTTTTTAGTCATCCCTGTTTCTTTTTACCTTTACTCAAGCCTGTCTTAATAGGTTGCATGCAGTGGCATATAACCTTAATATATTAAATGCATACTTGGCCTCTGGTGATTATGTTTATGCACATATTAGTTAAGGAGGAAGAGAAGGTTACATAGTTTCTGTCAAGAGAGCAGATGTTATAGGCCGTACTAGCCAACCGATGGCTCTGACAGTCAGGACATCACACCTACAATAAAGCAGAAATCCTGCATCATTTCAACAAAACATATTCTCCCTCCCCTTCCAAAGAGATGGACTGGTAACCACCTTCTTCATAAGCCTCTCCAGGCCACAGCCCTCCACAGCAACCCCCTAAAATCCCAACCTCTCTTCCCTGTGAGGGATCCCGCTCACAATCTTCTCCTCTGTCCAGTCTGGAGAAAGTGCAGTCCCAATGAGTACTCAAAATGAAATTAGCAACTAACTGAATCCTAGATGTAAGGAAGGAAGAAGGGCAGTCATGAGCAAAAAGGAAAACAAAGGGGTGTTGTGGAGTCATTCAAAGAAACACCAAACACCCTGAGAGCAGCGTCACAAAGTGCAAGGGTCAGACTGCAGTCACTACATTTCAGAGATCTCTCTTATGACCACTTTTCTTTGCGGCCATGCGAAGCCAACATGCTTCTGGGGTATGACTCTTGCCTTTCTTCCGGTAGGCAAAAATTTTGCCATGTTGCCCTTGGACCATTCTAAGAGATCAACTGCTATTTCAGCAGAAACAACCCTGTACTGGAAAAAATTGGGGAGTCCATACAGACAATGCCTGGGGTAGGAAGGCGTTAGGTTGAGAGGCAGCGGCAGCAGTGGTGAGCAGTACTTGTGAGGTGAGGAAGCCCGCCATGTTGGTCGGACAAAGTCTAAAAGCAGGGGAAAGGAGTGGCCCACGCTCGAGGGGTTGGGAGGAAAAGCAAAGCGGGTGAATGAGAGACTTGGCGAGAGGAAAGGCTTGAGGAAATTGTGAAAGGGAGCAGTCTGCAGCTGCACAGGCTGTAAGATGTGGCTTGTGAATGTGGTGTACCTTGACGAATGGCTTTCTCTGGGAGCAGGCCTGCCGGCTGTGGCGGTTTCAGGGCGGACAGCAATGCCCTACGCTCCGCAACCAGCTCAGCCTGGTCCCGGCTCCCTCTTCGCCTCACGAGAGGCTGCGTAGCACACAAATGGCTGTAATAACACGAGCAGCATTTGGATGTTGACGTCCAGGCAATCTTCAAAGTGTGCCACTTCACAGCCAAAACGCCCAGATGAAAGCCCAAAGCTCTTTTGAAGTGGGGGCTGAGGGCCCAGTGACCGATCCTGGAGGACACTTGCTGCTCAGTGGAAATGTCTACCCGTGGCAGTGGGAACCGGGCACTGCAAGCCAACACGTTGTCTGAAACACAGCTGGACCTCTAGTTGTTACCTTAACACACATAAAACAATAATTACTATGAGAGTAAACCGAGATATAAATGATGGTCTTGTCAAAGAGAGGGAGAGGTGCTGCTTTCGTTCTTACAAGTGGTATGATCAAAATATTTTTGACCTAGGTTAGTGTCAGAGATATTTCTTTCAAATACAATAAGCAGATTTAATAGATTTTAAATGAAAGACGCTTCATATTTATTCTTTGCCTTGCCATGAAGCCTTTTTCACTTAGCACAGGGAGTTAATTAAACTAGCCTTCACTAAGAAGCGTGACAATTTACACAGTAATTAGTTCAACAGGACTAGACAAGACCTTACAGTTCTTCCAAGCCTCAAGGCTGATTCGAGCCTCAAGGCCAATTGCTACAAGATTCAGCCAACCCTCCTGCACATGCCCCCAATTCCCTAGCTACACAGCATCTTTTAGAAACAGCCCCTCTGGCTTTCAGGACTCCAACACTTTGAAATCCTCCACTGAGAGTAAGTGGCGTTAACACCACCCATTAGTACAACAGGATTTGTGAAATGTGCTTTTTGAAGAATTTGCCCTATAATTAAGGTATGTGTGTCAGCATCCTCTTTAGTGGCATTGGCAATTAACGTTACTAATAGACGTCTCATGTCTGCAGCCTCTCATATGCTGTTTTGTCCCTCTGTTTCAGGTTGCTAAACAGAAGAAATGCTACTTGTTTACAAGGAAACACTTCTGTATCTTCCTGGAACAGCTGTTAGCTAAAAACCATGGAAAAATACTTAGAGCACGTATCCTGTCTTAGGTTTATGCAACAGAAATTAAAGCACATAAGGTGCTAGAGACTCTAAATACTGGAATATGGGCAGTGTTTCCTTGCCATCATGATATGATGAAAAAGACGTAAACTTTAAAGTAGGGTGGAGTAACAAAGAGACATATGGGAAAGCGGTTGTTTTTCACAAAATAAATTTCTAGTAGAAGACTCCACAGATAGCAGCTGTTTCTAGTCATGATCCAAGGCACATTTTGTAATGCTGATACGACATGCCAAAGGTGCTGTGTGAAATGAAGGTCTTCTTGCCATACAAGATGGCTATGCCCTAATCTCTAAACATTCTGGATAAAAGCCATTGAAATCATAACCACCGTGATGTCTGGCAGCATCCCTCTAAAGCCACTAGTGTACGTACTTGTCATTCTTCTAAACAATTCCATCACTTTGTACAGAATTAAAAACTTCTTTCTTTGTTATTACCTGAAAGACTAGACATTGCTCATATATTAAATTAACATCTTGTCTCTGCTCCCCTCTGCACTGAAAGCATGCTAACACACATTTTGATGATGAAAAAAAAAAGGCAATTAATCAGATTGCTAGAAACAACGAAAAAGGATGACAGAAACTTAGAAATATGATTCCACTCTTGCATGCAGAATAAATACAATTATAAAGTCACCAAATTTATGGGGTAATGTCAGTCTTTCTTTGTAAGGTCTAAAGTACATAACTTCCTTTGCAAACTCGTAAGAGCATGCACATCCTTCCTGTGTATTCTGTATGTACATATTCATTTTTTATCATAGAATCACAGAATGGTTTGGGTTGGAAGAGACCCTTATAGGCTATTTAGTCCAACCTGCCCTGCAGTGAGCAGGGACAGCTTCAACTAGACCAGGTTGCTCTGAGCCCCGTCCAGCCTGACCTTAGATGTTTACACAAGAAGGTAAAAACCCACAACTTCATCGATAAGATAAAACATTGTTTTTAAGGCAAGAGTGGGCATTGATGAGGCATTGTGGGGAGTTTTTAAGGCAAGACTGGGCATTGATGAGGTTCGTTGTAGTGGATGTACAGAAAAAAATGCTATCACGTTCCCCCTCAGCTCTGGGAGCAGATGCAGTGTGATGCAGAAGCACTGTGAGCAATTGCTTCCCATGTCCTGCCGGGGCCAGGCAGACAGGGAGAGTGATGTCTCATCCGCTCCCTGGGAGAGTCCCAGGGCAGCTCCACACGCTCAGCTTCTACTGGTAAAACAGCCACTCCACTACGCTCAGAGCAACAGAGTGGGGAGGACAGGACGTTTACTCTTAGAGAGAAGTTGCTCAAGCTCCAAATACACCAGTGATGGCTGTGGCTCTCGCACCTTTAGAAATAACACACTTGGACTTCACCCAGAAGCATCTCCTATGCCCTATTGAAAATTATTATATCTTTTCTCTGTGGGAGACACTTCCTCTTGACATCTTCTAAACATCATTATTCTTCAGAGTTTTCATTACTTTTTCATCTGTTGCCTTGTTTTCATTGTTTGGTCACCAGGAATCGGGTAAGTTCCTCTTTGGGCCAGACTAGTGATGCCAGAAGCTACAGTGAAGGTACTCTGAGGTCCTTATTTCCACTTGTACCACACAACTTCAGTGTGATGGCAGTGACCATGCCCCTGTACTGGGCACTGGTGAGGCCGCACCTGGAGTACTGTGTTCAGTGTTGGGCCCCTCACTACAAGAAGGACATTTAGGTGCTAGAGTGTGTCCAGAGAAGGTCAATGAAGCTGTTGAAGGGTCTAGAGCACAAGTCTTATGAGGAGCAGCTGAGGCAACTGGGGCTGTTTAGTGTGGAGAAGAGGAGGCTGAGGGGAGACCTTTTCACTCTCTAAAACCACCTGAAAGGTTATAGTGAGGAGTGTTATGGTCTCTTCTCCCAAGTAACTAGCAATAGGACGAGAGGCAATTATCTCAAGTTGCATCAGGGGAGGTTTAGATGGCATATTAGGAAAAATTTCTTTAGTGAAAGAGTGGTCAGGCATGGGAACAGGCTGCCCAGGGAGGTGGTGGAGTCCCCATCCCTGGAGGTGTTTTAAAAACGTGTAGATCTGGCACTTCAGGGCATGGATTAGCAGGCATGGTGGTGTTGGGTTGATGGTTGGGCTTGATGATCTTGGAGGTCTTCTTCTGGCGAGGGTCCGAGCGCTCCGGGGCCTCGGGGAGAGCCGCGGCGGCGGCGCCGCGGGCCCTGAGGCGGACGGCGCCAGCCGGGCAGGGGAACCCGCACCACCTCGCACCGGTGCCGGCTGCAGC
>Ga0065711_1008909_pt1 | contig 27309 bp, 22 predicted proteins | sample Hoacrofraction12_FD_59098 | JGI IMG/M metagenome (GOLD analysis project Ga0065711, IMG submission 59098) | Hoatzin crop microbial communities from Cojedes, Venezuela - Epithelial fraction 12 v2 (version 2) | ecosystem: Host-associated > Birds > Digestive system > Esophagus > Crop | place...
GAAAGGAAAGGAAAGGAAAGGAAAGGAAAGGAAAGGAAAGGAAAGGAAAGGAAAGGAAAGGAAAGGAAAGGAAAGGAAAGGAAAGGACACAGAAAAAGGCAGAAGGGAAGGAGAAATGTCGTTCGGCAGATCCAGCTGCCGGGGCTGCTCAGTGTCTGCCTGCTACTGTTATTGCTACTGCACTTCTGCGCTGGGGCAGAGGAGAGGGAGGTGATGGTGGTCGGGAGAAGAGGTGGATGAAGAGACAGATAAACATATAAATGCTGCACAAGCTGTTAAAATCTGTTCTGAGAGTCAATTTTGACTTCTAGGCTCATGAACCATTAATAAAAATCTCCTTATACTCAAATGGCTCTCAAATGCCGTGATAGCGGATTACAAACTCCTAATGGAGATACTGTATGATCAAATATTCTCTAAGCAGCAAGGTCTAACGTGCTAGGAGTGTCCAGACCACCTGATTATCAGCTTATCGGCAAATGCTTCTTAGTGCGAGATGTGCTGAAAAGAAAGAATCTTCCTCGGCACCATCTCTTCCCCATTCTTCGTTTAAAGACATTTGGGAAAGGCATCGCGTGGCCTGGGGGCCATGGGATGACCCATGACAATGGCGTCCCGCACACCGCACCGTCGTGGGGCTCGGCCTTGGTTTTGGGTTTTCCCCGTTAGAGATGCAAAGCTGGAGGCACCGGTGGGGACCCACCGTCAGGGTCCCAGCACACAGAGAAAACACCTTCCTTGGTCTCAGATACCTCCCAGTGACACTCGGCCCTCGCCAGGACCAAGCCACTGTATGCGATGTGTAATTACTTGGTAATTAAACAATTTGGAAGGCCAAGGTAGCTTCATTATAGGGAAGGCGAGAGGAGAGGAGGTGCCTCTGTGGGACCAGAGACCTCCTTACAGAGATCCCTGCGGAGCTAATTGCTGAAAGAACCGGACCGCATTTCTGTTGTTTTCTGTTTCCAAGGAGGAGCTGGTTCTCTCCCTGCCTCCCCTCAGGCTCACAGGTAGGGACCCTGATATTTATTCTCCTGTGGATGCTGGTAACAAGAGATGAAATATTTCTGCCAGAGCTGCTGTTGCTTAGAAAATGCATCCTCTAACCCTCTGTGGGGGGCAACTCGCCCTGCAGAGCCCTGTGCCCTGGGAGGGCCTGGGACCGGGCTGGAGAGGGAGGAGAGGGCGCGAGGGAACAGGGAGGGCAAGTTACCTCCTTTATGCTTCAGAAAATGTATTTTTAAAGTCCTGTCTGCTTGTAACCTTTCCAACAGGGACCATATTTTGTGTGTGCATACAGCACCTAGCACCGAGCGGCTGCAGGACTCGCAGGGTGCTTCCAGCCCCTGTTGCCATTAACAGCAGTTCACTGCCTGCCGGGAGATGATTTAACCCTCCCTTTGCTGAACTAATGATGCAGGAGAGTTTTCAAGACTTGGAGCATTTTTGGCTTTCCCAGAGGAGGTCAGGATGTCAAACCCAAGAAGGAGAAATTTCCTACCAACGTGCTTCGATTCATTCATGACTTTTTGGTAAGGCTTGCAAGGTACCTTGTGCTTCCCAGCAGCAGCCTTTGGATGCTGGGAGGATGCCCATGCTGGGCAACTTTTCTTGTGCAGAAGAGAGAGGCAGCCCTGGTGCCCCAGGTGTTTCTCACCAGGGCTGGGTCCTCCTGCATCCTCATTCCCTTTAGCAGTGACAAATTGCATTTGTTTTTGGGCACGGTTTAAAGCAGAGGGGAAGCCAGTTAATCTCCTGATATCAAAAGTGAAGTGTGCCTCCATCCATGCAAGCCGGTCCCTTCATGCCACAATGGTGGAGGGACAGGTAACCATGCTTTACTGTGTGTCACCGATTTTTGGGGACCCCATGAGCTGCGGTACCTTCTCCATGGGAAGTGGGGCTGCAGGTCCGATGCCTTGGGACAATCAGGCTTCTCTCCACTAGGGACGTACCTGGAGGGTGTTGCCTCTGGGGAGTTACTGCATGATGATCGGGTGAGGGTTTTGCCCCGGGGCCTGCGGAGCCGCAAACGAGGAGTTCCAGTTAAAGGGAGTGTGATGAGTTTTGAGGGTGTTCAGTGTCCCGTGGAGGAGGCAGCGCAGGCTTGGCTTTATTGAACATTTTTATTAGCAACGTGAAAGAGCATGCAGGCAGAATTGTTAAATACCAAATTGCCAGAGCTGGTGGAGGGAGAGAAGAGATAGAAAGAGGCACCCAGAGGATGGAGAGCTTGGCCAAGAGAAAGAGGGCTGAACGGCAAAGGGCGAGCAAATGCATCTGCAGAGACAGCCAGAGCTGCTCAGCATCCTTGCAGAAGGAACGGGCTTGGAAAGCTGAGCCGTGGACAGGTGGTGAGGGCTAAGCCCTCCTGACAACTGTGGGGTTGCAGGAGCTCGGGAGGTGGAATGGTGAGAAGGGTGATGGAATCTGGTGGGAACCCATAAGGCTCCAGCCCTGGGTCAGTGGGGGGATGAGGGCAAGGACATTGCCACTGAAAGTCTGCAAATCACCAAATCAGGTGAGAGAGAAGACCTCTACTGAAATGATGTCATCCAGTCTCAGGGCTGGGCTTTGAAACTGAAAGTGGAAAATTAGAAAGGGTTCAGGAAGAGCCATTAAAGCAACTCAAGGACTGGACAACCTGCCTGGCAGAGGGGTACCTGGGGAGATCCTGCCAGTACATGGAGTCATGGAAGAGATGGCTCGGCTGAGATGATGTAAGCATATTCGATGAGTGCACAGTATTACGTGGAAGACAAAAGCATGTGTTTATCCATCTGGCAACAGTACCCAGGCTGACAGGGTGAAATAAGCTTAATCCAAACTGCACATTAGAGAGAAATAAAAGTTATCAGCTGAAACAAATTGCCTTAGGACATGGAAGATATGCAGGATTTTTTAAATATTACAGTTAAATACTTGTGTGCCTTTCTAAAACATATGCAGTAGGTGTTTGCTCCTGTCCATAATAACTTAAAATACAATATGGCACATCGCTTAGTGAAACAATCCAGGTTACTCTGCTGTTTCAGGGCTATGTGCAGGGCTTTTTAGAGGATGGAGCATTCACCAGGTGATTCCTGGGAAAATTTGCTGCTGGACCATCTTGGGACATGGCAAATACAGAAGGTATAGCAGAGAGCTGAGAGATGAGCACCAGAGATCAGGATACCAGTGGTACGGGTGGCCCGTGCTGCTGTGATTTGTATTAATGTAGGACGCCCAGGCTGTAGGACCTCCATGCCGATGGCTCACCCCAGACAAGTGTGGCTGAAGCACAGCACACTGCGGTGTCTGGCCTTTCCCACATGCGTGGAAGAGGTCATCTGCGGTGGAACAAGAGCACTCTCCCTCTGCTAGCACACCACTGGCATCCCTAAGGTAACCCAGTCCTGGGAAATGTCCTGCTAGAACTTCCTGGAGTGGTTTGGGTCAGCTGTGCTGCACCGCTGTTCTTTGGTTTGTTTTTTTCCTTTGGCTGCTCTCTCTCCCGCTGCCTCCCTGCCGCAGGGACCTGGGACACAGTGCCAACCTCTCCAGGTGTACAAACTATCCATCTCCTTTGGCAGATGCTGCCAGGGGCGACTTCAGCTGTTACAGGCTGCCAAAGCTTGACTCTGACTCATGGCCTCCCACATCAATGGGGAGAGAGGTGACTGTGGAAGGGGTCACAGCAGAGGGGCTGTGTCTTTTTGTGTTCTGGGGGAGTGCCTTCAGCATTTTGTTGGGTGCCGATGTTTGAATGGATCATCCAGGTCTGCTGCAAGTCTGTGACATTGCAAGTGGTGATGGGGATTGATTGAAAATTAGTAATAAGCAGTGTGCTGGAGCTATTTGGAGTTTGGTGGGAAGACCTGTGCAGATGTAGAGGTCACCCTGTGGCATTACACTGGTCCCTTTATAACTGAGACCAAAAGTAGAGCCTCACTACACGTATTTAACTGCTTGTATTGATACAACCAGGTTAAAATAGTCTCTGTATGTCTAAGGTCACAAGGAAAATCGTGGTCTTTGCGAGGGCATCACTGGCAAGCGAGGGCCTACTGGGGCTCCCCTCGCCACCCTACCTTCGGGTCAGACTGCAAGAATCAAAGGCAAAAAGAGCATCGAGTAGCACCCTGGGGTGCCAAGGGGCGTGTGGGTCCCTGCCTGCCAGGATGACCCTGCATCACCCATTTCTCACATGTGGGCCTATATACCATGCAGGAAGGCCACCATGGCTGAGGAGCCATCTGTGTAGCTTTTATCTGCTGTCTCCTGTACCCTGGTTGCATAGGTACTGCAGCAAACCATTGTTATTACTGGGCCACAGCCTTTAATATTTGCTGTGAGAAGATGTCTGGTCCTTTCTAAGACATCTGTGAGGCTGAGATTTGCTAAACCCGGGAGCTGGGCGTTGTAGAGTTTATCCTTAGCCCAGCTGGGAAGGGGACAAGTGGAGAGCACCCAGGCACAAGGGCAGTGCTTAGTGCTGGCAGGGCCTGGAGGGCCACTGATGGTGGGGACAGAAGCAATTAGCTTTTCAGTCTACGTTGACCTTAGGATTACCTCTGTCTGTTCTATGTTTGTGAGTGATTTTGGTGTCAGGATGCTAAGGTGCCTGGCAAGGGAGCCTGAAAAGACTTTAGCCATGGGCATTATGCTTGTTGGACCGGGGACGAGGCAGCAGGGTCAAACAAGGGGCCTTCGCCCAGCCATCAGGGTGACACCACACATAGTCAGATGTAGGATGAGATGAGCCATGAGGCCGGTGTTCCCCGGTCAGACACAGCCCCTTGATGGAGCATGGGGCAAACCAACCAGTTGTGTCTGGCACTGGGGCACTGAAGAGTTGAGGTGTTGCGAATGCGGGACATGGGCTGAGCTGCACGGGGAGAGGGAGTGTGAGACCGAAATCAGCTGTGTGACCCCCCAGCAGCACCGAAGACGTGTAGGTCTCCTGATAATCAGAGAATCCAGTGACGCTCATGGGCTCATACTGGGAATCCGTGACTGTAAATGTCACCATCAACAGACAGCCTCTTTACTCACTTCGCAGTTTAACAGACAGTGATTAGATGTTATGGAGAGTCAAACCACTCATGGAGACTAGGCGTGATGTGCTTATTTGTTATTTGCTTTCGAATCACAGAAATCCACAAGCGACATTAACTCTAGACCCAACCATACCAGCCTGTTCTTGGAGCTTTAAAATTAAAGCCATCACAAGGCTGTCTTTGGGTTTCCAGTGACTTACGCAAGAAACCAAACACAAGAGAACAAAAGAAAGAACGAAAAACTGAGGTTTCAGGCTGGAATTCAGCCTTCCTTTGGTTTTCACCAAGGGCAGTGCGATGGAGTCAACTTTCCTGTGTCAGCAGAGGGGAGGGAGGGGGTTGTCCTGATTAGATCTAATTTCCTACCTGTTTACTGTAGGCATTTGCATAATGATCACCCTGCAAAGAGTGGTTAGCATATGCTAACACCGAGTCCTGAACCCGCTAAAACACAGGCCCCGTGCAGACTGCTGCTGTTTGCAGCACATCTCTTCTTCCTGATTGCGTCCCAGCGGATGTGGCCAGCGCGTGCCCCCGCTACCTGAGGTGGCTGGAAGCCTCTTCAAGATGTCATCAGGACAGGACGCTGTGAGATAAACACAGACTGGTTTATTTTCACCCATAAGGAAAAATCTGAGGGCTGGAAGGGGATCTAAAGGTCTTTGAGGGCTCATTTTCCATTTTAGCTCCTGGTTCAGTGTTGGAAGAAAGGGACTTCTCCGACATCCCATATTCCTGGCCCAAGCACCAGCATGGCGATAGCAGCTGATAGATTTAGGAGCAAGTCAGAAGAGAGGCACAAACAGCTGCTCAGTCCTCCCCAGTTATCTGAACCTGAGCAGGATAGGTGCTTCACCAGAACTTTCACCAAAGCAAATCTTCCTTGTACAGAGCAACGATTTACAGACGCTCACCCTGATGCAGTGGGAAGTTGAGCTGATTTGTAAATCATTTGCTTTCGGTGAGGACAGGCACGGGGGTGCCATTGTTTTGGAAGAGTTTCTTGTCGGCTGAATTACAAAAAAAAGATAAAAGAGAGGGATGCAAGGCAGACACNACCATGTNGAAGGGTGGCAGAGGATTGCAAAGTTTGCATATCCAGGCAGCGAGGTGTCAGCAAACAGACCCAAGCTGGTTCACCTTTCAGGAGATCCACTCATCGCTGTGCTTCAGCGAACAGGGTCCTGATGTCCTTCCCCACCTTCTCCTTCCCAGTGTCTCCCACATGTGCTTTCACAGGTTGGCAGATGTCGGCAGCAGCCACGCATGCTCCTCCAGGCACTCTGTGCTAAAGAGGTATGCCCCCTCCACATGCACATCTTTTTAGTGGTAGCATTTCAGCAGCCTGGGTGACTCTGATAGCTCAGTGACCAATTGCACGTGGACCTGTGCCAGCAGATGTCTGAGGGGACGGGAATATCCAGGGAAGGACGTAGGGAGCAGGTGGGGGCAGTAACCTCTCCCCTGGGATGGAGGGATGGAGCAGCCCAGCCCCCTGCAGTTGCCCCCTGCTCTGGGTAGATCTGTTCTTGAAAAATTCACTTTGGCTGCTTCTTGTTAGACAATATTCAGCATGAACTGGATAGTCTTAGAACAGAAATGTCATAGAATAATTCAAGTTTGAAGGGACTTCTGGAGGTCTCCAGTCCAAGATCCTGCTCAATGCAGAGCTACCTTCAAAATTCAATCATGTTGCTTCAGTCAAATTCTGAATATCTCAAAGAATGGAGGTTCCTCCCAGCTTCTCTGGTCCCTGACCCAGGGCTCAACTGGTCTCACGGAGGAGACTTTCTTCCCATCTGTCCCTTGTTGCAACTTGTGTCTGTGACCAAAAGGGAGTCTGAGGGATGACAGTCACCTCCCGTGCCAGCCCAGATCTCCAGCGGACTGAGGGATTGCTTGTCCCAACTCCCCTGAGCGCTCCTCTTACCTGCTTTGTGTCCACAACACAGAAATACATCTGTCAGAAGCAGGGATTACTTAAAGTTGATCACTGGCTTGATTTAGAGGCAAAGGTATTATAATTAACAACCAGTTACATGCAGTGGTAGGACCAGATGTTTTTTTGCTCTGTTCTGTTCTGTGAAGCTCTGAAGCCCCTTTGAGCAGTCCCAAAATGTGTCCCGACAGGGACATCCTTGGGCCTCAACCTCCAGCCAACTTCTTTGGCCGCTGCTGCAGCTGGGTATCATCCTCTTGGACCCACCTCTCTTCCACACCAATCGCATCCTAATGGTCCATCATGGTGTCTGGAAGTCCGTTGGGACAATAGTGAGGGTGTCCCAGGGATTCCCATTGCACCACACTGGCCCAAGGACAGCGAAGATGTGCCTGTTGTACGTTGGAGCTGGAGTGTGTCTCATAGACGTTTGTCTCTTTGCTGCCTCCTTGGTTCACATTTCCCAGTAGTGGTGGCATTGAGCTGTTCAGTGACTCTGTTCCCCATCACTCTTGGGGAGTATTTTTGCTTTCTGCTCTCTGTGATGCTGCCCTTCCTAATCAGAGACACTGCTGGGGGGTTGATTCTGCTGCTCGGCACCCTGTCCCACACCCTGGCCACATCTCACAGGTGAGCCAGGGACTTGGTGGCATCTGCAAGGCAACGCTACAATGCCAAGAGTTCCCACCTCTGTAATGCAAGCACATCTTGCTTCCTCTTGTGTAACAAACAGTATCTCATTCTGCTGGGGTTCGCGCAGCTCATCAAATACCTTTATCAGCCACTCCAGGATCCCTGGCAGGATTCCTGGAGATGGTGTTTCACTCACTCCTCTTCCCTTTTCCCTATGAGACTGTTAAGACTTCTGTTTTCTCATATTCATTCTCATGGTCATCTGCCTATGCAGATGCTCCTGTGCTGGTAGGAGGCTCTTTGTCTGCAAATCCAGTATTTCCAGCAGTCTGAGACCTGCCTGTTTGCTTTCTTCTGTAATTGCTGAATGGTCTCCTGTCTGTCATTATCTTGTGACTCACACTGAATGGCAGCACCCATCACATTTATTTTGCCCTGAGTAGGAACAAGATAGGAGATCACATCTTGGGAACTTCAGCAGTGTTTCATTAAGTGACTGATTTCCAGAGACACTGCTGCAGCAGAGGTCCCAGCGAGGTGTTCCCGAGGGCGCTTCCAAACACCGCCTTCCTACATCTCCAAGTTGCCACAGAGGCTGACATGCTTTGCCCCATCCTATGCCTCTTTTTGTTTCTCAACAGCATTTTGATAATGTATATTGCTATACCAGCTCTGACTCTCTCTGGCCACATGGCACGAGCAGAAGAAGTAACAAAACAGTTATGTGCTCCTGGAAGAAAGAGAAATCTCAGCAATCCTGTTTCACCAGCAAGGCTTGGGGACTCTATAGGTAGGATGGACCTCCTGCGGGATTCTTTTAGGATCAGCTAGGTGCCTCAGGAGCACCTCGAGCCTCTGAAGGTGAGCGACTACCGATACCTCAAACCCGTGCTTTCGTCCTGGCAGACGGAGCTGGCAGTAAAATCCTTCACCTGGGAAAAAGGGGCAGCCCTTGGGAGCTGCTGTTTTTCTGCCAGCACTCCGTAGCTCCAGCGACTGGGGCAAGAGCCCAGCTCTCAAGCTGGAACCGCACGTTGCTTTCTCGTTATGCAACTGCTGTATTTTAATAGAAACCTTTTTTTAGGCAGTCTCGAAAACAGTTGGATTTTTCTTTCCTCCTTCTGTCAAATGACCAACTTAATAATTCACTAGTTGTGCTGGGATTAGGCACTTTGGGCCACACTCTGGATTTCTTATCTTTAATGTAGTTCTCGACGACATCTTCTGCACTTAATCCCCTGACAAAACTCCCTTTGATTCCCACGACAGTCGCTCACAGAGATCAAACGCAGAACGCTGCTCTGTCAGGTAGAGCTGGGCGAATAATTTGTGACAAATAATTTACCCACAGACTTTCTCCTCATTTTCTGTGCACAAATTGTCCATTCGGTTGAAGCTCCGGACTGCTGACGGATTTGTTTCTGGCTGCACGAGTCTGAGTTCAATGACTTGCTCATGAGAAAGAGCCTGCGAGTGCATTTCCAGAGCCTCAGCATTCGTGATGCTTTGACCTCGCTCAGCATCAGCTTTGGTTTTCAGCAGCGCTGAGCCCGTCTCACCCCACAAGCGACATCAAGGCACGCCCCGATGTGCTTGGCTCTCATAAGTCATCACACCGCATTTCTGTACCAGATCAGAAGAGCGTGACTTTCTGAGCTGAGAGCTGCAGCACATATAATCTCTAATATCAACCTAAAACTTCCCATTCGGGGGATGTGCTGTAATGTATGCGCCTGATATGAGTTTTATCACTTTCCCTTGCAAGAATAGTCTCCAAAACCCAAGCGGAGGCGAGCTGGGGGTGTGCAGAGATAAAGGGACCTGGTTTCCATGTGGAATCAGCTCCAGTAGGGATGAGGGGTACCCACCCCGCCGCCAGCGCTGCCCAGAGCTGTCCGCCCCCCACATCGCACAGCTGGAGACCGAACGTGCGCCCCATTTTTACCTTTGCGTTGCTGTGGCCTCCACACCAGTTTAACCGTTCAGCTGAACATTAATGGCATTTCTGTGTGTGTTATATTAATGCAATCTGGGTGTTTTAGGTAGAGAAAAAAATAGGAATTTGTAGTGATTAGGAATTAGCCATAAGAAAGTTCTGATACAGACTGATTTGAGAGATATTTATGACTGTAATTTTACAGAGGGGAATGTTTTATCTTGCAATTTGTGTCAACTTTAGCTTTTTTCCTTACTTTTTTATAATTAAATGCCTGTGACTCTCAAAAAGCACAAAGGTGGGAACTTTGAGGCCTCCATCTATTTTCCAAACAGCCCTGGTAGCGCCTGCAGGGAGCAGAGAGCAGTGCTGTCTTACCAGGGCCCACAGAGACACTTCATTAACCCAATTAAGCAGGTGGATGGAGAGGGTCTCTCCGATAATTTACACCTTACTAATGAAGTGTGTGACTCTTAATCTCCTCCAAACAAGATACACTCATGAAACACTGGTGCAAGGAAAGGGGAAATTAATTAGGTGAAAAAACTATGAGATTATAGCAGAGGGATTCCAACGAGGCAACTGTAACATGGCTGGTGATTCATTTGTGCCTGTCTTAAATTAATGTCTGAGCCGTCAAGTAAATAAGACCCAGCATTATTTTGGCTTAAAAGCCATTCTCACCAGGCCTAGCATGAGGCACCTTATTTTACGGCACGAAACACCACTTTCCATGCCCCAGCTGCCTGAACGACCCTGGGGTGAAACCAACCCACTCTGAGCAGAGCCTGGCCTTTTTCTAAGATGTCTAGCAAAGGGTTAGAAGGAGCTCCTTATTCTATGCAACTATTTTCAATGTAGTAATAACTTTGTGTGATGTACAGATCTGCCTGACTGCCAAGCCTCCATGCGATGGGATGGCGGGGAGGTGGTGTCTCGCTGCAGAGCAGTCATCCCACTAAATGAACCAGCTCTGCTAGATGCTGAACATTTGCTTCAGCTCAGCAGTGGGTAAGGTGAAGGGACCATCTGAGCTGTTGCTTTGGCTGATGCTAGTTGAAAGTCTGGAGTAAAGCTCCTCATGGCACAGGTATGGATTGATTTCCTTTATTTGTGTGCAGTGCCACAGAGGGATGCTGCACATCAGCATTCATGATACAGCAGACCGGTTCAAATCATGGTCAGTGGAGACCTTCAGCAGCCGGAGAGCTAGCTGCTCAAAACAGCATGACTTCTTCTAGCCTCCAGCAGCACTGGAAGACCCTTCCATGGGTTCCTGTCTTGCTTGGGTGCTGGTGAGTGATCCCTCCAAAGCTGGGTGTCACCATGACTCAGAAGATTGTCTAGTTTTGTCCCCAGGAGCCCATGGGGAAGACTATTCTTCTCGTGGTCATGTGTGATCACCCTTCCTCCAGGGAATGGGGCCTTCAAAGTTTCTGGAGTGAGAACGCTACAGAAACAAATTTTATAGGTTAAATTGAATTGCTGGCTACTGAAAGAATCTCAGAGTAGCAGATCTGAGCAGATTTAACATTGGAGATTGTATTTTGTCCTAAAAGGAACTCAATGAATCCAAGGATTTCAAAGCTTTTGGCAAACATGAATTAAATCAGCAACTAATTAAGCTCCGTGGCACTCCTGTTTGATAAACAAGAGATACATTACGATCAGTCAGTATTGCCAACTGCAAACATTCGCAAATTTTGAGTCCAGCTCCCCAAAATTATGAGATTGGCTTAAAAAGTCATGAGATTAAAACCCAAAATTGTTGCATTTTCTTTATCCACCATCTGGCTTCTCAGCCTCTAGGGTAAACATGCCTCGTACTTTCAACTACAAGGGCTAGCCACTTACTTAAAAACACGAAAACTGAGATCTTTGTGCTTCATAATGACTCCAGCAGCTAAGGCTTTAGGAAAAATATTAAAAATCCTAATACTCATCATAAAATCAGAAGAATTTGCAATACTGATCACTTGTAGCTGAGATGCTTTTGGCTCAGCAGCTATTTCTGGATGCAGCAACCCAGCGCAAGAGCTGCTAGATAAGGAATAGCGAAGGCCAGCCTTCCTGATCAAGACTGCAGGAGAATTTAGGTGGATGAAATACAATTACAGAGGCAGGACGTCATGGAGTCCTTGCTGGAATTTAGCCAGGGCATGACAGATAAACACATCAGCTCCCATGAAAACTCTTCTGGGATTGTTAATTATTACAAACGATTGTTCCTGTCTCTCTGGAAGACGATTACGGGCAATGCCACAGCATCAGGCGCTGGCCGGGGGCAATAGCTTTGTACCAAACCACAGATGTGAGTCCCACCCCCAGAAATCCCACTCCCCTGGTTTTGCAGCCCTGACAGACAGTTTGTGTCAGGAAAATCCTGTCTCGGGCTGATCCGACTTAGCTTGTGAGACAGGGCCATTTTGGTGGCAGGGCTGGCAGCTACCGCATTACTGTCTGGAGAAGAAATTACGCTGCAGTGGGAACGGTAAATTATCTGGAGGAAAAGTAGCTGCAGAAGGGCCATGGCTGGCCGAAACCAGGAAAACAGATTTCAAACTAATGTAAACAGCTTGGGTTTATCACCGGTTTCACAGGTTCAAAAATAAATATCACCGGTTTTGTGGTTCGAAAGTTGGTTATTTTCTACTGACACTTCAAAAGTGTAGTTTTCCAGTGACCTTGAAAACCACTTTAAATATATTTTTCAGTAATTTAAAAACCTGAGGTTAATAAAAGAGAATCAGAAAGAGAAAGGAAGTTTCAATTCTTTAAGCGGGTCCATTTGTCAAGGAAGAGAAGATGAACTTGAAGCCACCTGAGCATCCAAGTACACGTATTTTAGAGAAAACTAGCCCTAATGTCTTCACCACAGAAGGATCCTCATGAGCATCAAGAAGCCATTTTCTCCAAGGAAGAGCATTATAGCTGTGCTTAGGATAGACTCTGATCTTTGCACCTAAACCTATTTAAAGTGACATTAAAGGCTTTTGTACTGCTATGAAATTACCTTGAGCCAGTGAGAGTTGTGTACTCCCCTCTCCTCTGTGGAAATTGAAGCACAAACAGGTTGAGAAAGCTATAGACAAATTCATGCAGTGAGCACCAGCCAGAGTTATTTTAGCAAAAAATATACAGCCTCTGACTCGGGAAGCTCAGTGCTGCAGGGAATAGAGGTGATAAGGGGGAAGACTGGCCTTGTTTTTATGGTTTTTCTCTAAGCATCTCTACTAGATGGACCTTCAGTCCAAACCCCGCATGGTCACTTGTGTTCTCCTGTCCCTCAGGATTCCACCCCCCACCCCGTCCAGAGAAGCATCACCAGGAGGAGCTCCCAAACACACCAGGCTGTGGACAGGAGAAGCAATGTAGGTGCAGAAGAATATTGGTTAACATGGGAGTCAGGGGCCTCATGATGCTGTACTCCATTTGGACCTGTGTCCCTGCTTTTCAGGTAACGTTTGAACATTAAATAATACATTTCCAAGAGTTATGCTAAATACGTATCTGGGCCTCAGTAATTAATGTCAACATCCATAAATGCTGTCTTTCTCACCCTGGTAGTGCCCATGCCCTGATGACAGAACCAAGTACCTTTTCAACTTGCTAGCTTTCTCCGAAAGATGTACCAGCAGGTCATGTGTAGGTTAAATATGGCAGCTCTCAGGAGCTATTTTATCCCATGTGCAAACCTGGTTTATAAAGCTTATCAAGAAGAGAGGCTTGGTATCACAGTCTAGTACTCATAATTAATCCTGGAGACAGCACGGATTTAGGTTCGTTGGGGCTGACTTCAAATTAAAAAGTCACTATTAGCATGTGAAACAGACACCATATGTTATGTATTAACACTGTAGATGTTGCAGAATGTTGTGTACTTTTCGTTCAAGATAGCTGTAGATACGTCCTTTTCAACAGACAGTTGTTTGGTTATCTATTTATCTATCTATATTTCTGTTGCATAAAGTAGTCTCCATGAGAGCTGATGGCAGTTGTCTTTACAGACATCACTACACCTGGATCTATTCCTGCGCACACACCCATATAGATGAAGTTCTTGTTTACATACTCATTTGTATTTGTATATATAAAATTACACTTATTTGTAGGTGTATTTTACATGCTATTGTTACTGTTAAAATGCAACACTGATCAGTACTCATACACATACATGTACCACTCAAAGAGAAATTGCACGTATATATCAAAATATATAATATATTTACTCACAAAAATAACTCAAAATATAGAGGGAAATGCTGTCTAAGGATGTATTTGGAAGCATCCTGTAAAACTTCATTGTACTGGGAGTTAATACAGTGTTCTCAGTGTCTCCAGTCATCTGAAATTTGAGTTTAAAGTTCTTGCACAATCACAGTCAACATAAAATGCAGCAGGAAATCGCCATTAGTCAAATGCATTCGTCTAATCCCACTGCAAAATGGAGCTTTTTCATTTTTATCCTGCCACGGGTTAGTTTGTGATTTCATATGTCAGATACATCAATTCTGCCAAGGAGAGAAGATGGGCTAGAACAAATTAAAAATATAGTCTCCTTTGCCTCAGGGGAAACAGAGAGGGCAGGTCTTTGTGGAGAACAGTAATAATGATCTCATTTAAGAGAGTTTCTGGGTTTGATTCTTCGCTGCCCTTCCTCATAGTTAATTACTCCCTGGCAAATTGAGGGCCCAACCAATAAATCCAGATGAATATGTATTCACTCTTCTCTGCTGAAACCGTGCAGGGAGAGTGCAAGCAGGGAGACATCAGACCGCGTCACAGAATCACAGAATGGCAGGGGTTGGAAGGGACCTCCGTGGGTCATCTAGTCCAACCCTCCTGCCGAAGCAGGGTCACCTACAGCAGGCTGCACAGGTCCTTTGACATGTTCATGGTGGGGTAGAGAGCACCGACCGGTCGCTGATGGGAAAACCTGCCATTTCTTTCTCTCAGTCTTTCTGTCCTTGTCTCGTTTTGTTTCTCACTCTCTCCCACTTTCTTCTTTCTAATTCTCTCCCTTCATTCACGCAACCACTGGGATAAATACAGCAACAGTCCCTCTCTTCCCTGAGACTCATGCTTGGGAGGATATTAGTGTGTGCCACACTCTGCTTGCCGATTTGTCTTAAGGTAATTATTTCTAATGGCTGTTGTTGTTTTTCCTGCAGAAACTGCAATGTAGCCCCTTTTGTATCATTGGCTGAAGTCTGTTGTTTCTGTGAGAAAAACAATAGGCCCGCAGATTAGGACTGCGTATTATGGCTCTACTAGACACAGCAGGCTTTTGGTATTGGTACCAATCCTATCAGTTCCTGGCATCCTTCCCCCTTTACTCCTGGTAATTAATCTTTTAATGAATGCTGTCACATTTAGAGCCATTTCGTTAAGTTTCTGGTTCCCACATTTGGGTAACTCACCGCATCTCTCATCTGCTTCATCAGCTGGAGAGACACGGAGAGAGGCGATGCTGGACGGTGGGTTCACTCGCCCCGACGTTGCTCCTCTCCGCAGAACANGCTCTCCCATCTATGAAGTCACACGCAGATGACGGACAAGCAGCCGCACGCTTCAGACAGCCTGAAAGGGGCAAAATTGAGCCGTCAAAAATTAGGAAAAGCCCCTATGAATGAGGTTCATGGAACGTGGTGCCCGTTTCCCATATGTATGTAAGTCTTGAGGGCCTGATAGGAAAGGGCTTNTACACTTTGTGCAGTATAAAACATTCTTCATGTAAAACAGTGCAGATTTCTTAAAGCAAGGAAAGTAGTTTGGGACAATCAGCTCCACCCGCCACACATTGATGCTCTTCTTTCCTCCTCCTCAACACATCTCCAACCCATCTCCCACAAATTTCACCAGCCTCAAACCATTTCTGTAAGCAGGAGGCTTTCTGGGTAGGGGAAGGAGAAAGGAGGTTTAAAGCCACTTTTGCTGATATCGCTCCAGACTGTTATTCCTGGTTTTGAAAGGAAGTCGGGCCCGGTGGTTACAGACAGCGTGAGGCTGCAGCGTGCATATTCGTAGGGTGCAGCAGCGGGGTGAGAGACAAAAGCCTGTATTCCCAGCCCTGCCTCAAGTGACCTTGTGCAACCTCTTAATTACTGCAATTACTTGCCTCCTGAGATGACATTATTAGGCTGTGCTCGGTAATAAGGGCTGTGAAGTTCACAGAATTATTCGTGCCGGTTGGTGAAAGAGCAGCGAGTAAAACACCCGGCCATCTTGTGGCTTCCAAACCAGCTCGGGGTCAAAAGGGGATGGCCGCTGGCTCTTCTCAGAAATTCAGAGTTGGTGGTGTCTGGTTGTTTTGCGTTTGGAGCTGGGCTTTTTGCAGCGTGGCATCTGCACTGCCTCACTGAGGGTGTGCAAAGAGCAATGCTGCGACATAACTGCACCAAAATATTTTTTACGGGGGACAGACAACAGTATCTGTGCCCCTCCAGTACTGTCCATCTGCCAAAATCCATATTTCTGCCCCAAGTCTAACATGAGAATTCCTAAATGGTAAAAGACTAATTACAAAATATGAAAGGGTTAAACTGACAGCCACTGAAGCCAATTTTTAGCATTAGCAGCACTAATTCAAAACTCCAAAAGGCAGGGGCATTTTGCTGTCCTTGGAAAAAAAGAAAAAAAACACAGCAAAAAACTAAACCAAACAGCTGAAACAAGAAAGAACTGCGGAAATCCCCCTAAGGCAGAGAATAAACATCGAGGAACTCAAGTGAAGTATTTAGTTATTGAGAAGAAACAGCAACTGAAAACAGGAGACTAAACAGAAAAAATTAAACAGCCTTCACTGTAATTGTTGATACCTGCGAGGACAGATGTAACGGCATTTGCCTGGAGCTGAGGACGCTGGGATGGAGCAACATCCCTCCTGCCTTGGTGTTTGCAGTGTGTGTAAAAATGTGGCTGTCACTGAACACCTTCTGCTTCTGCTGCGGTCAATTTTGACCTGGAGGTCTCCCCGTTTGGCTGAAACAGCACACAAGGATGCCAACCCTTCTCACTACCATCTGTAATCCAAGCCCTGGTTTCCCAGTCCCAGAAGAAGGCTGTGTCCTCCAGCCTGGGCTGGTCTGCGGAGGGCGGGAGGGTTGATCTTGCTCCCCCCGCTCTCCTTGCTCGGCTGCACCCCTGCGCAGGGACCTGCTGGGGAGGTGGGAAACTCTCGCAGCAGCTCCTCTGCTCAGGTTCCTCCTCCGAGCGGTGCTGCAGAATTAGCGACCGGTGCCGAATGGCCTGGCCGGGGAAGTAGTGGAGGGTAGGAGGGCGTCCAAAGAGCGAAGTGGAGGAGAAGGATGCATTTGGATTATCTCCTTGGGCAGGGATGTCAGTCTGTCCACTGTAGGAGGTTTGGATATGGAGTTGCCACGGAAAATCTCGTCTCCGTGATTTTTGAGTGGAAGGAGGTGCTGAGCAAGGCAAACAGGAGGGGAAAAGCACAAGAGGTTCACTGTGGGCTGCAAGGAGTGGGTTTTGGTACCCTTTATCCCCTTGTGAATAATTCAGCTGCTCTGTGTGTGCGTTCAGTTGAGCTCTTCTCCACCACTGCAGTCTGAGGGAGAAGCCCTGCCCTCCCTCCAACATCTGCCTTGCAATTGTGTTATGCTACATCGTCGAGTTTTTTCTGTTTGGGCTTTTTTTTTTTTTTTTCAGTCCACTGACACCTCTGTAATAGAGGAGGTAAAATATTTTCATTATCCTCTCCCCAGAATGTGGAAATCTTCAAAGAGGAGCTAGGAGGGAGGTTAGCTCCTCTAGCCTCATTTCCCTACCGCTGCCATTCCTTGGCTGTTCATCGCAAAATGAGTCCACACGCCCGTTGCATCGTGGCATTGAGCCCGTCGTGTGTTTTGCCTTTTCTCTTTTTTTTTTCTAAAATTATTTCACCTTGCAAACCTGGCGATTATTTCATGCTGTTTAAACTGTATTTGTAGTCTTTGATCATATGTAAGTAGACTGAAGTAAACTGCTGATAGAGTGAAGATATTGTTCTCGGTGTTTCTCCTCTCGCTTTGTTCATTACATTACGCCTATAAGCTTGCAGAAAATGTTCATTGTGGCAACGCGCCTTTGTTATTAATTCTTGTGGTGCTGTGTATTTTTATGAAACATCGTTCATTCACAAATGGAGTGATTAGGTAATCTATGCCAGTGTGTATGGGTGTATTTTACACACAACACGGACACATACAACACACAATTACATGCACCCCCTAACACATACTTATCCATATAAATAAAGGGACCAAACCATCATGTCCTATTCATGTGCTGCAAAATACTTATAATCTAGTTTCCAGGGCCTATTCTTAAACTAAAATCTTGTTGACTGTGGGCATACTTTGCTGCCTGGAGACCTGGCCCAACAGCGCAGAGACACCACACCAGTCAGCAATATCCAGCCCAGGGTTTCAAGGCAAGACGTGCACAACAGCCCAGGATATCCCCCAAGAGACCTGCGTGACTCTCTATCATCAGGATCATTATTTACGAGCAGGCAGAGGAGTTAAATGGACATCTGCCTCACTCAGCAAGGAGACGGGAGGTGGGAACGGATTCATGGTACTTGAACCCCAGCCCAGATTCTGCTTGCTTCATTTATGAACCACAAGCATTCAGATGTGGCCATGCTAGAGGGTTGGGCTCTTTTTCAATGAGAACAGGTACCAACCCCATAGATTGCCCTCATTTAGTGAGAGACAGATGTCTTGTTCCCATGCTTCTCTGCAAATCACAGCTAGTCAGTCCACGGAGTAATTAAAAAACTGTCCCATGTGCAGGACACGGCTAAGCTTCTTGCCAGCCTTGCTCCCGTTCCACGCCTGTATGTCTATTGTCTGCAGTCTATAAAGATATGATTTGTGTATGATTCCTCCATCACTCCAATATAGCTCCATCTTACTTTTTCCTTTATAATCTATATTATTGTAGTTACTACAAAAGAGAGAGAAAAAAAAAACAACTTATTTTTTTACCCCGAACAACAGCAATCATCCCCCTCCAGCTCAAGTCTGATTGAGCAGTGCAGGTGAAATACGAGGACAGATACGATGTGTGATGACAAGACGCTGCTGAACTATATCCCCTGAGCGCGGTGACTGGGGGATACCCTAGAGCCATGCCTGAGCAGGAGACCAGGCTCCAACCCGTGACAGAAATAACTCATGGTAACTTCCAAGAGTGTCAGGAGAAGAGTGGCAGCACATGAGCACCAATCTCAACCGAAACCATAAAGGTTTTCAGCAACGAGGCCCTCAAGAAATTGTTGGGCAACTGAGCACTCAAGCCTCTGGTCGCATGGCAGCCACCATCCCTACTAGTGCAACATCTGAATGACTGGCTCTGTCAGCAAGGATCTCTTCAACTGCCAAGCAGAGGAGGAGAAAGCCATGAAGAAGGTGGATGGGCAAGTGATGGTGCCATACCATATCCAGAATGGTGAAGACTGGACAACACATTGTCCTCTCCAGGACATGCTGGGATCTGGACAGGAGCTCTGTGAGAAATTGAGATAAGAAAGTGAAGCTGTGGGAGAGTCTGAGCTGGTGAAAACCCAGCAGAGCGAGGCAGGTGGATATGTCCCATCCTGCCTGCAACAAGCAGCCACCTACCATGGGAAGTCCATGGACGTGCACTGCACGGCTGGCCGCAGCACCTCCAGCCCATCCAGCCCTTGATGGTTCCATTCCTCCAGCTCCATTTACAGGATTTGAACAGCTGTAGTCCAGGACTGGGCACTCCAAGGGATTTCCCATCATCGGCTGTCTCCTCCGGTGAGAAGGGCCCACGCTGTTGCATAGATGCTTCTTTGCCACTTGCAATGGGCTTTTCCGCCCCTGAATGGCTTCATTTTGATGTGTGGGGAAACCAATACTCTGTGATGCGTTCTAGTAACTTGCACCCTGCAAGTTGCGTTCTGACTTTTTAAAGCCCTAAAATCTTCCTTGGAAGGCATCTTCTCTTTCTAGCCTTGGTAAATACAGAGTGTCCAATTGCAAAATGCTGAGATATTGTGCAGCATGGAAAAAGCTTTTTTCCCCCTGAGTTTTATTATACACAATTGATTATACACCATTTTTCTCTCCTTCTGAAACCTGCACAATTGGACTCGTGTTGCCAGAAGAACCTGCTGTTACCCAGCCCCAGGGAGAAGAAACAGAAAATAGGAAGAAAGCCATGTTTTAAAGCTCTTAAAAGTTTTTTAAAAACCTATTTCTCTATAAAACATCTTGCAAATGTATGTACCAGCAGCCTCCTGATTGTCACACCGTGTTGGGGCCACCACAGCCATCTTTGTGCACTTCCATGCAACCATTTCCAGGCAGAGATGAGCTCGCTACCCTCACTCTTCCAGGCCACCTCTGCTTTTCATACTCAGGGTACCAGTGTCTGTTTGCACCTCACAGCCTGCCAAGTTGAGGGACACAGTGTTCCTCCAGCGGACCAGAAATACCTGGGAACCAAATGAAAATCAGGAAAGAAATGGATTTGTTGAATCCCATCTACATGCAGGGTTTGAGTCCTGGTCTGGAGGCTGTGAAAGAACAGAGGATCTCCAACATCAAAGGCATGGCAGAAGAGAGAAAATCAAGCCTGGGACATGTCCCAGAGATGACTTTTGCAGCCTAGGTGGTTCAAAGCTTTGGTCATGCTTCCTCAGCAGGCTGGTCTGGTTGCACAGCACCATGCTGCACTACGTGGAGCTGTTAGTCTGGGGTCAGGGAGCAGAGTAGCCACACAGTGATGGCCATACTGGGATTCACTGGCCCAGCATTGCTGACTTAGCTCTATGTCCTCCAGGTCTTGAGTTGGCCTGGCCAGAACAAGCTCTGGGCTCTCTGTACCTCACTGCACTTGCTTGGTGTAGATGGGCCAGGAAAGAGCAAGAACGCAGCAGAAGTAGAAGAAGCAGAAGTAGTGACCACTTGCAGCTCTGCTCCTCGCTGGGCTGAGTTAGAACCACCTCACCATACGGCCCCTGTCTGCGTCCTGCTCATACAAAGCCCTCAGGTGAGTAAACCTCACTGAACACCAGGTAAGCCGAGTTTAACTGCAGAGCTTTACAGCTGGTGGAAATGGTTTGAGCCGCCAAATGCTTCTGGGAGGGAAGGGGAGGGTGCTAAAAAAATTTAAACAAATTTTCACCCTTCGTCTCACTGACCTTATTAACACAATAATAAGAGTATGTAGAACAGGAGCCATCATTTTTAGTATGGGGGTTCAAAGACTGGATCAACATTTGGGTGCCTACTATGGATTTCCTTTACATATACGAAAAAGGAGCCAAACATAGAGAGAGTTTGTAAGATCCAAACCAGGCTTCCTAACTGTGAGCATTTCCACAGCCAGAAGCTGCCAAACTACCCTCTAATTCAATTATATATAAATATATATGCACATACACTATCCTTCCTAGCTGTGAAAATTTCCGTGGCTTGGAGCCCCCAAATCATCCTCCGGTCATGATTAGGTTTAAACACACACACACAAATAAATAAATATTTTGCTCAAGAGGAAAAAAAGCCCATGATTTTCTGGGTTCTTTTCTTTTTTAGGCTGATAAGCCATTCTGATTTCCTGAGTTATTGCTGCATCAATCAACGTTACAATAGTCTTTGCACTTCTCAGTCTCCCCACCCGAGAATGTAAAAACACCTTACGTGACTTTGTGATTTTTTCAGTGAGTGGGAAACACTAAGCGATTGGGAAGGAGCAGTTAACATAGGCTGCTGGTATATAGAGTAGCCTTCCGAAAAGGATTTCAGGGTCGAATCCTGTCTCTGTTTACACTGCGTACATCAGGTGTAACTCCGGTAAAGCTAATAGAAGTAGTCTGGCGTCAAACCCACGCGGATAAAAGGATCAGACCCTCTAAGCTTTAAAGTTATGAGTCTTTTCAAACTGCAGATCTACTGTCAACATTTCAGTGATTACTTCCCTTTTTTTCCAACACACAAACATAAAATAGTAACAAGATTATCAGATTAAAGAGCCAAAGAACAGCCAGTTTATTATACTCTTGCGTCTAAAACACTCCAATCTTATAGGTTTCCTTCCCACTCCGCATCTTGAGGTGGGAGATCGCTCTGTTTGTTTTTATTTGGTTTCCATTTTTTTTAAACGGCAGGCTAGTGTAGCTATGTAGGAAAATAAACCAGCAGCAATAATATGAATTGCACAGTGCAGTCAGCAAGAAAAAAAATACTCCCACACCCCCAAGTATTTCAACTTCAAAAAAAAAAAATCTTTGCTTGCTTTTTGTCGATGAGGAAGAAATGACAGGACAAACAGAATGAAAAGGACAGAGCTGTTTAAAGCTAAAAATGTGCAAATGCTGCATTCCTTCTGGGAGAGGGAAGAAAAAAAACAACCACCATCACCTCTGCATCAGTATAAATTATTTAAATCAGAGATGGTTTGTGTTAAGGGTCTTGAACAGATTGCATAACTGTTGCACAACTAATGTGTACAAGTGTGTCACTAATTTAATTTTAATTTTACTGTATGAGTTTGTATAAGATCCCCCAGCTGTCATGTGCTCATCATCTGTCACAGAACTATCACTAAGCCATGCTGGGCTAAGACAGGATTATAAACGATGAACTGCCATGTGCTCTAAATCTTCTTATTTGCCTAGCCTGGAAGGTATGCCCTGTAAAATTTGATTGGCAGCGTGCTCCATTCTGTCAATTGACTTTGAAGGCCCTTTCCACCGGCGCCGGGAGCGGGTCTCAGTGGCTGTATTGACTGTCACCTGCTGACCGCAGCACGTGCCGGACCCCAGCCCGCGCCGAGGCTCCTTCCCACGCGTCGCTGCGTGGCGGGGCCGCTGGCTCCGGTGGCACGTGCGGCACATAAGGGCATATGGCTGCCTCGCCGCGCGCAGAGTAGAGCAACCGAAGCCAAGCAGCCCCGCACTGTTATTACAGCAGATGGGGGAAGCGTGGCATTCAATATTAAGACAGATGCCACCTCCTTATTCCACCTGTCTGGAACTTGGACATGGGACAGAATGAACTGTCTGCCTAATAATTAAGGAGACAAAGACTGCATTTATGAAGCTCAGCAGAGCACCGTATCTGCGAAGCATGCACAGATATAATTGTCAACTACAACAATAAGGAAATGTAGAGTACTGCTCATCAGATGTTCAGATACGTACGCACAATTACAGTAGGAAACTGTACTGTTCCCAGCTGCTTTTGTAGTCTTTTATTTAGGCTGGTTGCGTATTAAATTAAATGGGAGGAACAAGTTGGCTGGCTTTATTACTATTATAAATAACGCTTCAAAATTACAGTGAAGTTCCTTAAATAACAAAGCGCCTACCGTTCCCCCTAACAGTCGCTGCTGCTATTGTGCTGTGCCCTTTCTTGCAAATTTGCTCTTTGCTTCTCAGTAGTCAACTGTTTTTGTAACAGCCAGAGAGAAGAAAAACATTCTTTCCAGGACCACTATTATTTTCACGTATTTTTACACAACAATTTGCCTCTTTCTTTGGCGTTGTTAAAAAAATGATAACTGTGTAAAAAAGAAGGCCTGGCTTCTTGGCATTTCTGCTATGTTACGTTTCTGTTATTTAATCCTACTTAATTTGGGACCAATTATCGTTGAACCCGCCGTGCTTTGCGACAGGAACAACTGCGCTGGCGAGGGCCCGATCCTTCCCGGGTTTGAGCCTGGGCTTGCCAGGGTGGCCACGGGGCTGGGCTGGTGGCCGGGGTCACATCGTGACATGGCACCAGGTCTCTGGCCCTTCTGCTACCCTCCCGGACTCCACGGAGGCTGAGGCCAGGTCTGCAGTCATTGCACAGCCTCAGTAGCACCTATCCGTCGCCCAGGTGTAGCTGGCTGAACAGCGGGCATCAGGCTGGCCCGAGGTGCGCGCCCCGTTTCCAGGGTGAATTCCTGCCTTGTAAGGGAAACCCCAACCACGGCCAAACCCAGTGAAGCTGCTGACAGCCCCGGCTTCCCCCGCACGTCTCTGCACCCCCCCCGCGAGTTCCGTGGAGTTGGGTGCTTGGAGGTAAAACTGAGCAGGTGTGGGTGTGTTGGCTGGGCAAAGATATTTCTCTGTAAAAGCAATACGCAATTAATTCCTATGACTGAGAACCTAATGTGATCCAGGAGATATTTTTAGTATCTACTTACCTCCCTCCGACCCTCTTTTACATGGCCTGTACTGATGTGATCACGCCCATCCTGAAATCTTTCTAATTAATTTTATTCTCTTTTGACTGAATGAACTCAAAGGCAGTTTAAAAAAATCATCTGTGTATCTGTCCTGGGATTTATCGGTAGATGGCCATTGGAATAAAGATGAATAAGTTGCAGGGAGTGAAAATACAGGAGCAAGAGTTAAGGGCGTGTGTGCTGTGTATACACTGTATACAAGATTAAAGACACACAGAGTGCCTATTGTCTAAGCAAGCCACGAAAGTGGGCTTTTATATTTATTTATATACATATATTTGTATATACACATCAGCGCATATGTATAATCTCTATAAATAAAAACGAATAATTGAATTATTAGAGGTAGAAAGATCATTTGCAACACAATAAGCAAAGGTTGATCTTCACATTTATGTGCATATATAAATATATATATACATTTGGAAACATATACATTTAAATATTTACAGTATAATGTGATTAATTAGACATCATAGATATATGTGTGTATTTAAATATATAGACATAGACAGGCACACTGAACCTACTGTAGTTCTGTAATAATACTCATAGATTGTTCTATACTGATTTATAAGAGATGTATTTAAACCAGACAGCTCTTCCTCGGGAAAAAAAACCTGCCAGACGTATTAGATTCTCCAAAGCACAGAAATCACATGCAACAAATTACAAAAAGTAATCAAAGCCCAAACTTTTTTTTTTTTTTAATAGAAAAGACAGCATTAAAAAAGACACAGATACATATTACAAGATGAGGATCAATTTGAAGAGATCCCACAATATCTGTTACCAAGAGCTTTGTTAATCTTTAAAAACCTAGAATGATTATTTATACAGAAGCTGTGAATTAACTAGGCTTTAATAAATAGCTCACAGGCACGTGTGTCAAGATTGTGTTTTTTGTTTTTATGTGTGTCTATTTGGAAAAAAAAAAGAAAAAAGGAAGCTATTATTTGTTATTTTTTTCTGTAACAATTATTTCAAATTAAAAGCCCATCTGACGAAAGGCATATGGATGGAGAGGGGGTTCAGTCCTAATTGAACAGCCCAGGACTCGTGAGGTTAATTACAGATATTAACGCTGTTGTTCTTCAGCTTCTTGCCCTCACGAAGGCTCCAGCTTCCAAATGACCTGGCTCCAACAATAAGACTCTCTTTAGCCCATTAACTAATTGATAAAAATGTGAGTGTTCAGAATGAGTCTAATTAAATCACCGAGCCTTACAATTACGAGTCCATTTGGTAGCTGTCGGGAGATGGGTAACCTCAGCTGGCATTGTAGGCGAATAAAAGATAAAAATAAAAGGGAGCTTAACCAAAGATCATTTTGAAAGCTGTTCATTTGAAGACAAAGTACACATTTGCCTGAAATGTATACATACACCACTTCAGACTAGCACAGTGTCTTGAAAAGAAAATGGAGCGTTTAGCAAGCATGATTTTTTTTTTTCCAGCGCACGCATGAAATTCTCTCTAGCCTGTGTGATGGAATGAGCTACTTTTATAATCATTTCTGAGTTACACTGAATACCTAGGTTCCTTGAGAGCACCTGAATAGCTGATACCAGGTACCCCTATGTTATTAACTTTTTTTTTCTCAATCTTTCATAACCACAAACTCTCTGCAGAGAGAGATATCCCAACATACGTAAGCCCCTACTCCAGTTGTGGCTGCTGCTGTAGGGACATTCGCTGGTTCTCAGATGTCCCATTGGTGAGGCTGGCTTGCTACAGTGGGGCAGATTTTTTCATACACATCACAGGTGACAAGGAAGCTGGAAAACACCTTGCATGTGAAGACTCCTGTTGAAGGTGTGCCTAATGTCCTGAGCATCACAGGCAATTCTCATCTCACTGTGCCAGGCAGAGATTTAGATCTAAAAAAGGCTGAAGAGGTGGGTGCTAACATTCGCTGAAGGAATGGCTTCCACAGAAGGAATCCTAAACTGACAAAGACTTCACAGGTTGAAAAATAAAAGACTGAAGTTGGATATAACAAGAGTCTATAATATCAAAAGAGGGGTGGACAAGATGACCAGGAATGAGTATGCACTCTCTCATGGGAATATAAATGCAAATGGTCATTTGGTAGATTCAAAGCAAATGAATGGAGTGACATTTTTGCTGTTCAGCTGCTGAACTCATTGCCAAAGGAAGTTTTGGATGCTAAAACCTTAAAGCATAAAGCTCCTAAACAAATCAATGGAAAAAAATCCACCCCAAACCAATAAACGTAAAGACATTGCCTTCGTCTTGGGAAGTCTCTGAGCTGCAGGTGTCTGGAAATTGGAACAACATCCAGGGGTATTTTCACTGTATGTCTGCCCTACTTTACAGTTTATAGCCATTACCAGTAACAAGATACCAGGCTAAACTCTTTTTAGGTTCACTCCAAGACTGCAGTTTGTACAATCTTAAGATGTTTCTTCAATAAGTGGACTGTAGACTACGTGTCCTTGATGGTGTCAAATGCACCCAGGGAGACTGGGAGGAGCTTTGCACAGCCTGGCCATAGCAGACAGTGAGAAGACAAAGCTCATCAGGTCATTGAACTATGGAGGTTGTGCTTTGGCCTCTGAATTATGGACAGGGAATGAACTGCACTTACAGCATTTCTTGCCTCCCTGCATCTCTCAAAGGCAGGCGGCTGGAGTCCAGCAAGATTTGTGTCTGCCCGGTGGTGAAGCAGCCAGCTCAATGATTTGCAGGTAGTCATTTGCAGACGGGGAGTTCCTTCCCTTAGGGGATGTCTTCCCATTATTTCCCAGGGTGGAAAACCTGAAAAGCCAAAACACAGTAAGACAAAAAAATCTGAAGCATTTTTCTGTATCACAACAAACAAATCACACAGTTTTCTGCCTTGCATACCTCCTCATTGACTGTTAAAACATACTTACGGGGGTATTGGGAGAACTTGGAGGATGAACTAGTTAATGTGTTTCGTTTGATCACAGAGAGTGCTACACATCAGCATTAAGACCAAATACACTAAGTCACAGCTCTCTATGTCCTCTTTTGCAAGTGCTTTCTGCAGAAGCGGGGGAAAAATCTGTCCAGTGTTAGCATAACAGGAGAAGACACTATCTCCTCATCTTCCATTTTCATAGTCTTTCAAACCTTTCTCCTGCCTTTGATGAGGAAGCCTAGCTCAAGGACAAGCATTTCCCCTCTACACTGCCCTAGTGAGGCCCCATCTGGAGTACTCTGTTCAGTTCTGGGCTCCCCACTTCAAGAAAGATGAGGAGCTACTGGAGAGAGTCCCACAGAGGGCTACGAGGATGGTGAGGGGACTGGAGCATCTCTCCTACAAAGAAAGGATGAGGAAACTGGGCTTGAGAGGGGACTTAATAAATGCTTATAAATATCTGCAGGGTGGGTGTCAGGAGGACGGGGCCAGACTCTTTTCAGTGGTGCCCAGCGACAGGACAAGGGGCAACGGGCACACACTGAAGCAGAGGAAGTTCCAGCTGAAGATGAGGAAGAACTTCTTCCCTCTGAGGGTGCCGGAGCCCTGGCCCAGGCTGCCCAGGGAGGCTGTGGAGTCTCCTTCTCTG
>Ga0065711_1032454_pt1 | contig 27309 bp, 26 predicted proteins | sample Hoacrofraction12_FD_59098 | JGI IMG/M metagenome (GOLD analysis project Ga0065711, IMG submission 59098) | Hoatzin crop microbial communities from Cojedes, Venezuela - Epithelial fraction 12 v2 (version 2) | ecosystem: Host-associated > Birds > Digestive system > Esophagus > Crop | place...
AGGTTGTGGAGTCTCCTTCTCTGGAGATATTCAAGACCTGCCTGGACAAGGTCCTGTGCAGCCTGCTGTAGGTGACCCTGCTTTGGCAGGGGGTTTGGACTAGATGATACCCAGAGGTCCCTTCCAACCCCGAACATTCTGTGATTCTGTAATTCCTCCCTCCCGAAGCCTGGCCCTGTGCATCCCCGAGCCATGGGAAGCGTGTCCTGGAGGGTGACAGGGCTGAAGGAGGTGGGGAGCTCCCAGTGTCCTCAGGGAGCATCCTTGCAGCAGCAGGCCAGAACTGCCTGCTCCAAGGCTGTGCAAGCTAGGCTGGTCTACAGGCAGCTCCTGCCACAGATGAGCAGGGGGAAGGCAGGCAGGCAGGGATACGGAGCAGGAAAGCTACTTACACAAGCCAGGAGCACAATCTGAGAGCAGATCAGAATGAAGCAACAGCACCAGCTTGCCATATGCCCACCAGAAGAGATGAGGAGATGCAGCAGGCTCCTGGCTGGGCACACAGCATGGCCACGGCCACCCCAGGTGCAGGAGAAAGTGCTGTCTGTGGGGGCCCCTCTGAATGCCACTTTGGTCTCTTGTTCCATAAGGAGACGGGACTGATACAACCCTTGGCTTTCCTCAGCGCTCCCCCTGGCCTCAGTTACCCCCACCTTGCTGCCCACTTTCAGCGAAGGCAGTTGCCCCCACAACCCATGCTGCCTGCCTTGTTGCTCTCAGTCAGGCACTGCTTCCCTGCAAGCTTGGCCATCGCTGTGAGGGCTCTGCAGGGTATGAACATCATTGACAAAACCTTTAGGCTACACAAATCGCCCAGGGATACCAGTGGACCTAAAATCCTATGTGAGAGCAAGTTTGGGGATTTAGGGAACAGGGGTTTAGGCCATCAGCGTGGCTCTCCCTCTGAGCCTGCAGGCACCACGCATAGCTAAGGCAGTGTGGTATCAGCACCTTGTGCCCTGCTTCATCCCCATCATCCACAGGCCTTCTGCCAGCCTGGATCCACGGCTGGCCATCATCCCTACACCAGACAGCTGGTGCCCCCCTCTGTGGCAGCCAACTGCTGCTGCCAGTCCTCTCACTGGCACCGTGCTTCTCCCCAGCACAGTTTTTGGGAGCCAGATGCAGGCCCAGCAGCAGGACACCTTCCCAGCCCGGGGGGATGCCTGCTTTTCAGGCCAAAGGCACACGTGAAGTTTGGCCCACGGAAGCAGCTGCTCCATTTCAGTTCCCGTGGCAATGCTGGCGGAGAGCTGCTGTGACCTGCAGTGCCCTCCAGACCACAGAGCTGCTGGAGAGACCACAGACTATACCAGAGAGGCCGGTGGCCAGCTCTAGCTCTGTGCTTCCTCACCAGGACACATCCAACCAAGGCTGATGCACCCCACAGATGCATCCAAGTTGCCCATGCAACTAGGGCCGCCTCTTCTGAGACAGCTCTGGTACTGCTGAGCAGAGGCTGGGGGCTGAAGGGTGTTCTGGCATGCCCCTTTCTTCGCTCACAGTCTGACTCCGGGTTGCGGTGAACTATGGCTGACCTACAGCTCTCTGCCTCACCTGTCCCTGCCCCGGTATCCGTATCCTATATGGCACCAGCCCCTTGGCCCCGGCTCAGTTCAAGCCTCCAGCTGGCTTTGGAGCCACTGCTAGAAGCATTATAGCACACCTGTTCTTCAGATGAGGGTTTTACAGCCAAGGCTAGCACATCTGGATTGTAAAATAGACATTTGGAAGTTTATCAACATGTTTCCAAACGGTCTGGGTATGGCAGAGACTCTGTCTCGATGCTTTAGTGGAGGAAGCAGCTGGGCTGGAAGGATGGTTCAGTGCCCTTCTCACGCCCCACGCAGGCTGGGCCGAACCCCCCCCCCCTCAGCCCTCACACCCCAGAAACTGAACTGCCTCTTCCTGACACCAGCGCTCCAGGAAGCCATGTCAGAAAGGCTCTAGGAGGGAAATGGGGAAGCAAAATCCAGTGCCCTTCCCACCCCAGAACCTGCTGACGCAGCTGCACTGAGCCTAGGCTTGAGCCAAACATCTCCCAGAAACACCACCCGCTCACAAAATTGGTTGGGAATCTGCACCACGTGCACTGGGGATGGGGAATAACTGACTCCATCAGCTTGGTCCTGTGCAAAGCTCGGCTGCCAACAGCCTCCAGGGCTTTTGCTCTCAGCAAAGTCCTGATCAGCAGCAGCATCAAGCTGCCACTAATGGGTTTGTCAGCACCAAGCAGATCTGAAGGAGGAACGTGGCCCGCTGCCCCAAGCTGTTTCACGTGCACAGCCCTTCTCATTGTAGTAGTTTCTCAGATGTGCAGCTCACACACCCATGCTAACAACAGACCTCCCACGCAAGTGTTCAGTAATATATCCTGATTTTGGTCTCTTCCCAGCCGTCCCTCGCCAACAGAAGCACAGCTGATACTTCGGGGTGTGAGCGACATAGAGGCAAGAGACGCAGAAGACCTGTAAAGCTGATGGAGCAGGAGGCAGCTCTGCCCACAGCATGCTGGAGAGCTTTGGTAATGTGGTGATGGTTACTTCCCACAAGATCTTCAGATGGCCTAAGCTCATAGCAGCTGATTAACAATCCTTCTACTGATAGTAAAGCAAACCAATGCTAGATACAGATGTGCTCTCCAAAACTGCTCCTCCCCTCATTCTCTCCCCGCAACAGTCTGGCTGGCAGCTGGCAGAGTCTCCCCTCATCTCCTTCCATTTTGCCGGTTCACCTGCAGGTGAAGGCATCGTCCCTGTCCTGCAGTACTGCCTGCCATGCTATGCTCTCATCACCCCTGAAGGAGAGAGAGACCACTCTGCTAATCCAGTGGCTGAGAACTGCACAAATATCTACAGGAACTGGCAAAGGTGGCACAAAAGGAGACACTTCTTTCAAGCTGGATCAGTCTCTTCACTTCTCAGCAATGCAGTGGACTATGAATGTTTTTATACCTATTTTGCAGCCCTTTGGAGGCTTGGGCAGACCTGGATTCTTTCATCGGTGAATCTCTTCCCTCTCTAACCCACGTGCTCTCAGTAATATTGAGCTGCCTCTTCAGAGGCACTGATTCAAAGCGATTCCAAGCTCAGAGCACTTCAGAGGAGGAGGCTGGGGAGAGACGAGGGTGTGACGGTCAGGGGTAACACCAAACCTTCCAACACTGTACCTGCAGCGATGCAGATGCAAATGTGTTTCTGTCATGCTTTGCGCTTGGCCAGGTTCTTTGTCCTTACATACCTGCTTCAAAAGCCTGGTGCTGAGGCTGTAGAGCTCCCAAAATATCCTGGAAATAAGAGCAATCTGACTTAGGTGAACACATGGAAGAGCATCAGCAGACCTGACAACTGCTAAACAGAGCCCATGACAACAGGGCTGGGGCACTGCCCCACCATGATGATGCTGGGACCTGAGTTCAGTCCTGGCTCTGACGCAAGCTTCTTCTGTGATCTCAGGTGAACCATCTAGCTTCAGCCCTCAGGTACAAAGTGGAAAAGAGACCACCCCACACACCCATGCTGTGTTTGTCCATATCCCTCGCTGGGCCCTCTGGCACTGGAGTGAGCCACGTTATGTAGAGCAAAGAGCGTACTGTAGGAGAAAATGTCTGAGTTAATGTGCGAGCTGTACACTCGCCACTGCTTAGGGAAATCAAGCATGTTTAGCTGCACCTACCACTGAGCACATATAACGCTGTCTGATGCCCATGCCAGGGCCAAGTTCGCTACTGGACACTTCTTCCACGAGACCTGGAGAACCTGCAAAGATGGTAGCAGCAATCCAGAGTGAGAGGCACTGCGAGACATGACAGAGGAGAAGAGGTTGGAAGATAAGGAAAGCGGATTCAAAACATGATTTGGATCTCAAATTGCTCAATCAAGCAAATTCCACTCTTGCATGTGGATGTGTCAGTGGGCCCATCTGCCCAGACCATCACAGACGGTGTGTTTTTACCAACAGAGGAGGCAACGTAGCTCTGCATTTCTCCGTATATTGGACTGGTCACCTCTAACCTTCCAGGTCACTGGGTTTGCTGTCCCTTCCCTCCCCCAGAGCACAAATCCGACCCCTGCCCCAGCCCCCCCTCCCCGCGGCAGGCAGGTCCTTCTCATGACAGCCAGCACTTTGTTCGGCAGCTGAGCCAACACTTCCTCCCACGGGAGAGCACAACTCCGCAGAGGTCAAGTGTGGTCTTCCCAAAGCCAAGGATTTGCCTTTGCTGCTTAATCCAGGCTGAGATCCCACAGGCGGCACAGAGCTTCTCCCGAGGCTGGCAGCGCAGCCTTTGCAGGCAGAGGAAGGAGCGTGCCTGGGTCACAGCTACAAGGGGAGAGACCGAACACCTGCCCTTCACCTTCAGGCCACCAGCAAGGAGGAGCTAGAAAAACAACCCTCCACCAGATACTTCACTGCTATTTTGTGAAATAGCCCTGTCCCTGCTCCCACTGGTTCAGGCCTAATGCTGAGGACAGCCGAGTGGCTGTTGGTGCCCAACTTCCACATTGCTTTACAGCCCTGCCTCCTTCAGGGAGGAGTGGAAACAAGCCAGCTTCACCACTGGAGCGCCCGGCACAGCAGCTCAGATGGCTTCCAACAGGTCTCTGCTGCGCCCAGGAGCACTCCTGCTCTGCAGGGCTCTGCAAGGAGCAGCGTGGGAAGGGGAATGGTGAAGGACCCCATCACTCTGGTTTCACAGGGGAGGCAAGGAAGAAACAGGCTCCTACTGTCCTTGCCTCAGCCAGCCACGAGCCTTCCGGCCATGGGCAAGCAAGCAGGTGGTCCTGGCAGTGGAGAGCATCCCCTAGTGCTCTCCCACACAACCACAGACTGGTTGAGGTGGGATGGGACCTCTGGAGATGGTCCCGTCCAGCCCCCTATTCAGACCAGAATGCTCAGGGCCGTGTCTGGTTGGGTTTTTGAACCCCTCCAAGGATGGAGGCTTCATAGCGTCCCTGGGTAGCTGCTCCAGTGTTGTTCACTCTGGTCTGAGCTCTAACAAAAGTGGCCGTCGGCCACCTCTGCTGCAATGGGTTTGATCACCACCAGAGGAGCTGGGGGTGCCTCTCTCGGGGATGTGACACCCATGGACCCACACAACGCTCTTGGCTGCACCTCCTGGCTCTAGTCCCCAAGGGGCTCCCTCAACCCCCAAATTACAGGGCTGTGCTCAAGAGGCTAAACCCGGAGCAAAAGGAGCGTGTTCCCCTCACTCGCACTGACCACGCAAACACAGCGGGAATGGGTCTGGTTCCCTCCATTTCTTACTTTCTGTTCAAGGCAACTGAAGAAGCATGGGTAGGTGGGCAAGGGACATCATTTGGCAGGAAGACTTTCTTGTTTCAGAGTCAATGGCCACCAGGATTGAGGAGGTTTAACCCTACAGCCCCTCCATAAACACCAGATTCCTCCATGGCTGCCCCCCCACAGGCTCCGCAGTCAGCGCAGATCCACAAGGATACTGGGTCCATCAGCTTGTTTTCACCAGTCTGTGCCATTTTACCTCCTAGTGCTTTTCTGGTTCTCATTATCTCTGCAGAGCTGATGACATTTAGACATTTCATCTCCTTAGAGGCTTTTTATGATGCTTTAATTCTGATTTATGCAATGCAGCCATGGCCATCCTCATCACCCACGCTCACCTCTGGCTTGTTAACACCCTGCCTGGCCAAGAACCCTTCCCCTTGCACCGGCAGATTCAAACTGGGCTGAAGCTCTGCACGCACCGGAGTTAAAGCCTTGGCAGCTTTCTCCTCCTATGCCTTTCCCTCTCATTCATCGCTGGTCACTAATCACAGCAGCTTCTTTCCATGGGGGACCTGCCTGCACAGACCTAGACCTGCCCCTGCAGCTGCCAGGGGAAATCCCAGGGGCAGGCACTGAACAAGGGCAAACCCAATTAGCAGTTGTCAGGTAATGCTACCAATAACCTTAGCCTGGTCATTAACCCCAGCAGCTCAGAGGGCATCACCAGCTAGGGGTCTTTCCCCAGCCCACTGGGATGCTTCTGGTGGGGAAAGCAGCCTCTTCCGCAGCCTCATGTCTTCTGCTCTTGCTAGAAACCAGTTCAGAAACACAACAGTCTGGGATCTAAACAGTTCTTAACACTTATCACTGCCTGTCCCCAGAGGCAAATCTAAATCCAAAGTACAGCTACAACACATGTATATCTGTTTGCAACACCTCTTTGGAGGAATTAGAGAGTGACAATGATACTGTACTCCGGACACAATGTCAACTGCTTCCATCTAGCCAAACAAGACCGGGGCCAAGGCTGGTCCAGCCTACTAAATGGTGCTAGAGCTTCGGGCTGGGCATGGTACCAAACGTTACAGTGGAGCCCCTCTACATGGCCCCTAGACATCTTTGCATTTGCAGGCCTGGCGATCTTTCCAAGCTTCTCTCCACCATTCTGATATTCCTGTTCAGGCTGCTCCTTGCTTCTTGTCCGCACTGCCTGCACAAGGTATTTTGCAGGAGGAAGGGTCGTCTCTCACAAGCTGTCTGCATCGTACCTGATGTAAAGCAGGGTGAACCACCTCTGCAAGGCAAACCTCGCCCCTCTGTGCTGTACTAGGAGGTGTCTGTCTCGCTTGTGTCATGGGAAGGGCCTGTCCTCTGTCCAAGTCAACCACCGCTGTCACCTGGAGAGGAAGGGCAACAGCATCATAACCTGGATACTCCGTACGTTCCTCCCGAGACCTTTGCAGCACTCACATCCAGCTGGACCTGCCGGGGAGGAGGATTGAACGAGGGCAGCTGGACAGGAGCCCTGCAACCCAGCCAGGCCTCCACGTACCGGCCACAGAATTCTCTTCCGAAGCCGCTAACAAATGAGGTGAAGGAAAAGTCTGGAACGGGGACCAAGTCTGGTCGCGGTTGGAGTCCTGACTCCAGAGCAGCTGGTGCAGCCTGGCAGGCGATGCAGGGCTTGGCTGTCCCAAACACCCTTGCTGAGCTGAAACTTCCTCCAGCCTGGGCCAAGCCCGCCCTTCTGCCTCCTTGAATTCCTGCAGCCTGGTAAGATTACAGGTAAGGAAAGGACCCTCTGCCCCCTCCCAAAGCAGACTTTACGCATCCAGGGTGCAAGGGGGAGTGGAGTCAAGACAGCACCTGCCCAAAGTGGTTTGCAGTCATTCACTGCAACTGAGCACCCCACCTCCCCCCACCCTCATAGGCTCCAAGACCCCATCAACAAACACGTCATCTGGAGCACAAGCGTTCCTCAGCTCAGTATTGTGAGCTCCCCTCGTAACGGAGGTGCCCCTTCCTACTCTGCTCACAGAGCTGGGGCAGGCTTTCTTCCAGCTGGATGCCATCCAGAGCCTCCACCAAAGTCCGGAGAAGGGAGCAGGACGATCTCAGAGCAGTGGGAGAAGGGACACGGAGGCTGAGGCTCAGGTTAGGTAGCACTGTAAGAACCCAACACCTGTGGGTGCTGGGGTGAGAGGTACTGTGGGGTCGGACCTTTCTATTGCTGCAGCTTTGGAGATTTCCCTCTTTCCATCTGCTTTCCGCCATCTGCTGAGGCGACTGCAGGGGAGAGGAGGTTTTCAAGGGTCACTCCTGGGCCAAAGCAGATGGAAAGGACCTGCTGCGAGCATTTTACTAGAGATGGGCCAGACAGCTGCAACGTGCCCCCGGGCTCCCCAGCCCTGTCGACAGCGCACTGGATCATCCCGCACATGGAGGGTACCAGGGCTGAAGAAGCTGGCTCATGACTGCACACACCGCCCGGGAGGCTCGCTTGCAGTGATGAAGGGGCTGCAGCTGGGCAAAGGAGTGGATTAACAAGCTGTTTAAATCCTCCATCAGGGGCCTGAACAAACAGACACTGCCAGGAGCGGGTCTCTCACCCCCCTGGAGACCGTCCATCTGGTCAGAGATGGTTTTTCACAGCGCTCCCTGAGGGGCAGAACCAGCAGCACCTTTGCTGGCTACGCAGAGCTAACGGGGCCTTCTCCTCCCCCCTGCGCCTTTGAACCTGCTCCAGACATCTCAGCCCTGCAGGTCTCCAAACCCAGCCTGCTGTGGACCTAATTAACTCCCTTGTTCATTTATGGTCTTTTGTCACTAAAGCAAATAATTGGCGAACAGAAGCTGCCTCGTGTGTGCTCACATGGATACGACTGCTCCCTTTGCTCTGCTGGGGAAGCCCTCTCCTGCTCTCCAAGGCTGCCCATAGTCCCTCTCTGCGGCCAGCCGCTCCAGGATCAGCGAAGGAGAGCACGCTGCCTCCCTCCTTCCAGCAAGCTCCCTCAGTACCTTTGCAGCCATCAGAGGACACCAGAGTCTTCTCAGGCCATGGCAACTTTGAATTCAAGCAAGAAAGTTTGCCTGGACCATGGAGCACACCCTAAACCCTTGGGGTTTCTCATCACTCCCTTTGGTTTACATGTTTGCTCACGCACACGCGTGCGCTCAGAAGGCTCCAGCCCGGGCAGCAGCGCAGACGCCAGCCTGGCAGGGGTGCTGCCACACCAGTTTCTCCCTCCATTGGTACCCACTCGGGTCTGCACACAGCCGGATGGATTTAAGAGGAATGTGACCTCACTGCTCTTTTACCCACCCCCCCACCGTGTTCCCTCTTACCCACTGGCACCACAAGGATGGAGAGTGGCAGGGCCCTTTTACAGGGGGATGCCTGGGCAGGATTATCTCAGGGCTCCTGGACCAAGCAGGCACCTCCTCAGCCTCTGGAAGCCTCCCTCAGCTTTGTTCCTTGGCCTTCTAGGGTTGGGGGAAGGGATCCCAATGAACATGTTTGTGCTGTTCCTCCTTAATAGGGTGTTGTGTAACACAGAGGGAAGTGACTACACTGGGGACCCCAGCCGAGAACAGACACTTTAATCCTGCTGCCCAGGGAAAACTTGGAAAAAATACCTACATCTGTTCCGTTGCATTAGGCTCATGGCTCAGAGGCTGACAGCTGACCCTGGCTGTTCATGATGCCAAGGTATGGCCCCTGCCAAACAGTGCCAGGGTAAATTACCATGACTGATTAGAAAGGCAAAAGGAAGCCAGAGAACATGGGGGAGGGAGCTCTCCCTGTGCAGGTTTCTGGAGAAGGCCAAGCCAGCGTGCATCAAGGCACTTTGTCTTCTCCCCTGCCACACTGGCAAACAGAGCAGAGAAGGAGCAATAGTGGAAGGGAACAGGGCAGGGGATGAGATGCAGGAAGAGGGCTGAAGGTGAGGAGGCAGAGAAGAAACCACAGCCACATCCGTCTCTCCATGAGGCTCAACAAGGACGGGCTTCAGGAGACAACCGTCCTCCTCCTCCTCCTCATCGAACCTGCACTAGGCTGAGGCCACGGAAGAAAAAAGGTGCTCTTTTATCTACAGGATAAAAGTTCATGGCTTGAGAAGGGTACGGGGCAGATGTTGGCCTCGCAGAGCAGTGCACACTCTCCCTGCTGTGTGTCTGCCAGCTCTAGGACACGTCAGAACACAGCTGTTGTTACATGGAGCTGGGGCTCCCTGACCCAGCACCGCAACACAGCTCCCTTCCAGGCTCAGGCTTTGTCATCACCTCACATCTATCCAACAGCTCAGAGAGGAGTACAAAGGAAATTAGCTGTCCAGGGAGCAGAACAGCACTACTGAAATTTGGCTAACAGCAGACACCTAGATGCTCTGGAAACACATCAAAGAATTCTCACTGTATTTGGTGGGACTCTACATTGATACACCCACTGGGAACGTGGTAGGTGCTGCACTGGGACCACCACGGTGCACGAGGGAGAGCCCCTTCTCTGTGCAGCCCCTCTTATGGGCACAGCAGGATGCTGAGGGTGGCCTTCCCCTAGACGGGAGAGGATTTCTGGAAAGCTCTTAACAGCCAGTTCTGTGAAGGATCTGCCTCTTCCTTATTCAAGTATCAAATTGGCTCAACCCTAATTAGCATGACATCTATGATGGGATTAAAGCAGATTCTGCCTTCCTCTTCCTGCCTAGGGCCACCAGCTGCCAAACACTCCTCCAGGTCAGCATCCTGCACAGGTCAGTGGCTAGCTTCAAGAGAAACAGAAAGAAAGCTCCTTTCTAACTCCTGTCCGTCAGAGACCGGCTTTGGCCCTGAAGCAGGAAGGTTTGTTTGCTTTAAATCTTATTTAACCATGATATTTGAATTATCCAGATCGATGTCACACTCTTATCTGCCCTTAGGAGGACAGGGAGGAAAGCTCTTGCTTTCCTCAGCCCATCTGTGGAGCAGACAGCTTTGGTTAGCCACATGCTTGTTGCCTTTCAATCCCTGCTGGCTGCCGCTTTGACCTTGTTCAACAAGACAAAGGGATCAGGAGGAGCTGTGCGTTTCCTCTGCACCTTTTGTAAACTTTTACTCCAACAACACAACCTCGCATCAGACTCTGGTCCTCTATCCGTCTCCACGGCCTCCCTCTTCACACAATCCTAAACCTGCAGTGCTGAACTGAGCACCTGAGGATCAGGGATCCTGCTGAGAAATGCAGCCAGAGAGATGCTTTCTGGTCCGTGAGCATTTCCGCACTAGAATCTAAAGATGCCTCTTGGGTCCAACACCACCAGTCCCATGACTCTCTACCACCTTCCTCCCCTCTGCTGTTGCTGTTTGACCTGGTGCCTTTCCCTCTGCTCCTCACACTGCTGGGGAGCAGTTCCATCAAGGTCAGAGCCTCAGGCCTGAGCTGGCTTGGCAGCACCAAGTGCATTACACCTCACTAATGTGTTTGGTATGCAGCTCCTCTGAAACCCTGCCACTTTGCACTTACATCGCAGCTCAGCCCTGCTCAGGAGGAGGAACCAGAGGGGCTGAGGCACAGCAGAGCTAACTCATAGACAGACATTCCCAGAGCACCTTCCGAGGCCACTTCCAACAGGCTACTGACACCACTAACCGCAAAGTGCAAGGTTGGCTGGGCCAAGCCACCTCCACTCGAAAACAACCTGATGCGGCGAGTGTCCAAGGCAGGCACTGCCTGTGCAGGGACCACTTCAGGACAGCTGGCCCCCGAGGGTGGTAACAGCGTCCTTTTTCCCTCCTGCCCCTGCAGCTGCTGCACTGCTCCAATCATCTACTGCAACTCATCCAAGCTCTTGTCAACTTTCACTCCCCCAGGCTCTCTGGAAAGCTTAGTGGTGCCTGCAGTTAATAAAAACAGACCATTTAGCCCTAAATAGAGAGTATCAGCTGTCTCTGTGCATAAACTCAATTCTGCTTGTCTGGTCCATGCGTTGAAACTCCCTCACCCCTGGCAAACCGATGACAAATCTGTATCTCAAACCTTGAGGCAACACATCTAATCTGGTTAGCGTTACTGCTGTTTGTTCATATTAAGCACATTATTTTTACTAAGCTATTTGTCCTGAGCCTCCAGAGAGACACTGCTGCAGGTTAATCATACATATGTAAATCCAAGCTCCTTTCATGCATTTTAAATATGTTGCCTGTTGGAAAACAAAAGCGCAAGGGGGAGCGGTGTGACCGGGAATTGTGCCAAACTGGGCGATGCTCCCTAGATGCTTACTTCTCATATGCTGCAGTTTAGGGGGTAGGAGCACAGCAAGAGAATCTGCCAGCCAACTCGTTTGCTAGACTAAGAGGTCTGCTGAACAAAAACAAAACCCAGACAACAGTAACTGTTGGGTTTCCAGAGAGTTGAAGTTGACCACTCTTAAAGCTGACCAGCTCAAGTCGACTATCGGTCCCCCTCTGGTGGCCAGCCAGCCCCGGCCACCTTCTGTCGGCAGAACAGGGCTGCCACATTGCACCCCGGCACCTTGAGCACCCCGAGCCCTGCATCACCTCCAGCATCCCCGAGGCCGGGGCAGCACGGCTCTGCTCGGAGGAATGCCGGGCAGCAGACTTCAGGGCTGAGTCCGGGAGCGTCACAGACCCGGGGCACCAGGGCGGATGTCATGAAAGTCTGCTGAAAAGGAAAAGATCTATTACCAGAACAGCCAGCATCTGCCCAGTCCCTCCAACTTGACAGCCTCAGGGCTATCTACAGCTAGGCCCTCGATTCTTAATAGCAATACTGTGCAGCACGAGGAGCCCCCAGCGTGAAACAGGGCTCCATGGTGCAAGGACCTATGCAACATCCAGACACAGAGAGACTGCACATTGGGATGGGGAACAAGATGGAGAGAAAGGACAGAAGACAAATGGGAAGAGAGCGAGCAGAAGGAAATGAGGTGACACTGGTCAACATAAGAGGCAGCGGCTCAGTGACCTGCTCGCAAAGGGTGAGGACACGCAGCACAAAGACAGTAGTTCAATCTCTTACCAGAATACACCAAGGCGACGTTTTTGTACTGTAATTTTTAGTTTCAACAATGACTACCATTGCTACCAGTGTATTACATGTTGTTCCCAACATACAAGGGCCTGGGAGAGGGAAGGCTGCATACCGCTGCTCACTGCTCTAGTCACAGGCGAGGACAAGGGGCTGCCCGTTTTCCCTAAGCAGGAGTCTGAGTCTGTTCCACACCAGCAATAAAAGCCTCTGCAAATCTGAGCTAGCCTCCACGCAGAAAACTCTGAATACTCCAAATCTGAACCCCCTGGAGCTGGTTTCATCATCCTCCAAGAGGACTGCAGAGAATTGTATTTCCTTGTGTTCTTCACCCACTGCCGTAAGCAGCACTATCTTGAGGCAACCTCACACTTCAGCTACTGAAGCACAAGGGAGCCCCAAGCAGCTGTTCCTGCTGGTAAGAGATGAGATTTCGAAGATTACTTGGAAAATTGCATGAGTTTACAGGCCTTCAGTATTAAGTTAGCATAAATCCCTAAATTAAGGGGTGGGTATGGGCCAACACACTTCTCGCAGCTTATCAGAGAATTGCCTCAAGAGGGAGAGAAGAATTTGGTTCTGGCTGCTGCAGAGTCTCTCCCCCAAAAACCACCCAAACTCACTCCGGCCTTCACATGCCTCAGAGAAAACTCTGGAGCAGCCCTAGGCCAACTCCAGTTTCTCCATCCCTCACAGAGTGCAAGAGATCCGCTTCCTTCATCAATATTCACTGCAGCTTTATACTCACTCCTCACATCCAGCCCCGTGTGCAATTGCCCATGCCTCAAGATGCTTTGCAGCACGCCATCCCTGCAGAAGGGTGGCTGGAAAAGACTGATTGGGAATTTTGGGTGAACTTCAGCTACAGCTGTTTCGTTTTACTGCAAAAAAAGTTATAGCAAATTATGTCTAAAAAAGAACAAATTCATGCAGTAACACCTCCCTCCTACAATCAAGTTTCATGCTCTGGAGAGCAGAGACTAGGGTTTCTCATGCATTCAATTAAAAAAAAAACAAAACAAACACAGAAAGAGTTTAAGAGGAAGATCCTAAAATCTCAGATTCTGCACCTACAGCTGATGCCAAGACAGGCTGAGATTCTGGTGGACTTTGCTGTTTCCCGTAAGTGTTTTCCTTTTATAGTTCCCATAATCACATGTTCAAACTTTCTGCTGTTGTGTGCCAGGTCAGTCAGCCACAAGATGGTAGCAGAACAGCCACAACCATCCAAAACACAGTAATTCATTATGGGAACGAGGAGTTACCGCCTGGTTCAACTGACCAACTTACCCATAACACTGTGAAAGCAAGAAGAGATCTTATCCAAATCAAGCACCATTTCCCCATTTTCTCATTCAGGTATCTGAAGAAATTCCTTCTCTGTAGTTTTACAATTGAGGCAAACAGAAAGCTGAGCAGAGGAACTGAATGCACAAAAATCCAGTTTCCCAAGGAACACATCTTGACATGCCTCACGTCAAGTGGCCGTGTATGGACTCAATAATCCTAAGACACCAGGCAACTCCTTGCTATTGCTGGAGACACAAGCTGGGGCATGGCAGATTCCAGCATGAAGTGCATGGGCACGATTGCTCTCGCAGCCCCAATACCATGCCAAGTGCCAGGACAAATAGAAGCTGTAGAGTCTGCAACAGGTCCCTGTCACCACTCCCTCTCCAAGACATCACAAGAAACTGGCGATCAGGATGTACAATATGGGCAGACAGATGGTATCATGCATCCTGCAAAGAGGGGCAGAAACTTTAGAACCTACTTCACGCTGAAGTAATCCAGCATGCTGAACTCTCCTTCGCACCCAAACAGATAGTGTTTCTGAAAACTCCAGCCTCGACTTGGCCCCCTTCCCATGAGTAATACTGGTTATGGCATGTAAAGACATGTCCACGTTTGCTGTGTATCATCTTGCCCATGCCACGTTCGCAGAAAAAGTCACCCTCCTTTTAATTCCCTGACCCCAACTCCAGCAGCTCAACTCACCATCTCTGCCATTTCCAGGGGACACTGGAACTTCAGTTTCTGGATTCTGCATAATGCTCACCTCTGCTTTACCTAACTTCTGTCTTCTCAGAGTCCAGTGTAAGACAACTTTGTTCCCATAAGAAGCTTCTAAGTAACACCACAACCCAGCAGTGCTACAGAGGCAACTGCTGAGACCCACGCGTGCTGCTCACTCTCTTCTGTAGCTAGTTCTCATGGCCTGAAAGCCAGAATCAAGGCTAGATGCTGGTTTCATGTGAGAACGTGTGCCTGGTTATATGGCGGAATACAAGCAGCCAGCCAATGCTATGCTGGCTGAAGATGGGCTAAATCTTTGTACAGCCCAGGAAACAGTGTCTTCATAGTTTTACAGGCAGCAATGCTAATAGACACAGAGCCTTGTTGCAAAATCTTCTCAAGCGTTAAAGTTATTACTTTAATCCTTAAGCCACAAAAAAAAAAGTCCAAGGAAAACCAGTGATAATGTTTTTTGTCAGAGCTGGGAACAGCTCAAGCTCAGAGAATCACAGGAATTCGATGTTGCCCCTGGGGCAACAAGCTGTCAATTTACTAATTCCTCCTGGGTTTGTTAGCAGACACTTGCAGGTACATTGTTTCCTAACTGCAATCTGACAGTATTTTGTACAACTTAAAAAGATGCAAAGGAGTGAAACGACGACTCCAGGCTCCATCTAACCCTCCTGACAGTACAGTGAAGAACAACAAGTACAAACATCTGTAGCTCAGACTCAGGCAATACAGTTAGCTAACAAATAATTCCACCAAGTGCATTATTAATTTACATAAAAGATTCCTTAAAATACTTTCTGGCATTACCAGCTGCCTCAGCCCATTTCTCAGCCCACTGCAGAGAGGCCTCAGGGTAGCCTGTGAGCCCCATCTCGGAGTCCTGCCTGTTCCCAGCAGCTCACAGCTCCTGGGTTCAGCCGGGCATCCTGAAAGGCACAGAACCATCCTCTCCCCGCTGCAGCAGACCTCTGAGACACCCGGAGACCTGGAGAGACCCCTCCCCCACGGACAGCACTAACCAGTTCTATTCCCTCTGCACAGCCCCAAAAGAACGCTGAGCTGAGAAGGCAGCATTTTTAAAATATTTTATTTATTATACAAACTATTTACAAAATCAGCTACTACAACCACAGGCTTCCAAATGTTGGCTGAACTCTGCCAGAAATTCACCAGAGGGAACTAGGTTTTCACCTGCATCATCCACAGCTCCTGGTTTCTAAAAACATGCAACACAGCCTGCATGTGCAGGCTTAAGCCAGGCCCTCTGCACCTCAAAGCAGCTTCAGGAAACACAGAATCCATCTGAGATGATAGCAGGATCCTAAAGATTTCTACAGAAGGGCCTCTAAGGGGGAATAAATAAAGGGTGAAAAGAAAAGTAACGAGCCTCTGCCAAAAGTAACATACAGTATAGGTGGCCAAAGCACATCCCCATTGCCATTGTTAAGGGCAGCATAAAAAGTGACTGTACTGGGAAAGGGTATAAAGCTAGAGACAAGTTGAGAAACATTGCAATGGATCCCAAGAACATGCAACTGGCTAGGGGCCTGTGGAAACAATGGGGATGGGTCTAGCTGCCTGCAAGCACCCATCACAGTTCTGACTGCACTTGTGTTAAGAAGAAAGTCCTTGGCATCTGCACAGCTGTTGGGAAGCATGGCGTGCTGGCTGCAATGCAATGAGAAGCATTTAGGAGCTCCTTCCAGCAGAGCAAGACTACCCAATGTCCACCTACCTCATCCTCACAATAAAAAAGTCCAGCTCAAGAGAAGAAGGGAGAAGATACCTGAGGAAGATGTCATTGGCAGAGTTGGCCCACAGCTACAAGGCTGGAAACATCCTCACCAGGTGAGACTGCAAGACAAGGCTGCAGCGTGGGAACAGCACCAAGCTACACCTCCCAACAAACAGGAGTTAAGCCGAGCACCACCACCTCCTCTCGGTCCCCGGAGAAAGCAGTGAAGTGGTGACATGGAGAACACAGGAGCTGTAACTCTACTGACCAGGTAAGCCACCTGCAGTGTAAATAAAATGGTTCCGTACTCTCCACCCCCAGGAGGTCAGGACCTCGCAGGATGGAGACTGCACTAAAAAAGGCAGAACAGCCATGACTAAAGTGATCTGTCAGAGCGCAACGGTGGCAACTCTCAAGCTGGCAGCCTCCCAGCACCTTGGTGCCAGTGAGGGAATGAATTCACAAGGCAAAGAAATCCCCCTGAGTAGTCTCAATGCTCAGCTGACTGCATTTTGGCACCAAAATGGCTTTTTCTTTTCTGTACAGAAGTAACACACTGGGCCCAAGGTAGGCTAAGATGCTGTCTTAAAAACAGTTTCTAGATGTAGAATATTTCTCCCAGATTCCCAGTCAATTAATCTAAGCTATATTAGAAAAGCACACACAATTATCTTAAAATACCCACACTGTGCAGAAGTCTGCCCGGATCAGCTTGAGGACAGCAGAAAGCGACTGAAGAGGATGATGAGACTTTTCATCTAATACGGTGTTCTAAAATTAACTCAGGGATGCCAATCTGAGACTCCATTCTGGAAGAAATCCAGCAATTCCATAATCCAGTGAAAGCTTACATTGCAGATAGTAGCAACGCAGGTTTCTCACACTGACTCCTGCATGCCTTTGATCCTGACCTGAACTGTCTAAGGGACTGCTGAGAACTTAAAAGATCTTGAATTTTTCTTCACTGAAGAACTTGTCAAGGGTCCCCGATTCCCCTTCCCTTTAATTCCCTGGCAAGGGCTGAATGGACTGCCAGCAGCAACACACCCCAGTTGTGAGCTTACTCCTCACGCTGGTCTGCCCACTCCTCTCCCCACAAGCCAGACAACGGTGTGCAGTTTTAGTGAACATTTCGTGCTGGAAAGCCAGCAGCACTGAATGGTACGACACGAAAGCAGAGCTGAAGAAAGAAGGTAGGAAGATTGGGAGGACAAAGCCAGCTGCTCTCCAGATACTAGCACCCTCCTGGAAACCCTGCCTGAAATACAGTAGACAAAGAGAAGCCCCAGGCTGCTGCATGATAGAGGTAGAAGCCAAGACCCTGTGGGATGCTGGGGTGCAGGTACCACATTCTGCCCAGTACCAACACCCCAACACCAAACGCAAGCCCAGTGCACACTGTAGCTGCTTACTGATCTGTCGCTGTTACTACATAACATAAATACCCTGAAGGTGAATGTGGGACAGGCATTGGTGCTCAGCATTGAGGGATCCACTCATGCCCATACGCTCCCTCCTGAGGAGGCAAAAAGAGGGCAAGGGCATGGGACAGCTTCCCGTGCAACATCAACTGTCAGAAACATTCAGTGGAGGAGAAACTCCTCTTCCAGTTCATTTGCAAAGGCTCATTACCAGCCACTGCTGGAGAAGGACGCTTCTGCTGCTGGACCCTGGCGGAGGTAGCGCAGGATCACTGTCAGGGCCAGCACTTGTGCTCCCATGGGACTGTCCTCCCCTTTGGGTTACTCCCTCCAGTGGATGCTGCCCATTTTCTTCTGTGGCACAGGCGACAGCAGCATCCAGAGCAAGATGGAGGAGAACCAGAAACCCTTCTGGGTCAGGTGCTGAAAGGATGGACAACCCTACACTCTCCAGGAGTCACAGAGTTAGATGAGCTGTTGGGGAGCATCACTGGGGGAGTTGAGCCAAGACGTGGAAAGTTACTAAGGCTTCTCGTGAGCCAGGTTTCCAGCAGAGCTCCATGCTGGTCTTCCCTCTTCCTCCCAGACAGCTACGGTAAAGGCAGCTCAGCAGATCTCCTCACTGTAACTTCTGCTTACAAACTTCATCTTCTCACAAAAGGATGGGTGCACAGGGTGCAGGGAAATCAAGTGCGGTATCTCCTTGATGAACGCACCACAGTCCTTCTGCTGTTTCACATTGAACCAAAGGGAAAATGAGGGAAAGGGAAAAGATGAGCTCTTGATGACATATTTGGGATATGGAAAGGCCACATGACATCTTCTGGATGACAAATTCCTTTCCATGGAGTCCTTGTTCTGCCTCCATTGCCCATGTGAAGGGAAGGAGAACAAGCAGAGGACTGAACCTGGGTCTTGCCACGAAGAGCCAGGAGGCTACATGGTCTCCTGGAAAGAGGAAATCACAGCATGCCAAAGCCCTCACAACCCTCGCTGATAGCTAGCTGCAGCATCTTGTGCACTTCTTCATAGGAGTCATAAGTGGGGAGGCACAGCTGGTTAAAACTGTAAAACAAAAGAAAAAAATCCATTCAGACTAGATCTGAGAGGAGACCACCCCCATGAGCTGCTTTTAGATGGGTTGACACGCGTGTCACACACATTACACATTATACACTGCTTGCCCACCACAAATAGCTGGTGTCATTCCCAGAAGCACAATGCAGAAAGTCCTGTCACCCCAGGATACTTGCCAAGTGTGGGCTGTTGGCAAAGTACTGTGAGTTGGAGCCGCAATGATCTGGAAAGATGGACAGAGTGCAGCAAACCCTCCTGGGGGCAGCTGGGAGGAACCAGTTGTGAACTGCAAGAGCCTGGCCAGCTCTTCCTGTGTGAAACTGGAGACCACAGTCCAAAACCACCTCATGACCTGATTGAAAAGGTAAAGCCAAGTCAGCCAAGCATATCAAATAATCACATAAGCAAGTTGCAAGATCAGTCAACTGCCCTTGCAAGCAAGCACTCTAATAGATTTTTTTTGTTTTACCAGGGTGACACACAGAGGCAAGTATTATACAGATTCTTCTTATCAGTTAAAAGACGTCCCACACTACTACCTCCCACCACTCCTTCCCCTTAAAGCAGAAAGGCTTCTGCTCTCCTCACAGAGATTTTATTTTTAGAAATACCTGCATAGGCAATGAGGTAGACTGACAATGCAGAAGCTAATTTGCTTCTTGCACTATGCTAATCTTTTGCTTTTTCACATCTTCTGGTACTTTTGCAGAAAGGTGGAACCATCCCAGTGTTTACAGCTAGAAACTTGTCCTCCCAATCTCTTTTCATCTTGGGTGTTTTGGCAGCTTCCATTATTTTTCTAAATGAGGCTGCTACCATTCCCACACCCTCCCACTGGGAAAGACAGGGATGGATGGGAACGATTAGAGGTACAAGTTTAGGCGACCACATCAGTAGTCTTTACCACAGCACTGAATCCAAAACACTCGACATAGGCTGCAGTCACAATCTTCAAGCATCCCTTAGAGATAAGTATATCACCATGAACATCTTTCAGTAGCAATAATTCCCACCAATTCCTTCTCATTCGCTGCTGAACTGTTCTTAATTAGTGCTTTGTTGGATTTTCTTAAAGTGACCACTGCTGCTGATTCTTCCCTGCTGGCAACTCATTAAGCATCATCTCTAGTCAGGCAGGCTGAAGGATCTCTCTAGGAGGAAACATTATTTCCTGATGTGTGCAGTCCTACTCCTGAACCCCCAGTTTGTCCTTCCGGAAGCCTAATTTCCAACCAAGAAATCTGTTCCCAGTTTAAGTTGTCTTCTGCTGTAGTTGGTATAACCGGTTTCAGCTAGCAGGAGGGAGAAACCCTTTCACTTACCTTCTCACGGAAGTGCCAAGATCCTCCTACCACCACAGCATGTGCCTTGAAGTCACAGACACTGATATCTCCAGTACCACACATAAGCAACTGAAAGGCAAGAGATTGCAGTCAGAAAGTCAGGAGCCCAGGAAACAAGGCAACAGCCACTGTGCAAATTACAAAGGTTTAAAATGCTTAGAAAAGAAACATTCTGGCCTTATTCCAGATCCAGAAAGGGCTTCATTTGTCAGAGAGGAGGGGAAGTGAGAGTAGAGGTGCTTAGGGAGGCAGCAATTACCTCGAGCTCATTCTCATCAAAAATAGCCAGGAGGTTCTCGGGAACCAACTCGTTAAGACCTGGAAGAGAAGACGAAAGAAGAGCAGCGAGTGCTATCCCCTGGGACACAGAGGCAGAAAGGAGCAGGGAGCAGACAGTGTGTCACCTTTCAGGAAGTGATCCACCTCCTCTCTAACCTGACTGGCCAGCCTGTACTGTGCAAGCAGATTTAGATACAAGATTTTGTTTTCATTTGTCACTGGTACTTGAGCCCCTCCTGTCAGCAGTTCCACCACCTGAAAACAGAATACTTGACATGAGTGTGACCAGCAGCATTCCCAAAATGTGAACTCCCAACCAGAATAAACCCAAGCAAGGTGATACTGGCCAGAGTAAGCTCAATTTTCTGGGGCACACAGCAGAGTTCTTGGCCTCCCCTGCTACAGGCAGAAGGGGTTAAACTGTCCCACCTTCAGGAACTTCTTCCCCCACCTTCTCCAGCTGTCCTGTTTTGCTATACTTTTCTTCAGCAAAGACGAGATCCATCTCACTCACATCATTGTTCAGTATGAAACAAACTTTGGATTTATAGAATTCTGGGTCATCTGTTTCAAAATACTGTGTGAAAGAGAAAGAAGGTGGGGACACAGAGGAAAGAAAAAAAAAAACCAAAACTATACATTGTTAACCAGGACTCTGTATCTGCTTCTACTACACCAACATTCAGCCTCTTCCTAGACCAATTCAGGCTTCAGACAAGGCTGGGAAGCATTACCTTATAATGCATACGAAGTCCTATGATCTGAGCCAGGAAGGATCGGGTGAAGCGAGCTCGAACCAGTTGTCTGTAAGCACCTCCCAGAGATGACTCATAAAGACACTTTCCTACTAGGCGGCCTGCAAATTCATAGACTTTGAGTCGTAAGTACGTGGGACGCCCTGGATTTGGGTGCACCTGCAAAGAGGAAGCAAAATGAAATATCCAAGTACCAGACAAGACTAGCTCAAAAAGCAAGTATGAGACCAGTTCAAGTCACTGCGTCTCTCAGGCTGCCCCAGGAGCTTTAGTGTAACATCCTCAAAGCCAAGGAATAGAAATAAAATGCCTGAGCCTGCCTATGAAGAATACAAAATGTTTCACATATGCAGGCCAGAAGCTGTATGACAGCAGAAACAGATTCTGAAACATTCAGACCCAACGAAACCTGTATACACTCTGATGCCACCTCCTCTTGTGGAGCAATCCAGCCTTCCCTGCTGACTGGCCACCCTCTGCTGTTCATTCAGTCAGTTCTTTGACACCTCAATGGGTAAAGATCACTAAGCAAAGCCTTGAGAAGGGCGCTGGAAGTGACTGTCCAGGCAAGCTAAAGAATGGGTAAGGTTGCACACCACTTAGCAGCAGCAGCACTATTTAACCATCTGCATGTCAATGCACACATTCCTGTGCATTCAGCACAGGAACTGCAGACTCACCAAGGCCTGGTTGTTATCACTAAAGCGGGTAAAGAGTTGATTTGTAGTATCAAATAACGCCTTACAGATGAGCTCAAACCACTCTCTGCGTGGACCTCCCCAGTCCAGAGCTACAAGATAAAACAAGCTTGGTCATCCATGCGTCATCAATTCAAGAGTTTCATGCATGCTGCTCCGTTATTACCTGACACGAGAGCTCGTCGCAGCAAACAGCTCCATAGCAAAAATGCAGTAGACAGGGACTCCAGAACTCTTAGGTACTGCTCCCAAATCTAGTCCTAATATTTGTCATATTTGTGAGAAAGCAAAAGGGCTGGAAAGCCACAAAGGCTAGACATGCTACAAGAAACCAGAATTTCAGACTAAAACTACTCCATCATCATTCCTTTCACTTCCTCCTCAAATATATTCACAGCATAACTCACCTTCTTCATCCTGAAAAATCACTTCAAAGTTTTTGCTCCAGTCAGAAACAGAAAAATTTCGCGTTGCTTTAAAAGACTGAAAAAAAAATAAATAAAAAAAATAGTAGCAGCTGTTACTGCTGGGCACCCTGTAACCAATATGCACTCCTACACATGTGGATTGTCCATTTAAGCAACACAAAAACCAAGAAACAGTTTAGTACTCTGAAGTATAAAAGCGAGAATTAGGAACTCCTAAGGTCTAATTCTTATTTGTTTGAAGCCAATTCCTCATTTTCTATTATGAGACACATTACCCATATAAATGCAGCTCATCTTAAAACCAGCGTGAGGTCTTAGCACAGCACAGATGTATCCCGCTCAAGCTGCAGTACAGTATTGTTTGAAGTATTAAATGCCTGTGGGAAGGAGCCATTTCTGTAAAGCACTGTCAGCCCACGAGTTAGATTTAAAAAAGGAACATGCTTGGAGAGCATTAGAAAATAGCTTGAACGGTTCACCGAGTTCATACATAAAGCATGTCACGATGCAAAAAAAGTAACAAGATATTTCAAGTGTCTAGAACTTCCTGTGTCCCGATTCTGGATTTGAATTAAAGAAAATTTTCAAAGCTACACAGCAGTCCTCAGTCATACACGTAGCTTTGGCTTAGCTTATCTTCAAATAGGTTAATACATCACGCTAGTCACACCTCTGGGCTAAACACACTGGTCCCATTCATTGTGCCTGTCAGTCCTGGATACTAAAGCTTACATTTATTATCATGGCACTTAATTTACTATGTCTTACTAGGCTGTAACACCAGTGGCTCATGACAGTGCAGTACTTTCCAAAATAGCCGGAAAAAAATAGTCATGGAAATACTGTTTAGAAGTTAAGTCATTTTGTAGTACACTATTAAATGAAGCAATCTCACAAACACTGCAAGCTTGTACTCGCAGAAAATATTCCAAAACATAGATTATCTGAGCATAAATCAAGGGAAATCCCAGCCACTCCTGTTTTCTCCAGAAATGTTCTTTTCCGTCTTTATAACACTACTCTTGTGAGATACATGTGGAAACAAGAAGTCAGGACAGCTGCCTGCCGTGTGTACACAGTATTTAGACTGTCAGTTAAGAACTGTATTATACAAATGACTCTTCCTTAAGTTTGATTTAACAAACACATCAGCTCAGGTCACCATGGGTGAAGACTTAACTCAAGAACTCCACAGAATATTTCATATCACACTGAACCACTACTAGCAGCCTGTCGATGCAAGGCTTTCATGCATGCAGCGCAGTAACACCTGACTTGACAGCTTTTCTCACTGAACGACTCTGCACCAGAAAAACAGTAGATCAAAGACTCAGGAGCTCCAGGTTCTGCTCCCAAATCTGGGCCAGGTAAACAGTCTCTGGGCCTCAGGTTCCAATATAAAGTGGGCACAGAACAGCACTAGCAGATTCCCTGCTTTTACAGGCTATGCATGCATTTGCCCTAGACATCCCTCAGGGCTTGATTTACTCTGCAATAAGTTCCTTAAAAATTCAGAGCTGAAGTTTCCTAATTACTTAGAAACTGATCTGATCTTACCAGCTGTAGAGAAGGAACACAGCCGTCTCACGCAGTACTAAACCTGAACACAGAGGAGCTACCTTGAGATTTTTTTTCTTTTTCCCATCTCAAGCTGCCTACTGGCATCTGCCTTGAAACAGAATGATGAACCATTTTTAGCGTGGTTGCTCTAGCACATCAGTTTGTATTTCTTTGGGCACTGAGCAGAAGAAAAAGGATGGAGGAAGCATTGGGCTTTAGCAAAGTGACCTATACACTCACCGACTCCAGCAGACAGTGACGGCTGACCTTCAGCGTGACCTTCGAATGAGGTCTTTTCATATGCACCTGACGTAGCTCTCGCTGGAAGAAGTTCACTTTGTCCTGGAAGGTCTCCGAGCCTCCTGAGAATAGTGACAATTTTGGTCAGGCCTGAGCTGTCAACACCTCAAACATGCAGAAGGCATTCCTAAGACTAACTGCACAGGTCAGCCTTGCAGCCCAAGGATGAGTTTATTGCAGCAAGGTTTGGAGACAGAACTCCAGAGGCAGTTTGCAGTTAGTCTTGCTGACATTCAGATACTCACAGGTGCACTTTCAAAGTGCCTGACAGAAAAGCCAAACTGAAAAGGAACAGCTGGCATGATGAAATACATTCACTGGAAGCACCAACAGGAACAGAAGATGAGACTCCAGGAATCAGAGTTCTCATCAGAGGTCATTCAGTGCTGGCAATCTCCATTCCCCAGGGAAACTAGCAGACTCAAGTGCCAACTTCCTGACTACTGCACCCACCTCACCGCACCTTTACCTATGTTTTTATGCAGAGAGCGAATGAAAGTGGCTGCCAAGATGTTCCTCTCCTTGCAGCTGAGCTCCACAGGGGGTTGGATCCCATCATCCACCACCAGTGTCAGTAATTTGTGCACAGGATCAGGGCCAAGGTATGAAAACTAGCAGCAAAAAGATGCAAGAAAGCATAAACCCATCATGCAGAAGGTGCAGTATGTTCAGCAGACAGAGCAACACCACCTGTGCTCTAAGACTTTCTGCACTCACCCATGCAGATGCCGTTAACATGAACACTATTTCAAGCATCCAGACTCCAGTTAGGAGGCTGCTTCAAACTTCGCACCCTAGCCTAGGGGTTTCAGTGGACACAATCACAGCATTTTAGGAAAGTTATGAGGAAAATACACAAGAGAAATGCAGAAGGAATCAAGATTTTTGCCTGGCATTGGGACAAAAGGCAGGAAGGAGTGATACAACTGGCTCCTATTCATAAATACTAGCAGAATTTAGGCACCGAGAGGGAATTCCAGAGTTGAATTTTATGCAACAATATGTTGCTCTGTGGGTGGAAGCCCTTCTCTCCAACAGGAAAAATCAGACTGTCATTTACAAGGATCACAAGCTAACAACACGGAGGTGCAGTGACAGCTACTTGGAAAGAGGCTCACCTTTGTGCCAGGACATACTCTGAAGGTGAAAAGGCGCCATGGAATGATCTTCAGGTAAAATTCTTTCACCGAGAATTGCTGAGTAACCACAAGGAAAAGAAAATGTTAAATGTCACACATCTGTTCAGGGTTCTCCCCAAAACACAACTCACAGGACAGATCCATAAGGCCAGACCTCCCTCCAACCCTAGGGACAGGTTTCTGCAACATTTGGCGACATCTTCTTCTGGCACAATACACAAAAACCTTTAAAGCAGTACAGAACTGTAAGCAACTTGTCAGCAAGACTTTACTGCGTGCATTTACGATGCATGTGGAATCCCAGCATGACAGATTTTACAGCCATAAGCCATTGTCTTCAGTTGAACATCACCAGTCTAATTGGAAGATAATGTTCAGTACACTTGAGAGGCTGCATTCAGGACAAGATTGTAATGCACTGACGAAAAGTTTTGGAAAAAGTCACAGTAACAGAACCATTGCTACTACTCCCTAATTTTTACAACTATTTCAAACAACTTTTAGAAAGTACTTGCAACTGCTAAATCCAGGAGATTTGTAGAAATTTCTTCTCAGCATATTTCTGCCAGAACAAATAACTACTAACTGTGGAACTGTCACCTTCTGGAGAGCAAGCTAAGACAAAATTTTAGCATCTTCAGACAAAACACAAAACCATTTCCTGCACAAGCATGTTCTAGCTGCAACGACTGGAAAAAATGACAAGTAGCATTTCTCCAGAAACAAGGCAAATATGAACAGCAACCCCTTAACGAAATAACAGCATAGTAACACTTATCTACGGTACTGGACAGACGCTCTGGGGTATATTGAGAGATATCCAGGGATACAATTATGCAAGTATCAGAATTGCATTAACAACTTTGGCACATAAAGGGAACCAGCAACAGTACCCACTTCTGGTGATCTCCTTTACCAGGTAATGCAACAGAAAAAGAGTACAAAAGACCGGAACAACATCCCAAGGATAAAAGGATGCTGAGCTCACGAGGACCCAGCACTCATTCCCAAAGTCAGCTCTCAGAGCTACAAGCAGCAGAGATTTAGAAATCTCTAGCAACATCCTCTGACCTATAAGTGTTTCACAGCCCTCTTTCTCTCTTTGTCAGGAAAGCAGTTCCTGGATTAGTCTTTCACTTTGATATTTATCCCTGCACTCAGATCGGTAGATTAACAAAGGAAATTTACATTTATTAGTAGGTTAGTGGAATTTTCTTTCTAGTTTCCCTGAATGTTCATAAGCAATAATAAGGGGTAATAGTCTCTGTTAACATATTCTTGCTATAAAAGAATCCTCAGTTTCTCTTGACTTGCTTGAATCCTGTTTCTTGTACTTCTACATTTACCGTTTGTCCTCTGACCATTTTCTTCCCTTTTCCCTGAAACATTGAAGAAACAGGACAAAGATGTAAAATCTGATAAGTGTCTTCCTCTAAGTTGCAATCTACAGGTATCAAACTGAGAAAGGGAATTGCAAGTCTGACCCGACCAGAGCAAAGGAAAGGCAAACAGAATATCTGTTGAACAATCAGTGAGAAAACTCCCAGTAGGCTTTGGATCAGACCTAGAAAGACACATGGAGTCCTAAAACTTCCAGGAGCATTTTAGCATTATTCTTGGTCATGAGCTCCACGTTTGCTGTTTAGCCTTAGGCAAATCCTTTTTAACCAAATCCGAGCCACCTAAATCTGGAGCGAAGATATAGGGCACAAGCAAACTCTTCAGTTGCAGTGTACTTTAAACATGCACTCAGGAGTGGTAACTTTGCAATATCTACCTTAGGTGACACATAGCAGTACACTTTTTTAGGTTTCTTCACTTTCTCGGGGGTTTGGCTGTCAGAGGGAGAATCTTCATCTTCATCCTCAGTTGCAGTAGAAGGACGGCGCTGGGAGGAGCTCAGGTGCGTTGGTGGAAGTTGCCACTGAGTGTTGGTATAACTAGGAGCATCGTAGAGGTATGCTTCAAAGTAAATACTGACACCTGAGGTGGACACATTGCGTTCTACAATGTTCTTTTCATTCTCTGAGGGAAATAAATACAGAAGAGTTGTGTAATTCTTTACGGAGACCAGAATCAAAAAGCAAAGAATCCACAGATCACCATCAAATTAGTTACAATGATTTCAAAGAAAAGGCTGCACATCCAAAGGAAAACCTGGTCAAGTGAAACTCTATCAAAGAGAACCCATGAGTGGGATGAAAAGATTTCAATACAGCAGTTTGTCTGTCCTGGCTTCAGACAGCTACTGGTTAAAAAAAAAAAAAAAAAAAAA
>Ga0065711_1032455_pt1 | contig 27306 bp, 6 predicted proteins | sample Hoacrofraction12_FD_59098 | JGI IMG/M metagenome (GOLD analysis project Ga0065711, IMG submission 59098) | Hoatzin crop microbial communities from Cojedes, Venezuela - Epithelial fraction 12 v2 (version 2) | ecosystem: Host-associated > Birds > Digestive system > Esophagus > Crop | place...
CCTCATCAGGTTCCTCTCTGCCCAACTTTCCAGCCTGTCCAGGTCACGCTGAATGGCAGCACAGCCTTCTGGTGTATCTACCACACCTCCCAGCTTGGTGTCATCAGCAAACTTGCTGAGGGTACACTCTAACTCTTCATCCAGGTCGTTGATGAAGAAGTTGAACAAGGCTGGGCCCAGTACTGACCCCTGGGGGACACCACTCATTACAGGCCTCCAACTAGACTCAGCACCGCTGATGACAACCCTCTGAGCTCTGCCATTCAGCCAGTTCTCAATCCACCTCACTGACCACTCATCCAGCCCACACTTCCTGAGCTTGCCTAGGAGGATGTTATGGGAGACAGTGTCGAAAGCCTTGCTGAAGTCTAGGTAGACAACATCCACGGCTCTCCCTTCATCTACCCAGCCATTCATGCCATCATAGAAAGCTATCAGATTGGTCAGGCATGAAGAAGACAGAGAGTATTGCCCATGACCAGCCTCCCAAGGAACCCGCACTCCAGGGTGAAACACAGCAATTCTATGCATAGATACAAAAGAATCACTCCTTTGTTGGCCCAGCAATGTAGTGCAGAGGAGTTCAGACAGAGCATTATATTAATTACTAGTAAAGTCCCATAACCTCGTGAGGGATTGCAAAGCCTGGGTCAGCCATCTGAACCCGTACAGTTCCGCAGGGGTTTCCAGCTCAGGTTGCAGAGGGGTAGTTCAGTGAGCGCGAAACAGGAAGGAAGATGACTTGGATGGTCTCTGACATCCAGCAGTCATTGCCTTTCCTTACTATATCTTTGTTGCCCAGTCTGAATGGCACCTGGGTTAAAACTTTGTGCCCCTTCCAGAAGCTCCCCAGAAAACGAAATGGAGATATTAAAATAGCAAGAAAATGCTGGATTTGCTTTGTAAGAGGAGGTAATGCACAAAACACATTTCCCAGCCAGCCATAAGCGTGGCCTTGTCTGGAGTGCTACCGCGAGAAGGCTGCTGAGAGTCATCTGTGCTGGTCCAGTACCGCCCGGACTGCCTGCTGCACAAGAGGATTGTTTTCATTCCCTGCCTGCGGGCTAGACACAGCCTTCCAGCCAAGGTCTGACAACCGAGGGAGCTCCAAGCAGGTTTGGAAGCAGAACCTTCTTCGCCAGCTGTTGACCCACTACTACTTCACCGGCTACTGCACTTGTGTTCTGAGAGCAGCCTGCAAGAAAAGCAATCACTGGCAGCTCTCCCAGAGGGAATCCAGCAGCCTTCAGCTCCCATGCTGGATCATCACTTTCTCTGTAAAATTTGGTCATGCCTATGAATCGGATTGCCAATGGAGAGAGAAACCCACTGAAGTGTTGCTATAACTGCCAATACGCTAAATACATTATAAATACATTAAGAAAATTGAATGCTTTAAAACTAGTTAGCTGAGTCACATTTCCAATGTTTCTAGCAAATTATTAATGAACTGCAAACTACTTAAGCGAGGGAACAATGAAAGGGATGACCTTAGAGAATACTATCAAAACCAAGTGTAACAAACTTTTATCCATACTAACTCGATCCATGTCATAAGTATTTTATATAAGCTATCAAATACAAGCATCTCCAGAGTCTCAAAAGTGACCCCAAACTATTTTCTTTATAATCCAGGCAGGATGCTCAAAAGGATATTTTTTAAAAAAAGCAAATAATTAAAAGAAGAATTTAAATCAACTTCCATTTATTATCCTGAGAAACAAACTACAAAACTGCTATTTTTCCAAGTTAGCAAAATCAAACCTTTATTTTACAAATAGTTTCTTTACTAATAAAAATATTTAATACCATTATCATCTATAGATGAGCACATGAGAACAAAAAAACCCAAAAAACCAACTATTTTAAGTTGTTTTTTTTTTAAAAAGGAGGAGATACAGAAAGAAAGAGAAAATTATTTAATTGTAGATACAGCTCTGGTGGTTTTTTCCACTTACTCTGGAGTCAGACAATCTGCATTCTTTTACATCTTTTAATTCACTATGCTCAACAAGAAAGACTAAATTAAAAACTGAACTATAAAAATAGTATCCTACTGTTCCAAATACAGGGTTTATCAGCATAACTGCTGAAGTTCTCTACAATTTTTTTTTAAAGTTCTACTGATAGTAAGTAAAGTTCCATTTCTTTGTACATCTCTCACCAGACAGCATATTTTAGGTACAGCTAAAAAAGCAAGAGAGGGGTCACTTTTACCAGTCGAATACACAATTATGACTGAATTATGACACAAGGAAGCAACCTTTCATGTGTGAGGGGAACTGCAGATACCATTCTGAGCTGGGCAGAAATTAGGATCGGCTGCTTAGCAATGTCTCCTTTCTCTGGACAAGCCTGTAAAACAATGCCTGAATGAACTCCCCAGGAGCTGCTGCTGACTGGTACCAGGATGGTACTCTAAATGCTGCTATTTCCTCCAAGATGTCAGCATTCTGACATCCAGCATAAAAAAAAAAGCCAGTCAGGATTTCATGCTGTCACATACCTCCCACATCCAGAACTGCAGCAAGGCATATTTAAATAAGTACACATATTTTTTTTAATCATTTTTTAGAGAAATAATTTTAAAAAAATCCATAACATTAAATTACACAGAGTTTACTACAAAACCATTAGACATATCTTCAAAAAAAAATAATAAATCAAGATCAACACAGCAGCAGTGAACACCACAGGAAGTAATACACTGTTTTATCACAAAATTTGTTATGCACAGATTTGGTTTAAGCCAATTAAAAAAAAAATATTTTCATTCTTTGGTCTTTTCACTACAATGGTGCAAAGTACTCAAGTCTTACATGGCACACTACAAAATATTAACAAAATTACAAAATGCTGGATTCCTAGAGGTATTTTATTTTCTAAGACACAAACATGGTTTTGTCTTTCCCAGTTACACCCTGCATGGAACAGAAGAGTTTTAACTCAGTAATCTTTACAATCTCATGTAATTACTAGTTAGTTTCAGCCCTGCAACGTAGGTTCCACAGCTTTATTTTCTACTGCTGAATAGTTCAGTAAGAAGCTTACTGAACTGTAGAAGAAAAATTATTCCAAGCATGACTGCTAATGCTTTCTCTGTCTGCCTGATCTTTGATTACAGAGCTTGCTCCAAGTCGCAAACAACTTCATTAAAAAGCATACTAAGCAAATGGTGTACATGATACTGTACACACAGATAACTTATGAATAAATACCATGTGTTACACACAGCTCATATTATTACCTAACTACTAAAGATATTTCTCATATTCCATTAAAAGATATTCAAGTCAGGAGTTCTCATTTGGCCTGCCCCTTTTGGAAAATGACAGACAAAACCATTCCCCACTATGGTGCTTGAAGAAAGGGACAGAAAGACAGAAAGAAAACAGAGGATATGATCATTACCCTCATGCTAAAATAAACAAAGAAACAAACAAATGACTCAAGGAGAGGGTCTTTTATTAAAAGCAAAAGTCCCCTAGTCTTACTATACTTTGGAGAAGAGATTTGATCTTTGACAGGATATGGCTTTTATAAACAGGAATACATATTTCTGTTCTATAAAACTTGGTCATGCTTCAAGAATTTTTTGGCAAGAATTTTGTGAAGAAATTTGGTCATATTAAGAAAAAAGTCTTCACACTGTAGTTCTCACTTGTGCAATAAACACACATTTTTCTAGCTAAATTCCCTGAAGATGTTGCGTACATCAGATCAGGCACTTCAGCAAAGAACAGAATAGATCAGCTTTCTACAATTAGCTGGGAGAGTATTTATATCAGCTTTGTATCAACAGCTACACATGTAACCAACTATTTCTACCTGCTCAAAATGGAGGCTTCAAATCCAGATATTTGTCACAATACAGTAAAAACCAGTAAATTGAACCAGTTACTTCAGTTAACAGTAATGTACAGAGTAAATTCCTTGGACTTGATGAAACTTACTCTGGAGATACGACATTCAAGCAAGCACTAAGATTACAAGTATGCTGGAATGGTCGGGGCATTCCTAAAAATAATTGATCAGTTAACGCTAACTGTAAGTAACATTTCTTAAACTCAAACTGAAATTCCCATTAATGCTCTGCCAGTATATACCAGTTCTTAAATTAATGTTACATTTCCATTTATGATTATTACCACAGATTGACTGTTATCACAGATCATCCTCACAAAAACAGTCCCTGAATTTATAACTGCTAGAATGTACCGATCAGATGGAATAACCATTACAGGACACGTACTTAAGGAGAAAAGACAGGTAAAAACCAAGTTGCTGATATGCAGAGCAGAAGACAGACAGAAACAGCAAGTGAGTAAGGGATTAAACATACAGGACAACCGCAGAAAAACGGTGTGCCGAGAGCACTGCGAGGATCTCCTGTACCACGCTAACCCACGTCTCCAAATTCCGCTTTCTTGCGGGTTCTGTGAACAATGCAGTTTGAGGAGGCTCGGTAGCTTTAGCCCCCCAGGTACCCTTTCCCAAAGACACTCCCCTAGATCATCCAAGTCTCAAATGAATCTGCTATCATAATGATATACCGCCTAAATTCCAAGTCTCAACTCAGAGTGGAAAATCGCAGAATTCCAGCTCAGGGAAAGCACAGGCCAAGGCTCAATAGTGCAGGAGGTGAGGAAGGAATTAATGAGTAGAGCTACAAGGTGATGACACTGTTACAAACTTCACATCTGTTGCTTTATTTCACCAACACTCTTCAAGTAAAACAAACACCATTCTGATACTACAAAGGAAACAACAGTTTTAAAAGATTTCAATCAGCAAAATGGAGCAGTCTGAAGTAGTCAGTTCTGCCCCATATCATGTTGTTTGTACCTAATTGTTTTCTAGCCTCACACAGTACTTCTGCCTAGTACATTTCTAAAATAACCCCAGTTATTCTAAAATATTCTAAAATAACTCTAGTTATTCTTGTCCTGCAATGTACAATCATGTCGAATTACCTCCTCACTGCATTTTCATGAAGAACAACAAACGCTTGACTGATAAGATGCTTGCTCAGCAAGAAGGGGCATTACTGAGTCACACTAAACGCATCGCAGCAGGTTCTGCAAGGTACAGGGAATGGTTTTACTTTCAATATTTATTATCACCTTCTGTATTTGGTTAACTTTTTAAATTTAGTAATCAATTACATGAATATATAAACATCATTATTTGACTGACTATACACATCTGACATGGAAAATGTAATTCACTTCTAAAAAAAGGATTTGTTAAATACAGATACTTGCTGAGGTAAGCATTTTGATAGCACTTCTAAGTTCTTCTACCTAAGGTTTCCTCATTATGCTTGTTAGGGAATTTAATAATTTGATCTATTGACTCAATCCTAATTAAATACATAACAGATTCCCAAATTCTTTCTGAATCACATAACCAAGTGAGACCTTGCCCCACTCCAGGTCATAGTGAAACAAAACATCTGCATGACATGCACCGGAATCAAGAACCAGCAAATGGTGCTCATCACATGATTTTTATTTTGTCACATTTTATAGTTTCACTTTACCTACTTGGCTTCTTTTTTTTTTTTTAAATACTTAACAATTACTCCAGATGTTGCCTGTATCCTATTTACTGGAAGAATCAAGTGGCTAACAGTAAAACCATGAAGGCACTTCAGTGCCTTTAGGCCAAGTACTCCATGTTTCAAAAATAAAACATTCGTAGTTAGATAAGTTAAGTTAAAATAAGAAATTAATGTAGGGTAACTGATAACAAGATAATTATACACATTTAGACAAATAAATAGCACCAGCTTCAAACTTCCCTTACAAAAATCTATGTTCTATTACATACTTGCACTGCCTCCTTGCTCTGATGTTCTGGACATTTAAACCAAGAAGCAGAAGTAATTGCATAAAACACCATCTGCACTTCTTCTGTCACAACAATCTCCACCAACCTTTGAAGAATACAGGAGCAAGAAAAACAGAAACAGGGCTTCGGTTATAGATGAATTATATCCATATATAAATAAAAAGTAGTTCCTTCTTCCTGACTCACGCATACCTGCATAGTAATGACATTAAAGGCAGTGGTTCAACTTCTCTGGCAGCTCAGCTAAAACAACTCCAGAGGCAGTTACCACCAGGCAGTATCCAAGCCTGTTCATCTCAGAACATCTGCTGAAGGAACACAGCCTTGGGAGTGCTGGAGAACTACTACTTCCTCGTGGAGATGCAGGAGCAATGACAGGACAAGCTGGGCTCCTACAGAATTTGGGGTGAAGAGTTCAGGTTTTGGTGATGTGCTAGAAGTACGTAAGAGAGGAAGTCAGAAAGCAGAAAAGAGAAGAGAGGCTGAGGTCCCAAAATAAATGTAGGGCTGGGGTATTGACTCATGGAGATGAGAGTGGAGGAGGAAACAGAGGCGCATCTTCTCCAGTGCATGACTTAGCCTGGCGCTGAGCCACAGCATGCTACAAGTCCTACTGACAAAGCCACTCGGAGCCACTGCTTACTACGTTATCAGAGCAGACTAGTTTAGAAACTTTGCAACACAGACTTCTAGCTAATCCATTTCACAGTTAAATGTTGATAGCCGTTTTTGAAAGGCAGCTTTTGTTGCTCAGGTAACTGATTTAACATGCTTTCTGACGAATCTGCACTTCTGGTTTGCCTTTTTCTTAACATGAAACTAGTTAGTTACTCTCACTATCTCACAACTCTTATCAGGTTTGAAGCATTGAATGAATGTAAAAGACTCATCTGGTTGAAGTCACGCCATCAACTTGACTTTACAACAATAATTTATTACAATTTTGCCTAAAGTGTTACAGAGGATGAAATTTTACGTAATTCTCAACATTTAACACATCTTTCCACTGTCCAGTGGCCTTGGGTTCTGAGGAACAAAGTTCTAATAATGAGCTCTTCTGCACATAGTACTAATGAGAGTGAGAGAAAAATTATGTTTTAATTACAGTGATGAATAGTACAATATATTGGTTTATTCAATCACTATGTTTGACACAACAGATTGGAAGGTTGATTACTCACTGCAATTTAGGATGAGTCTCAGATTGAGACAGAATATAAATTTCTCATTTTCTACATTTTGCTAGAAAGGAACACAAAGAATATTTGAAAGAACTTAGAAACCTAGGAAAACTTAGACCAACTTACATCTCAAAGCAGGTGCAACTAGCTCAGGTTTCTCAAGGACTTCTCCAATCAATTTTTAATATCAACAAGGATGAGGAAGCTAAAACCTCTTTGGGCAACCACCTAATGTCTTCCATCATGTTAGAGTTAGCTGGTATCCTCAGCACTAAATCCCAGCCTCATGGAAAAGATATAGCTAAAATAAAATGTAGAGAAAGACTATGTAGTTCTCATTTGCTTCAAATACTGAGCTCTCAATATCACCACTTGTAGCAAGCTTTTTTTGTTTGTTTTAAATAAAGATAAACACAGAACACTGCTTTCTTGGAAGAGGAGTATGAGGTTATCCATGGTTCCCTCATTTCTCAAACCAAAAAAATAATCAGAGTACGGCCAAAACATCAATGGAAATCTACAACTAAATTCCAGGATTGTTGCCAAAAAACCTGCAATTTACCCAAAGCCCAGCTGAATACTGCAAGTTGTTCTGCAAATCCAGAATACCTTCAATAAAAGTGTAATAAAATGCAAACTTTAATCCAGCATAATTCAGCCTACCACATAAAACCTAAGTTGCTACAGTGTGAGAAGCTGAAAACAAACAGGACGCTATCTTTCAAAACGGGGAAACAAGCATGAATTTTTGCATCAAGAGTCAGCATAAAACGTTCTACATTTTCACCTGAACAGGCTCCTTATAATTTTCCTTCTGTTTTTCTATGTATATACTTACATGTCATGTTTTAATGTTTCATTTACTAACACTATAGTGAGGTGGCAGAATCTGCACAGTTCTGGGACTGGCCTTCCAGGGTAAGATCTTAACTCCTACATTCTACTCGACTTCCTCAGAAAATGTGCCTCCCAGCTGGAACTCGTGCGAAACTCTTTCCAAAATACAATACTAGAAATAAAGACTGCAGGAATTTTAAGAACAACTTTTAATTATAAACAAGAGATTTGGGTTTTTGTTGCAAAACTCATCTTCATTTTTGAGAGGTGACCATCCTCCTCCATCCAAATTCGTATTTTTCTTGTATGCTGGGGAAACGTGTATCTTTTAGCATCTTAGATAAACCAAAAATATTTAGTGTTGAAGCTAATGCCTCTTATGTATAAGCATCCAAGATCTAGGGACAACTTCATTCTGTCACATGTCAAACATCACCATATTTTTATAAAGATGCTGCTCAAGAACCTATGAAATGTTTCTGTGATTTTTGTTAAATTGCTGATGCACAAAAATCTATTTTTACAACTAAAACATGAGAATCTTTCTTAGGGTTAGCTTTCTTTGTTGATTTAGGAAAATATTGTCTAAAGAAATCAAAACATTATGTCTGGTCATTTCAACATACTCTCTCCAGAAATACGTAAACTAGCTTCAATTTTTACATGAAATATAATTTAAAAAAAAATATAATATGAAATCTTCCTGCATTTGCATATGATTGGCTCCTGATAATTTCCTTGCTGTTTCTTTATTAGCCATAAAAAGGGCAGAGAAATAAGGTCATCACACTCATTATTATAATGGCAATTACATTAACAATAGGAATTATTTGTCCTTCTCCTCAAAGGTTTACAGGAATATCACAGTTCTAGACTGTAACACAGCACAGGATGACATGAGAGGGAAATTGACCTTGTCAAGCATTTTCTTCTAAAATAACAGCCAAGGTTAAAAGAAATTTCCCACTCTCCTATTTAAATGAAGGCAGTCAGCACCATTAAAGAAATTAAAATGGGCACAGAAAATTATACTGATCACAAGAAACTTGTTTCTCTATGGCTGTTAATGTAGTAAAACCTTGTAAGTGACAAGCTGTTACCTAATAGCATTAGTAGATCAGACAGCTGACTAACATTTTTTCATCTACTTATTAAAGGATTGCGACAGGCCAGCCACAACAGTGGCTGCTAAACAAGAACATGGTCCACAGCGATGTTACAGCAGAAATGGGAAAGGTGCACTATGGTTATTTCGGTAAATATATTCAAAAGCCTTTCCACCCGTTTTGCTAATCCAGGCTAAACACCAAGCTGTAAGACAGACCTTGAACCTCTAAGGTAATGTAGGGCTTCTTCACAGAAAGACTCGTACATACACAGGCACAAAACAATTATTTTACTGTAAACTTTATGATCTGTTTTTTCATCTTCCCAACTAACTCTGTACTCGGCTACATAATTTATACTTAAGAAAGAGCAATCTGCATGCCTTCACAGAGATCCTGCTATACCAATAATACTTTTTAATAGATTACTTGCACCCAGAGATGTCGACTTCATCCACTGCTGCAGATTTTTACATGTCATCTGGCTGCAGTCCCTGTCACCATAAGCTTCTGCTAAGCACAGGGCCACACAGGCTATGTCTGCTTCAGGAACTGCTGCAGATCAACAGGAGCAGACTGGTAGACACAAAAGGGTTGTGCTGAGGATGGGATCCCTACAATATAGACTTCTGTTGTCAACCATCACTCCACTTTGAAAATAATCTGGAATTTAAGAAGTGTACTAGTAAGGCAATGGATTGTCTTTCTCTCAGCTTTTCACAAAAGTGGGAAGGTCAATGAAACAGTAACTAAAGCTTTTCTTAGAAGTTATTTTGGTAAAGGCATGAAAAGTAATTATAGATATGATACCATCTTCAGTAAGTACATTTTCTTTCGAAGAAAACTTTCTTTTTAAAAATGAAAAGGGTAAGTAGCTTGTGGCCTACACATAGAAAAGACTAGAACGTTCTTTTCCAAAGAATGAAGACAGAACAGGAGACCACTGTGAACTAGAGACTACTTCTCAGTTACCTGGCAACCAAGGTAAAATGATGCCCGTTCTCATCCTTCACAAGTAGCTGTTTGTAAACTGATACTTTTTATGGCACGAAAATATACTGGAAAAGTCTCTCTCCTCCACCTCCCTTTGGTAATGAAGTAACTGCCAGTTCTTAAGTCTATTTAAAGATTAAAACATAAAACACACGGTCACATTCTCATTCCTCATGCCTTTTTGGTTCATAGTGTTATTCCAGCAGGTGTTACATAATTAAGCGTAGCTCTCAAAACAGTCAAGACAGTTGTAGCAATAATATTGTACTAAACAACTAGTTTCTTTGGCAAAATATCACTCCTCCTTTTCTCCCCAACTAAGGCAAGCTGAGTGAGAGGGGAGGGTGATAAATGACACAAAACAAACAGCTGAACAGAAAAATACAATACAGAAACACGAGAAATGGTAACTCCTATCCTTTCATTTTCAAAATAACACATTTCAATGACTTACAATGGTGATTACTACAATGTACGTATTTGCTGTGCTTCCAAGAACAGCAGTAAATATCAATAGTATTCTTTAAAACCTCTGCTGCAAGCACAAGATACAACAGCGCATGCTGTCCAGAAACCACACGAGCCCTTCGCAGAATGACGAAATCTTTGCATCAGCAAAAGGAATGATCCCCATGTATGAACCTCCACTATTAAACCACATTGTTAACCAGGGAGAGGAAGGGAGATGAAGGGAGGGAAGAAACAGGGAAGTATTTTATAGCTGCCTCTAAATGATGGATTCAGAGACCAGCAGCTGTAAACACGAAGCCCCATTGGCAGTGCCCACAGTGCCGGCCCCGTGCAAAGGAGAGGCAGGGGTGCGGTGTGTCGAAAAGCATGCAACTCCTGGCAAGCGTCAGGCAGTTTGATTGATTAGCTACACTGTTTTGTAAGTCAGGAGGGTACAACCACAGAAGAAAAATCCTTGCTGGGCAGTTTGGGTGCTGAACATTTGGAGGAACTGCAAACAACTTTGTCTGGGAGAGCTGGAGAATAAGGTGGCGTGACTAGTAAGGACTGGAGGGGAATGGCATAAGCCAGGCCACAATTTCTGGAGAGGTACTGCCACGAGAACTTCATTGAAGGATTTTTTTTTTTTGACTACATAAAGCTAAGAAAAGTAGAAATTGTTGTTTGCTGATTTTTTTTAAATTACTGACTGCCTTATTTTGCTGTGTGCTCTAAGTCTCTTTGTGTTTTGTGTTTTTTTCCACACCTTCTCATTAAAATTATAAACTGACTGACATCTGTTCTTTTTTTTCAAGCATCCAAAGGCTGTAATCCCATAATCCTTAAATGGGAAAGGACAATTATTGAGAGACTTGTCTGGAGTACATTTGAGACATATGACTGGACATTTTAGCAACCAATTTAAAATCATTGGCTTCAAGTATGTTATATCAGAACCAAAGGCAGTATCTGTAACCTACATTACCTAAATACCCAAATGAAAATTTTTTCAAACCTAAAAAGCTGGCTGTTTGCATAGGCGGGTCAATCTGTTTCAAAAAGTAAAAGTCAATATCATGATAGTACAAGATGGAATCGACACTATTAGAAAAGCTGGTATATAATTCTCACTAAAGAAGAAATATCACAGCACACTTATTGATGCAGGTAACAGTCAATACACATTACAGTGTCTACTTGACCATCCAAAACATATGACAAATCCAAATCAGTAAGAAATTTTGAAAAAAAAAAAAAAAAAAAAAAACAACAAAAAACCCCAAAAAACTTAAGATATAAATTGTACTTTAAAACAGTTTAGATAATTTGGTGTTTGCTTAATAAAGTTAATTACTTTAAGGAGGTATAACAGTAAGCTGAACTGTTGTTGCTCAGTTGGTTTCTCATTTCTTAACGTTTTATTCCATTATAAACAACAAAATTAATTTGCTTGTTTCCTAGCTTTTCCATAGCTGGCAAAATTTATTAGTCTTATAGCCATTAAGTGATACAAATCCCCTCCCCAAATATCATATACTTGCACACCAACTGATACAGATTTTGATGCTATCAGTCCCTTAGTGCATTTGGCCTTTGCAGTGTTTTCATGGTAATCAAGAATAAGGAAATGTCACAAGAAAGTGTTAAAATTACCCAGATTTTTTTTTTAAGTTGCTATTAAATATTCATTCCAAGCAGAACAAGAAAACAGATGACGTTACACTCCAGAATACTTTTTATTTTTTCGCCTCATCTCTTCATTGCTCCAGATTTTAAAGGTTACTCATTATAATTGCTTCTTTACCGCCATTCTCTTAGGTAATTCCCACTTGAATTACAACATTTTGCAGTATTATCCATCATATGTTTTACATTATGGGAAATGTGACTTCAAAGCAAACTGTCATGTATAGCTACCTCTTGGCACAGGATTTTTCCTTACCATTCTTAATAGTATCTACTGTTAAGAATGCATTTCCACAATAACTTCTGTTACCATCTTTCCACTCTTTACATCCAGGCAGAATCAAAACCTGCCGAAACATTCAAACAGTTGATTTTAATAAATTTAGACCTATTTTAAGACTAAACCTACCATTTGCTATTATTTTTCAAATCATTCGTAATGTGGACATACAGCTCATCGTATTCATCCTCAGACACAGCCTAGTTGCTATTTTGAGACATATTACTTAAGAACTGCAATAAAAAGTCTTTTCCAAGTTACATGTTGGACACCTAAGCACACATATCAAGAAAGGCAGAGATGCTACAGAGCCCCAAGAAACAACATAGGCTAGATGAATGTCAAGCCCACAAGAGAATGTATACAAGGTTTCTGGCTGAACAGAGGGTCCTGTGATATTTTAGCTTCCAGTAAGTAACGTGTACATAGTGTACAGAATGCAGCTGCAGCGGATATAGTAATTTAAAGTATTATTTTATTATCTCACAACAGATGAAACGTACAGGTACATAAGTGAGGGATCTCATATGATTGAAGAACAATTTCACAAGATCATAATTATTCATGGAGATCAACCACATATGCACCTGTAATCATCACTTTAAACTAAGTTTCATGTCATAAAGACAATTTCAAGTTTCCATATGGCCGCAAAGAAAAATGACAAAAAGAAAAACAACTAGGATAAACTTATACGAACATTCATAGTAGTCCTCATGCTTTCTACTGTGTCAGGCCCTCTTCCTGTTCATGCTCTTTGAATTTGGATGCAAAATAAACACTGACCATCAAAAAACATACGGTGTAACACTTGCTATATAATTCAGGTACTTCAAACTGAGGTATCAAATCCAAATCACTTTATTTTGATTGTGCCTTTTGCAGATGAGAAAGTAGCTACTTAATGCAAATTACTCTTACTGAAAAAAACAGACAAAACAAAATCAGTTTTGCACTTCCACTGAACAAGCACAGAGAGGTTCAACCAGAGCAGCTACTACAAACAAGAGGAACATCAACATCCCTCACTCCTTCCTCCTCTGTGCATTATAGCCTGCAAGTTCCTGGTACCATCCCAGGATGTGAAGCCACACAACAGGACATGTTCTTCCAGCTCCATCCTTCACCCAGGCACAAGAGCCGCTAACCAGGCTGCCTGCCAGGACGTTACAGCCGCAGCAGCAAGCCCTTGGCACAGTTTGCTGTTCAGAGACCCGTTTCCCACACCCACTGCAGCAAAGGCTGCAGGCTGGCTGGCAGCCACCTGGACCATACTGATCTACCAGACAGCTTTGACTGTAACTATGAAATGGTTCAAAATAAAGATGAGGGACGATAGTAGTGACTCTTCAAGCTCTTTACTTGGATACTATTTAAAATAATTCTATCATTCATTAAAATGACCTTTGCAATGGCCTTTGAATTAATCCCTAACTGACTATACTGGGATTCACTTTACATACACTGTAAGTTCTTTTAGCAATTCCAGGTATATTAATGACAGATTATAAAAATTCTTTTGAATGCTGTCTTTACCTTAACTCTTTGGGTTTTGAACAAAAGTGCAAAGCATGTTATAGTGTAGGATGGGGACATAAACTGGAGAAATTAGGTTTCAGCCCTAGCAAAGCAAGTGTGTAGTCCAGTAAAACATACTGATCTGAACAAGCCGATATAAAATCCAAGATTCCTCAAGTCTCACAACTAAGGCTTTGTAAAATATCAATCTGCAAATGCTTCTCATCTGTTAAATGACGTACATGATGTATGACAGCCTACTACTGCATCAGTTGCTCCATTAAATCAAATAGTACAGATCCACACCATGCATCTACAAGTTGTGCTGAACACTGAAGTACATGATCATCTAATTCCATGCAACAGGACTTCAGATCTCATTTTTATTGCTGTTTTAAGACTATGATGGGAAGGCAAGGGAAAAAAAAAAAAAAAAGAGATTTCATTACTTTCTCGGAAGTTCCCTGGTAGTCAGCTGAATGCTCACAGCTTCACTCCTATGCTCAGTAATTTTGTAATCTTTAACTTCTGGATGTTTGTCTTCAGATGGTCACGTCTGTCATAGAAGTAGTGACACCTCATTTTGCAGCCATAGTACAAAGTCAATAGAAGCCAGTTTTAATGTATAAAAAGTGCTACCTAATGCTTAATGAACTAAAACCTAAGACACTTTACATTCTTAATGTCTTGATTCCCTACTTCCAGATGTGGCCCAACAACACTTTCGTATTTGTTTATACATACAAATTTACACACACACTTTTCTAATCCAGGGAAAAACAAGTGACCTAGCAAGCTTTCAAATTTCACCTCAAAATATCACATAGTTTTCAATATACAATCTGGCTTAAACTGTTTATGCAAATGCAGCTAATTACATCCTCTAAAAAGGCATATGAAATATGTAAAAGATTGCAAACACAGTTTCTGTCAATATGTAACAGATTCTACTGTGACATGCTTTTTCACAGCAGCAAGTATGAAAGTTAACCTTTGAGACTGAATATTGGACTTTAAGAAGTCAAGAAATAGTTAATTCATAACAAAAACTAATGTTTAGAATTACAGGAATAATATAAACTTCCACTCAAAGTGCATATATCTTGATGGCTCCAACAAGTTAGATTACTTTCAACGTATAGGGAAAAGGTGAGATATTTAGATGTGAGATAGAAGAATATGAGGCAGAGAACTTGTCTGTATAATTAGTTTGTGGCATCAATGCCAGAAAAAAGCCTAAGTCACTTTTCCCCCTTTGTACCCCATTACATTAGGGAACAGTCATTCCTATGTTGTTATAAAACTAACCTTCTGAAAAGTTCAAAAACTAAGAGACACCTATTTAAAATATTTGGCAAATGACTTATTAATATCTAACAGCATCTATCACATGCTCAGCATTATCACCACATTGATAAGAAACCCATCCTGAATCACGCAGCTCATACCATAAGACTGAGACAAAAGCAGCAGAGTAAGTTATATAAACAGTATTTTTTTTTGTATTAACTATATACTGTATTAAATTTAAATAGATTTTACATAAAGAAATAATCTAAATTCACTTAAAGGTGAAATAGTTCTTTCAAAGAAAAATGTGACTGTTTGGGATGAAAAGAAAACAAGTTAAAATGTGCAATAGATGTTATGAAGGAAGAATAGCCTCAGCATCTAAGAGCTGTCGATGAAGCTCTTTGAAATTTCTTCCTCTAAAAATCCTGTAGAAAACAGTGACTAACATGTAGTCACAGTATTCATAAACACATTTTAAACATGAACTAAAACTTTATTGTCAATTTCAGTTGGAATAAAACTGGACAAGTCCATAAAAGGAAATAAACTGGTAAGTTGTTTTACGAAATACTATCTACATAAAAGCATTCAACCTTTTCAACTGAAAACTGAGTTGCTGTTTTGAAGTCTAGGTGTGTTGTACAATTCCGCATAATTTTTAAAATATTTGTCACATGAAAATGCCAGACAAAGTACAATTCTGTTCTTGGTTTTAAATTAGTTCTTCTAATAATAGATCTTATTTGACAAGTCTGGTAATACGCATTTCAGGTCAAATCTAGATAAAATGTGGGATATACATTCATTTACATTTTCTAGTAATTCAAATATCTTAATATAGATTTACATAATGTTATTTTTTTCTTAGGGAAAATATACACCCTGAGACAGTATTTATTACATTTGCAGGCTTCAGACAACGTTTAGTGAAAAAACCAATTCACTCCCCACTTCAAGATTCTTTTGCTCATACTGAAGCAATACCTTAAGATTAAATTCTCTGAAAGCCTCTGACACTCTCAACAAACATTCCCATTTGGAAGCGTCAGTTATTCTGTAAGTAGAAATCTTCCAATTAATCTTTCCTGCATACGGACCTGCTGTTCTAATGAAAGGGGCTTAAAGAAGAGCAAACTGTGACCATCATCTGTTACTGGTTTAGTTACAATGCTGCTGGCAACACAATGAAAGAAAATCTTGAAGATACTTTACTGCCAGATTTGTAAAGAAAAGCAATTTCCTTGTTCTGTAGGTCCTGTACTTTACCAATGAAAAAATAAGGATGAAGAAAAGGACTTCTCCCCCTCATAGTGCACAGCAATCCAACATTTTCCAAAGGAAGGCATCTCCCAGAGCTGTGCACACAGAACTTCATTTTCACCTTATTACTTCTCAAAGCTAACCTTTGCTTAAGCATTTTATCACCAAATTCCATTTGAACTTAGTGTAATACTAGTAACTGTATCAGTTATCAGTTTAATGTACACCTAGACTAACATTAAGTAACAAAATGTTAAAAGTTCATTTATTATAATCCATAGTTTTAGTATAATATTTTCCTGTTTTAATAACAACCCATTATTTTGCTCCCAGAAACTATAACAACAAGGTAAGAGATAAATGCTTGCCTAGTTGCCATCATATTAACAATGTATTACATGAATCCGTAAAGTACCATGTACACTGATGCCATTGCAAGAAGCAGAGGAGGAGAGGTGGGAGTTATGCTGTGGGAGAAAAAAATTTATCATCCTTCTGGAAAAAGATATTCCTGGCATTAGGCTTTGTCACACCATGCCTACACACAGATCTGGAGGTCTCTGCTTTATTGGGGTTGTCACAGATAGATGATGCCCTTTGGATAATATAACTGCAGCACTTTCAGGAAGCATCTCCAAACACTTGGCTCTGGTTATCTTTTAGTAACAAACAGGAGGAAAGTGGAAAGACATTAAATTGCTCTATGACAATGAAGCTTTGTGGATTGACGGACTGTGTACTCCAGCCTCAGGAGTAACTTCACTTCTCCCACCCAGCCATCACTCTAGGTCTCCCGAAAGGTCCAATTCCCATCCTGAGCTCTCTAATCTCTCCCCTTTTTCCTCCAACCTACATCCTGAGGGCTGCCTTGAACTATTCTCCATATGTGCTGGCTCAGGAAGGAAGCCGAGTCCATAGCCTTTTGGTCTGTACTTCAGCCTCTCCTTTGGCAAAGGAGTGAATTTGGCTCACTCTCCTCTAGTCCAGCAACTATCTCCAAACTGCCTGTAAGAAGTTGTACAAGAAACAATTTGTAAAGTGAATAACCATTAGAAGATAGATATAGGCCATCCATAAGTAGAACAAAAGACAAAAACAAAATATCATTTGACTAGGATTAAGCTTGCAAATTCAGATCAGTTTCAAATGCTTTACAAAATAGGGTTGGAGAAGGTACAGAAGCAATGCAAAGATCAAGAAATCAGCAGCGTATGCCTTCAGGAAAACTTAAAAGTCAAATTTAGTCAGGGATTATGCTGGAAGAATGGTATTTTTCCAGATAAAATAACTAGCAGGAAAATAAAAAAATCTAGAAGACTACAGTTTGGATAAGACAACAAAAGGGACGATATGGTAAAAAAATAATATATTTAAAAATAATACAAAACAAGTCTTGTATGATTTTAGCTTTAAATTATTCATGAAGATGGTAGCTAAGATGAATATTATCTAAAAATAACTATGAACCAAAAGCTTCACACAGGAAAAGTGCTGTGTGGCAGGAGAGCCGTGCAGTTCGCACCCCAGTGAGTGCAGCACCTTTCTAGAGGACAGGAAGTGCTGGGAGTCATCTGTGCTGTTGTCCAGGGTTTCAGCCTTAAAAAGATGGCTGGTAGCTCATTTCTTTGAAGACTGAGGACACTGCTGTTTAAGGATAAGAAATAACAGCCTACAGAGAAACATCTCAATTCTGAGTATACATAGTGACCTGCAAGCTGACACTTGTATCTTCCACTTTTTTCAAGAGAGTTCTGTCTTCTCAAAAGTGTATTAATTATTAATAGCCTTTGGATTATTTGCAAGTCTGCCAATTTCATGCACAACCTACATCTTTATCTCAGAGTCTGGAGCATTAAATAAGGAAAGAAAATTATTATCTTTTTTAAATTACAAAAGGATTTAAAGATAAGTTTTCAGTACATAATGAGCTGTTCTTTTCGTGATGCTAAGAACACTGGGGACGTTCCAAAAGGCTAGAAGAAATGAAACAATGGATTTTTTTTTTTTGAGAGTCAACAGACAATACAAATAATTTTAAGGCCCCATATCCTTCTTCTGATATCATGCAAAGTAATTTCAGAGTCATCAAGTAGCTTGATTATAAAAAAATACAATAAAAAGATAATGTTAATTAAAACATGTACTTACAGAATATAAGCCACTTTCAAAATTCACTTATAATGTAACTTAAAAATGTAAGATTGTCATTATGAGTGCAAGGCATCTAACTTGATACATTCTGATTAAATAGAATTTTTAGTGCTGGCTACATTAGACTGATTTATAACCTGGTCAACTAAGCTGAAAATGCAACTCTGAGCACAGAATCAGCAATGAATAGGTGCATTTTCCAAGAAACACCATAGGGATCAATTACCAGCTCACCATCTCTTACCATTTTTACGAATGGCCTGGAAGAAAAAGTCATCACTGATCAGGTTTGAAGAGAATGCAAAATTTGCAGGAAAGAAAGCTAAGGAAGAAAATGAAACAGAGGAGTAGAGCGATCAGTCCTCCCTCTAAATTTGGAAGGGTAAGAAGAGAATCAAATAAGCCGTACTGAAATAGAAGGTCCCACCTTAGCTGAAAAAAAAATGCAAAGTATAGTAATCAGAAAGCTACTGTCTTCTCTACCAAGGGAAAGCTTCAAAGTTGTTTGAGAAAAGGAACCTAAAATAATTGACGCTACACCCATATGTATGATAAGAGCATAATTGTGTTTAAGTTATTAAGACATCAGATCTTGTTAGAACAAGCAGGCTGCATTACCCTTCTCCCTCCCCCATAATCAGTGAAGCCAGTAATACCAAGCTACACGTAGCCTGTTACATAAGTTCCCAGTTTCCCTATGTTCTGAGAAAACCAGACAAATTATCCCTCAATGCCTAGAGGCATATGGGTATTATACTAATTATTTTTGTTGAAAGTACATAGTACTTTAGCAGGATTGTTTTTTTCCTCAAAGCTTTGACCTGGAAAAGTAAGAATTTTCAGGCATATGCATATGCTGGCTTAAAATATAATTCATGATGCTAACTAACAATAAAGAGAAAAAGAAGCACCGGAGAATACCTGGGGACACCATAACACCTTAGAAGGCATTGGAGTAATTTGACTGATGCCATTATTGTCTTATTACTATACTAAAACTGATAGCAAGTTCAGTAAGTAAATTAACCGAGTAGGACTTTCAGCATCAGGATTTTCTTCTTTCTGGCAGTTCTTTACTAGTGTCTATATGTATTCTTCACCAACTCCATCATTACCATACTATTTTACTGCGCAAGCGCATAGGTTAAATTTTCACTGTATTTCTTCCTTTTGCTGAAGAAAAACTAAAAGCAAGAGTTGGAATAAACTCATTCTTTGCAGGTGCCTACCTGTTAGATACATTTTACCATAAAGAATTCAGCAACACAGAAGTTATGAGGCTTTCTGACAAACCGATACACTGAATCACATTAACTTACAGTCTGTCTATGGCAAGTCACACGATTTTTGTAAGCTCGCATACACAAACATGTCTTTACAGGGAACTTCTCAACATCATTAGACAGGTTTGGTTTTGCTTTGGGGAGTGGGGGGAGTTAAAAAGAGGGGTAAGGGAAAGAAAAAAAGAGTATAACCTGTTTGAAATAGTGAATGGAATTTTCTTTCCCTCAACATTTTGTCCATTCCATTGTTTCCCTTCTGTGTATTAGGATATAACCCCATGTAGTCCTGTATTTCACTATTTTTTTTTTAAACAGAGCATCAAAGATGTTAATGTAACAGAACGCTTAAAAGTTAATTGAGCTGCTTACAAAAGCTGGCTGCCTTCACAAAACAATACCACAGGAACATACCACCCAGATTTGCAGAATTCTTTCTATGTAATAGACCAGGAAGCTTTTATAAACCTTTATTCCCTCACAGTATGCCCTTAAGAAGAGAAATCAAGCAAAGGGTAATTTGCAAAGTATGTGTCAATAATACACCATAGAATCACAGAATGGTTTGGGTTGGAAGGGACCTTATAGATCATCCAGTTCCAGCATCCCCGCCATGGGCAGGGACCCCTTCCACCAGACCAGGTTGCTCAAAGCCCTGTCCAACCTGGCCTTGAACACTTCTAGGGAGGGAGCAGCCACAGCTTCTCTGGGCAACCTGTGCCAGGCCCTCACCACCTTTATGGTAAAGAATTTCTTCCTTGTATCCAATCTAAATCCACCCTCTTTCAGTTTAAAGCCTTTCCTCCTTGTCTTATCACTCCATGCCCTCGTGAAAAGTCCCTCTCCAGCTTTCTTGTAGGCCCCTTCAGGTACCGGGAGGCTGCTGTAAGGTCTCCCTGGAGCCTTCTCTTTCAGGCTGAACAATATATGTATGGCATATTCAATTTCATATGAATATATATGGTATATCCCATTTCAAAATAATCTTAATATGACAGAAAAAAAGAGCCAGAAAAAAGTCTTTATTAACCTTTTGTATGAGGGTGGAGAACATATCAGTAACTCGCTGATCAGTAGACAGTGTCTGAGGTTAGAAAGTACAACCACCTGAACATGAATATACAGTGAACGTCATGCTGCCACAAGAGAGGCAGCTAACATACAGGTGTCTGTCAACTGCAGACTCTAGTTTGCAAAAAATGCACCAGTACCAGTGTTGTGCCCTACCAGCCTTGACAAGGTCCCAGCTAGAATCCTGGGTCCAGTTTGCAGCACAACCTGTCAAGAAACTGTTGGCACCAAGTGGAGGATCTTTGAAATGAAGATAAGGTTTGGGAAACAAAAGTGTGAGAGAGACATTACCTGCCCACACATAAAGGGCTGCTACAAAAAGGAAGGGAATAAACGACTCTTATGTTCATAGCAGATACAGAACAAAATAAGTGGCTGATATTGCAGAAAATATTTAAGAAATTTAAGAAAAATGAGACTTTCTGATGGTAGGGTTCTTCAGACGGCTGATATGGCAAAATAAAGACCCCATTGCCCCCAAGCCCCAGAGATTAATTTATAAATTGCAGGTCAGCAGGCCAGTGTCAATAAGAAGGGGGTAAGGTGGTAAAACTTCTGTAACTAAACCTCTCAGATTGCATTTTCTAGCTGTTTTCGACAGCACTTAATTAGTACCTATGGCAGTAGTTTTATTGCCTAAATGCCACTGCGCAAATTACTTCAAAATACATTAGTATCCTTTAATAATATAACAGATATATTAATTTCATACTTAAGAAATGTATCTGTATCTAACGAGATTTCATATTACATACTATATACATTTAATAATTACATCATCTAATCTGATCCACCATTACAAGCTCACCCAATATCTACATATTCACTCTGCTTTTCTTGTAATTTTTCTTCTTTCAGAGCTCACAATAAATTGTAACCTGCTACTTCTTTATCAAACCAAACAGTTAAAAAAATTGCAATGCACACTTCATATTGTATATACTTCTTTCACAAATATTGACTGCTAGGTATTCTAAACTGTGCTCCAAACATCCAACTTAAAGCTTATAAAGAGCCCTTGCCATTTCAGCTTTTGAGAGATGTCATCAGTCTTGACAACCGACTGATTTGCATCTGTAGCTACTGCTAGATGATCATATGAATTGTGATAAAGATAGCTTTTCCCAATCGTCTAAAAATTATGAACTTGTAGAACCTCTTTCTGATGTAGACTTTGCTATTTCTCCACTGCTCTTAGATTCATGGTTTGGGAAGGCAAAGAAACGTGTTATACTGGGAGATACCCTTCCTAATGACCTTCTGATGGACGGGGGAAAGCTGAAAATCTTCCACGTTTAGTAGAAAGCCACTTTGTTAAAGAGTACTATTACAGTCAATTTATAATTCAAATAGTTTAACAAGTTACCAGAGAGCATTTTAATGCAAGACTTAAATTGTTTTATTTACACAGGACCAGTTCTGTTTGATTTTACTTTGAGTAATTTTGAGATAGATTTCTGCAAGGTAATAAAATTTCCTACTAGTTCATATAAACCTAATAGTTAATAGAAAACCTACCAGTTCATCTAAATGACTGAAGTGCACTGCTGTTTACTGCATTTCCCTAAGCGTCAAACAAAAAGACTAGACATACTATGGAGACCTTACACAACATTTTGTTCGTTCAGGGGGAAAAAGAAAAAATCTCCATAATGTTGTTAAATTCCAGAGAGTTTGTAAGAACAAAAATTTTAATGTTACGATACATCTACTGCAATGACAGAGTGCGCTCTTTGCTGATAGGGCAGGCAGATTGCCAGGTTCACGTGTGCAGCTTAACAAATGCAGATTAGCAGTGTTCTTCTGTTCTGTGCTGAAGCAGCTGCTGCATTATGGGGAGCACAAGCTGTACTCCTTCAACAGCCGGTGCAGTTTTGTCCCCTTATTGCTGTGCGCCTGTACTACACAGAGCTGGTAGTGAAGCTCTCCTTATGTTTACATGACAGACCCACACCTCCTGCTAAAAGCAGCTCACTATTCTCCATAATAGGAAGAAAGCGGTACTCTTAACCAAATAACTGCCTGCTACAACCATGCAAGATTTTTAGCTTTTCCCTATCCAGCAGCAGGGTATTAAGAAAGATTTCTCTTAGCATAATTTAAATAAACTGATGAAGAAATACCTTCTGTAAAATAATCCATAGATTCTTCTTTTTGTAAACAGCTTAGTTACTGTATTCCAAAAGATACTTAACCTAAGAGAAGTAAGACCACTCCTAAATATTTATTTAAACAGCCTTTTCACATATTTAAAGAGATACAAAGAAAGTTCACAGCAGTAAACCAACAGCCAAAAGCTGAACCACACTACTTAACAGTGCTGTTGAAACAGGAAGAAAATGTTCTTAAACTGTGTTTAACAAAACAGTATTTCTTTCAAGGTTAATGAAAATACTTCCTGACCTGTTTAGAAAGCATTTTCTACATTGTATCTGTCATTCTTCACAGACTTTAATTCATACCATCCTTCTTTGATAATTTGTACCTCCTTTTAACTGTTTTTTTTGTTGTTGGGCTTCAGGAGTGGGGTTTTTTGGCCGTTTTTTCAGTTGTTCCTTTTTATTATTATTACTATTTTTTAATTTTTATTAGACCACCACCATCCCCCCCCCAGGTGAACAGTGGCATAAGAAGGAACACTAACAAAGAATACAATCAGAAGCTCTTTTGTTCAAAACTGTAGTTTGCTCAAGGCAGAAGAATACCAACTATTTTTTTCAGCCCTCACAGCACTCTGTTTCCTAATGAGCAAAGAAGTGAACTAGACAGACAACAGTCAATAACGATGCACTGATTTATTTTCCCATGAAAGGCATGAGACTTGACTTCAGGAGGTACGACCTTCTCTTGAGGTACACGTTCACTTTATTTCCTGTCATCTTTCCAACAGCAGCAGTTTGACTTATTTAGTATATCATGTGTCTCGATTGGAAGATGTGTTGCAATATTCTCTCCTCATTTTAGTGAAAGATTCAATGTGATTGTCACAATTTTAAATTAAAATAAACATGAGATAATGTGCTCCTATTTCTGAACATTGCCTACTACACCCATCTGACAAAGGCAAATGTAAGGCCAGTTCTGTATAGATCAGGGATTTCATGGTGGTTCTGAGATCACACTTTCAATGCAATACAAGCAGCACAGTCTATTCAATAACTCTGCACAACTGAAATGAATCCTACAAGAGTTGTTAAAAAGAACAATCAGATTTTGTTCTTTTCCATGCAAAGATTCTTAGAGATACAAATTTGAAATGCCAGCTACATTGCTGGAACACTGAATAAGTCCAAAATCCTACATAGATTTTTGTGCTGAAATCAAGGATGCAGGAAGAAAAAAAAAATTCACAAATATGAAAATTAAAGTGAGAGAAACATAGAATGCTTTCAGTTTCTTTTTGTGGGGAGAGCTGCAAACATGAAAGCAAGTGGATGGGATCAATTTTTTAGCACTAGAGTTACTGGAAAGGACCAGCAAAGAATTCCTACTTTGTATTCTTTATCGACATAACTTTGGCATCAGTAGCTTTGCTACCTTCTGCATTAGTTGCTGCACAAGTTGAGCAAATATTCCATGAAAACCCAAAGGATATGGCAGGGGACTTCGTGATTACCTGTCTACCACAAATTTCTGATACAGGTATCTATATAACCTTTTGGAGTTAACTGCTATCTTTATTTGGAAACAGTCTTTGTTAAAAAGATTTCAAAACTGATGCTCTAAGAATAAACTTCTGTTTTCCTCCACAAGAGACCTTTCTAACAAATATGGTCATTTACTGAATTTTTTCTTTTCAGCTATCTGTAGGCTAAGGTACATGTGAATAAAAGTAAGCATACAACAGTCTAATTATGTTATTTTACTTAATCTGCAGTTTCCTTTGACTGGCTCGGAGAAATACAAAAGTGATTCAATTCGACTGCAGCCAAGCTAATCATTTACAATGCAAAAGAATGGCATTACGAGCAAATAATCAGTCAGAAAGCTCAGTTTCAGAAAAAGAGCAGGTCGAGATTAAATACACTCTTTAGTTCCAGAAAAAAAACAGAAATAAAACAAACCCTAGTATGACTTATACTGATAACCTGTATTTGTTTTGTGCATGCTGAGTTCTAGACAAACATACCGTAGAACACATCCCAAGTCACTGCACCTATTTACATGACACAGAAAAAAGCATTTTCTACATACAAGACAAACATAATTAAAAAGCAGCAGCAGGCAACACAAAATCCCCAGGCCATGAGTCAACATCAGCTGCATGAACAAAAGCTAGGACGCTAAGCTGTAAGTTAAAATGGTAAGAGCAGAAGCAACTTTTTGTGAAGAGTTATAGCAGTTACCACCACTAAAGTGTGAACTGGCACCCTGTGCTTGAGGGAGCTTGGTAGCTACATTGCTTTCCTATGTCAAACAGAAGTTTGTGGAATGCTGCCTAAACTGAGATGTTATATCTGACACAGGAAGACCAGCAAAAATACTACATCACTGTTTTCAAGCAAATGAGAACCTTACAATGAACATGTGTGAAGAGATGAGTCTAAAACCCAGTGTCTACAGCAGAAACCAAGCAAAAAATACGGAACATCTAAAGATTACATTATGCCAGATGAAAACCACAACTGACTGGTTCTATGTGGCACATGACACTCCTTAGACTAAACTCAGGTTCTTGTTCACCGCTATATTTGCTTATTATTTTAATCTTCTGTGAAACATACTACTATCCAAGATGCTTAAATATCACGAGTCAGTTAATATTAGAATCTGCTGTTTTAGCTAGCAAATTTTGGTATCTATGAGCCAAAGTCAAGTAACTGCAAATTCTTTTTACATGTCCTCATCTAACAAGTAACTCACAATAGGACAGGAATGGAAACTTGTTACATCACGTCTAAAACCAGAAAAAATTCTTCTGGGCAGAAGCCACATCTTAGTTCTTTGTTCTATGAAGTGTTTAGTACACTTTGTTGCCTTACAGAGTTAAAGGAATTGTACAGCACCAGCATGCAGAGCCTGCAGCATGCAGCTGCAAGCTAATGAGGTGAGCTGCTGGAGTCCTTCATCAAGGATAAATGCTGCACTGGTGAGAGGGACTGTTGTTTCAAATTAATGCAGTCCGTCAGAGACACCAAAAATCTGGATTGCAGAATGAGTTAACCACCTTTGTCTGCTATCTTATCCAGAAAGAGATGCAAGCTCTGGCTGTGGGTACAAACCCAGTACTATCAATCCCCCTGCCTTCCACATAAATTTCGCTGGCAATACTAACAGCTCACAAGAAAAGATAAACTGGTGCAAAGGTCCCAGGAATTGTCTCTGCTCCCCTCTCAGGGGATTCACTTCAGGCAGCTCTCCGCTAGTCCTGTGAAATGAGTACCCCTTGGCAGGTGGGCTACCGTCGGTGCAATCCTAGAGCCCATCTTCCAGTTTAGCTGCTGCAAGAAATTCTGTGCTCCCCGAGACGACTCCACAATGCAAGCCACAAGTGCAGTAACTGGAAGAAATATGGAGATTTGCCTCCAGAGCACGCTCCTGATCATTACCAAAAAGCTAAATACAGGCGCACCTAATTATACTTCAAGTTTTAGTCCAGATTGACAAACTGCTACAGAGAGAATTATTGCCACACTTCCTCATAAAAGACATCTTCAAGGAAGCAGGTAATTTGCAGCTAAATGGAAAAACAATTTGGATGATAGCACACTACTACTTATATTAAAAACCCAAACACACAAATTCAGTCTCTGAACTAGTAATATAACAATTTTTAATCCTATCAGCTATTATGGACTTACTGCTAGGGTTTTGCGAGAGCCTCTCATTCCCTTCACATCTTGGCTGACAATTGTGGAAGTGCATGGAGGATTTAAGTGTTTCTTGATTAATAATAGCGCATTTCAAAAATAACTAACTATGCATGGGTGTAAGTTTAAGGTAGCTGCTTGGCTACTTGACGTTTTTCTGCAACCGTATTTTTCCAAACGAGTTCAAATTTACACAAAAGTTACACTTCTTGATTGCATTATACTTAGTACAATCTTTATATTTTTGATAAGATGATACAAAGAAATATTTGAAAGTATGGCATATTTCCCTGGACATAGTATTTATATACAGGGTATTCACTAACCTTTATCTAGCTGCTAAATTTTATTTAACAATAAATATCTAAAAATACCTTTTTTTTTTTTTTCCCACAAAATCGCACAGAATCACAGAATGGTAGGGGTTGGAAGGGACCTCTGTGGGTCATCTAGTCCAACCCTCCTGCTGAAGCAGGGTCACCTACAGCAGGCTGCAAAGGACCTTGTCCAGGCGGGTCTTGAATATCTCCACAGAAG
>Ga0065711_1003594_pt1 | contig 27304 bp, 15 predicted proteins | sample Hoacrofraction12_FD_59098 | JGI IMG/M metagenome (GOLD analysis project Ga0065711, IMG submission 59098) | Hoatzin crop microbial communities from Cojedes, Venezuela - Epithelial fraction 12 v2 (version 2) | ecosystem: Host-associated > Birds > Digestive system > Esophagus > Crop | place...
GCTGGCTGGCGTGCGGGGGGTACGTCGCGCTCGCCCCGCGCGAGCTGGCGGCTCCCCCGGTTGGTTTCAGCTGAGCGTGTACACCGCGACGCGGCCCAACGTCGGCGCGGAGAGCGGTGTCGACCTGGTGCTGAGCGTGGAGGACTTCGACGTCGAGTCCCGGTTCGAAAGGTGAGGCGCGGGGGCGGCGGGGCGGGAGCGCGCGCGTTCCTCGTCCCCGGGTCGGGGCCGGGGTTGCAGGCCGCGCGGCTCACGCTTGTTGCCACAAGGCGAGGATGGCGTGAAGGCGGGAGCTGTGTTAGTCGGGTTTTGGCCTCGGAGCTGAGGATGAAGCGCCGCTCGTAATAAAAACGCTGTTTTGTTCGGCGGCTTCTTTAAATAAAGTTTCCTGGAACTATTTCATGAATTCTCTTAAAAGCGCGTCCCTGGGTGGGAGTGGCATGCTGAGTTCGCCTGGCGCCGAGGAACAGGCTCTCGGACAAACTTCTCCTACGTTGGAAATCATCTCGTAGTTGCAGGAAACAAAGCTGTACCAGCAAATACGGAAATGCTTCTTTCTCTCATGTAGACTTGACAGATCTTGAGCGATGCCCGATGTTGTCTGTGGTAATTCTCAGACTCCCCTCTCAACGTCCGTCTCGTTGGCAGTGCCAGATGAGTAACACACACGTGACGTGCGCAACTGAAGTATTGGTTAGTTTGGATCGGCGTGCATAGACAAATGTTTCACAAAAGCGCTCTTTGCTTATAGTAGCAAAAATGACTTTCCACTGTCAAAATCTAAGTCAGAGTGCCTGGAAGTGCTGGAGACTTCCCTCGAATAACGCGTAGCCAGTGTGCTACCTACACTGTGTTTTGTTCTTAATAGCCGTGGCTTCGGACCTGGGATAGAACTTGGAAGTCAAGCCGTGTTTTCCTGTGTTTTAGCGATGCGCTTTTCCATAACTGTTTCAATGCTGATCATCATAAAAGTAAACCTTTTTCTGGTAGTTCAGGGTTTCGAGATCTTCTGAAGGGATTTGGGTGCTAAGATGGAGTAAGACTGTGCCCTTAGACAAATTTCTAAGCATGACACTGCACTCTACGTATGCCCCTATACAGTAGACAAGTAGTGTAAAACTAATTGGTTTGTATTTCATATCTCCTGCCTCACTTTTTTGTGTATAAAATAGTCAGCTTATGCTAGACTCTCTTGTCGCAGAGTCTCCCAGGTTCTTTCACGTTCTGCATTTTCTATAATTAAAGAACATGACGCTCTGCAGTTTGGGTCATAATAAACTGCATCTGTGACAGACTTGAAAATACAAGAACTGTTTTACTGGCAGTGCCTGCTAAGCCTTTGAAGGTGTTCAGAGCAAAACAACCTGAGCAAATTTACAGGAATAGAGGTGGTGTTATGCAGGGTTGCAAGTAGGAGGGTTTCTTGGCTAACACAAGGCGAGTGACCTTATGTGTTGGGCCTCCTATTGAAAGTTCTGTGCTTGGCATGCTATAGCTGAGAAGATATTCTATTAATGCAAAGTGCTTGGCAAAACTTTGTGACTTTCAATTTTGTGTCCTGTATCCAGTCTGTGATACATGTTCAGCACAGGGGAGGCTGTTTTCTGCAAGTGCTGTGATAAGTTTGGCAGGGGAATACAACAAAGAAACTGGTGATGCAGTCCTGTGTTATCTAGGGTAATAAAGTATGAATTGGACAAAGATTAAAATATATTAAGATAATAGTAAAACTTTGGAAATGCAAATATTGTGATATATATTTGAGCATATAAATTGATCCCATCCAGCCATGGCTTGTTGGGACATATTAGCCAGAACTAATTGTTGTGCGTCAGGCAACCCATATGTCTCTTCCGTTTTTTTATCTTTTTTTTTTTTTAATGTCCCCAGCCTTTTTTATTAACATCTTCAGTGATCCTTATGTGTCACAGCACATGCTGAAATACCTAGCTATGTCATCTCATAATGTATTTATGTTCTATTTTAGGACAGTGAATGTCTCTGTACCAAAGAAAACCAGAAATAATGGCACATTATATGCATATATATTTGTTCATCATGCTGGCATTTTGCCGTGGCATGACGGTAAGCAGGTGCATGTAGTAAGCCCTCTGACCACGTACATGGTCCCTAAACCAGAAGAGATTAATTTGCTCACTGGAGAATCAGCCACACAGGTACGTGGATTTTCCGTCTGTAGATGAATAACTGCAAAAAAAGTAAATTCTTTTACAGAAACTTGTAGTGTTAGCGTCTGCTGTGCTTGCATCTTCACGCTAATGATGATATTGGGGGGGGGGAATCAAAGCCCGTCTTGATTATCAGCTTGTACGCTAATAGTAGACCACTCAGCACAACAGAGGTGGAGCCCTCTATGACAGTGGCTGCTATTAAAACACTTCTCTGGTTAACGTTAATTACTTCTTTATGGATTCGTTGCTTTTGGTGGAAATACTGTATTGTTCTGTAACAGCATAATGCTGCTTTCTATAGTGACTTGGAGTCATGTGAATTAATATGCTTTGCTTTTATAAAACAGAGATATGAACTTGATTTTGACATCGGTGGGTGACCAATGTCAAATTGCTTCTTTTGCTTTATGATGTTCTTACTTTCCACTTCAAGAGAATAAGATAATATCCTTTGACAAATGCTATGATTACTCACTAGGGGTAGAAAAAAATGTAGTTTTATCTAATGAAATAATTATGAATGGCTGTTGTGCTTCATATTAAGTGGAGCTTGAGAATTTCGCTCTGTTCTTCTTTGGAATCTGAAGCATACCTGTAGCCAGCAGTGCCATTTCTAAACCCTGTCAGAATAAAGTTGAAAATGAGTTGAGGCTAGAGTCCAGCAATGTAAGTTGGAACAGGTGGTGTTCATCCAGAGAAAAGCAAGTAGAATGCCCCCGGGAATAAGCACCTACTGAAAGCTAAGGTTGCACACGGTTTCAGTGCTGCTTCATGCAGCATTTGGAAGCTCAGAAGTCTGAAACAAGTGATCTGATTGTTTTACTCCTCAAAATTAGTATGGTTGATCATCCACGTCCTTTTGACTGTTTTGAAGTAACATCTGATGACTTTACAGTCCTTATTTCAAAGTGACTTTTTCAGACTAGTATCCTCATTCCTGGGGTATTATGATTAATTAGCTGAATGTCCGTTCTTGATGATCAAGGCAGTGAATGGGCACTGAAGTTTTTCAGTGTCAGATTATGGTGGGCCTTTACATCCGTCTGTCGTATTTGAGCAGAATACTTGACCTGGTCAAAATTAAGGTACAGTGTTTCTTAGTGGGCTTCTGTTTTGTGATATAGTTAATGACTCCGTAGTTTCTGTGAGTTAGAGTGAGATCCTATTCAAAATTCTGTATGTCTTAGCAGTATGTATGTTTATTGTATTTTTAAAGCAAATCGAAGCAGAAAAACAGACTAATGCCCTAGATGAGCCTGTCTCTCACTGGAGGTCAAGATTAACCTTCAATGTCATGGTGGAAGATTTTGTTTTTGACGGATCATCCCTGCCTGCTGACGTTCACCGTTACATGAAGATGTAAGTCAATGACTTAATTTTGCTAGATTTGTTACTGTGAACTTACTGCACATTTCTTCAAAAATCCTCTGTGGCTTCTTTTAGTGCTTTGTGTTTAAATTGGTGCTTAGGAGACAAGAATAGATACTTTTAGTGCTTGCATTTCGGTAGTGACAGTTAGTAAGATATTATACACTCGGAGACCTTATTGCCGATCTCTTGTTCCTGGGCAGCTCGGAGTTTGGAATACTTTTTTGTATGGAGTTATCATAGTAAGTCAAAGCAGAACTACAAAGACACAAGCAAAATGCTACAGCAGACTTCGTACCCCCTTATTCTCAAATCATGCTTCTGGCCTTTAAAACAATTACTGTCCAATGACCTTTCCAGTTACCCTTCACCTGCAAATTATCTGTACAAACTGCAAGTGCTGAAGAGGCACAGCTGATCTCTGATGACATCTTTTTTCTCCCTTTCTGACTGGCTTTGTTTGAGAATGTGTGTTACTACATTACATCCTTTTCTCAAGAAAATAACAAAAAACAGGGATAGGTTTCTAGGCCTCTAGATGCAGGCGTAGCTTCTGTTCACAGCTTGCTGAAATTACTTCCAGTGTTAACCATAGAATAGTGCTGCATTGGCTTGTGCTGCTGCATGTTGATGCCTTTTTCTTCAAGTATCCTGTTAAATCCAGAAGTAGCTGCTTAATTAGCAGACCCTGGGGTTCTGGGGTAGCTTCCCAGCTGGAATAGATAAACTTAGTAACTCATAAAATAGGCCCATAACAAGAAGGGGTTGGACTGGGGTTATTGAATGAGGATACCTTTTCTGGTCATGTTTAGATACGCATCAGTGCTGTTTTGTCATTGCATTATTGCATTGCAGGAAATTGTTAGGATATGAAATAGCCTGCTGCAATTTCACTAGCAGTAGCTTTAATTGTAATTATGATATAGAAATCTAAACTGCTTCAGTTAAATGACCACACAGTATTTCTGAGCTTCGATTTAGTACTTTTCTGTGTTGCTGTTGCCCAATGTATATTTAGTAGGCAGTCTTTCTTAGCATGCATAGAGGCTTCTTTCTTTTGTCAGCAACTAAAATTCAACTTTCAGGCTTTAAAAAGCTCTGTTCTGCTGGTTCCATAGACTTTTACCGAGAACATTACAGTGTAGATAACTGCCTTTCTAGTGAAGAGCTTTAAGAATTTCTCTCTTAGAGCATTAGACTAAATACTTTTCTAAGATACTAACAAAGCAATTGCATATAGGTCATAATTTGCTACGTAAGTTTCCAATGGTCAGTTTTGTGGAGGGCTCAGAGGGTGGGAAGTTTCTACCAGTCTCATGTGGGTTGGTGAGGTGGCAGAGCAATCCAAGGGAGAGCTTCTGTTGAGGACAAGGCAGAGAAGATTTCTGCTCCTTGTGCGCACTCTCCAGTAGTATCTAGCCTTCCTGTGTGCATACCGGCTATCGTATTCATAGTCCTGTGCTAGTGAGAGCGTGTGCTGTTGCTGACCTGATATATGTCCTTGGGGGTGCAGAGGAGTGGGGGAGATGGTAGAAAGTTGTCGTTGTTGCAGTAGGAGAGGGATACTTGAGACAAAGGATACAAACACCTTCAGCACATTTCAATAAACCTTTTAATTTCCTCTGCCCTTGGTCATGCAACAGCTTCAGCATCATCACAACCAATTTCATTTGTCTTTTTTTTTTTCTTGTTCTCTCTTTCTACAGAAAAGTAGAAACAAACTAAAAGGAAAAATATGACATGCCTAATTTTTTATACAGACAGCTCTCAATGAAGGCCTCTAGGCTAGTGGCTTCTTTCTTGCTGTATGTTAAAAGAAAAAGTGCCTGGAAAGATGTTGGGAAATATCTACATGGGTAGATCTGAAAGTGATGAATGAGTGCTAATTTGAACAAAAGTAGTTTTCTTTTTAGATCACTACAGTCATAAAATCCATGTTTAAACATCCTAGGGTTCAGTTGGGGAAGACAGTGCATTACCTTCCAATATTATTTATTGATCAGCTAAGCAACAGAGTGAAAGATTTGATGGTGAGTAATAAAATGCCTTTAATTACGTTTAACAGTTTTAACAGTAATCTTCGATGTTGTTTTAATTAAGATTCTGTCATAGGTTGTTTGCTGTAATGAAAAAGTATAAATTCACAAATGGACTCTCAGTGATTGTTTAACTTAATGTGGTCAGCTGTGGTACCTACAGAGGCTGGCTCTGGGTTTTGAGACTCCCCTCTGGCGGAATTATCTGCCAAGAAGTCCCTTCTGTTCCACCAAAATATATTTGGATCCCATTGCTTCTGCCTTTTGGTGGATGTGGAGGACATCACTGCACCACCAGCTGTGTTGGGAGCAGTCTCGTGAGCAATTTGAGTCCCTAAGCTGAAGAAGTTGTATTAGCATCCCAGAGTGGCTTCTGATACCTTCTAGGGCAGTGAGCATAACGAACACAGCTGATACTGGAGCTACACTGAGATAAGTCAGGAGCTACTCTCTTATCTCCAAAAAATTAACTCGTGATTATATTTTCTGGTGGTGCTCTCTGTCACATTAGAGTAATTTGAGCACTTGAAAAGTTGGTGTTGTAGTACGTCCAATGATTTTGTGCACTCAAACAAGTCAGGACTTAGAAACTTCAATAATGGAGTTACAGAAGGATGAGGTTGGGTGAGATTTCTGGAGGTTACTAGTCCAATGCCCCTGCTAAGAATAGGGTCACCTAAAATGGGTTGCTTGGGACCTTCTCCAGTTGGGTTTTGGCTTTATCCAAAGATGGAGATGCCATAGCCTCTCTGGGCAACTTGTTCTAGTGTTCAGTTAAAAAAAAAAAAAAAAAAGGAAGTAAATAGAATTTTCTGTGTTCAGTTTTTGCCCAGCTCTTCTCTTGTGGGAAATCGTGCAGTTCCTTTACTATGTTACACATGGCAGTCCCTTGCATCTAAACCATGTTCGTCATAACAGCTCTTATTTTAAGCCCTGCAGTTCTTTTCAGTTGCACTGACTGGAGTTTAACGATCTGTTACTGAGAGCAAAAGTCTCGGGGAACATCTCAAAACTGATAAATGAGTGTGTCTGGATTCAGCATCTTCTAGATGGAAGTCTTGGTAGATGTAAACTTTCTGTAGACCTTCTAAATAGTCTTTCCGGTTCATTAACTTTAGCTCACACAAAGAGTTTTGTTACTTAGTATTGGGGAGAATCTTCTTTAAGAACTTGTACACCCTTCACCCCAAGCTCATTTGGCAAAATAAACTCCTGAGCATTTATTACAAATCTTGGTAGCAGATAATTTTGTCCAGTATTTCTTTAGATACACTTTTGTGATGTCTTTATCGGTGGTCATTGTCTTTTAAGTTTCTTATCGCAGCTCATTTGGTTCAGTACATTCATATGAGCTTCTAACTGGTCATGTAGCCTGTTTACAAATAAACTCAGCATTCTCATGTTTTTAAAAACATTCCCACAATTTTCATGCATGTGGTGGTTAATGCTACTGTAACTCACTGCCTTAAAGTCGTTAAAGATCCTGAGAAGTGCTGCAAAGACTATTCCATCAAAGCTAGCAGACTTCCCCTTCAGCACTGGCTTTTGTGACTTCTCTGTGACTTGCCAAACTGCTCGCAAGCCCTGCGGAAAGAGTGGTCTAATACTATGCATAATGCAAGACAATGAGGGGTAAGTGAAGAGCAGGAAAGGGTAAGGGAACAAGGTGATGCAGCTTTTGTGGAGCAAGGTTGTCATTTAACTGCAAATAGGGGCAGAGACGCTGTCTGTTGCGTATGCCCAACCTAAAGTCATGGGGCTGAGTATGCGTTTTCCTGGATTGTGCTAGACTGTGTGGACTTTGAACTGTTATTTTGATCCAGATGTAGGTCTTGTGGTAAGTAGGAAAGAAAGATGTGGTAAGTACTGCAGTCTAGATGTTGTGTTCCTCATGTTGTTAAATGTTCTTGCCAATGCTGGGGGTTTGGGGATTGCACAGGATTCGGATTTAAAAAAGAGAAAACTTTAAAATTCATACTGCTGAGCTTGCTATGTTTACACACTGTTTTGTAGTACTGATACAGCAGAGCGCTAGAAGTAATATCTGATGTCCTGAGTCTATACTACAAGAGTAGGTTGTATTGCAGAGGTTTGGTAACTTCCCGGTTTTGAAGTCTTAGCAGCCATCACACTCAACTCTGTTGTGAGGCAGCACTTGCGGACTTTTAATTATTCGTTGAGAAAGAGTTCATTCTTCTAATCTTTGTATGTTTGTTTAATTTGCTTTTGGTGTTGAAGAAGTCCTGTGTCTGTCCTGTATTGCAATCTGATTTTCTCCTATGCTACCCCGACTGCTTGGTAGTGTTTTGTCTGTGTAGAGTGCACTTGCTGCGTGTTACTGACACATGTATTTGCAAAATTTTTGTTTTCTATCTGTCCCAGAAATGTTGATGCAATCTTTGACAGACTGAGAAGTTGGAATGAGAATGGAGGGATTACAGGCATCCTTTAAAAAGGAGAAGCCTGGAAGATGTTTATGTAGCTGTTTGTAAACAGCCGTAGAATCTTGCCAACGTTCTCTACCATCAGCTCTGACCACGTTGTTTTTACCCTGTTTTGGTGTTGGGATTTTTCCCAGACAGTTCAGCAGTCCCTGGCACCATTCTAGTTCCACAGGCTTTCTCTCTGCTGTATTTAAAAAAACTTTCTCAACCCCCGTTCCCCTCCCTTTCATGCCTGCGTGTTCTGCTGCTGTCTGAAAAGCTTACAGGGTCTTGGGAGGGTGGTGAGGTTGAGAATTGCTTGTATTCCCTGGGGGAAAGATGGAGTGGAGAGTGAATGTAATCCCCAGATCATACCTGGGTGATATGTGGGGGCGCTAAAACCATGCTCCGTAACATAAGGATTAGAAGAAGCCTGTTCATCTCAGGTGTCACCTAAATAATTACTGTAGAAACAGCTACAGTGTAGAGTAGCAGTTCTGTGATGGGAACTGTGATTGGGTAGAAATTAGGAGCCGGGAGCAATAGACCTTCAACTGTTGCAATTCAGAGTGCCTGCCAGTCTGTGGTATTGAGCTGTTCTCAAAAGTTTAAAACACACTGCCTGAACTTGTACCTGGGTAGCTGCAGAGAATTCTAATATCCGTGAGGATAAGTTTTTCTGTTGGATTTAAAGTTATTTGAGAGACAGTCATCTATCATGGAGAAGAAGCTGAGGCAATTGAAGACTTTTTATTTTTCTCCAGCTGAAGGAGGCCCCAGGTAGTTCTCATCATAACTAAAGTTTAAGTGATCCAGGAGAATTAGCTGAAACTTACTCCTCTTAGAGCAGGAAGATTTTTGTGACACCCCATTTCCCAAGCTTTGCGGGCAGGATAGCTTGCTTAGCTTTAGCTGTGGTGTTTTCACCAGTCTGAGCAAGTAGGATCATCTTGCTTCCCAGCTTTTGTTTTGGTATGAGTTGTTGTGACTTTAATTTCTGTCAAAAGTAGCCTCAATTTAGTAAAGTTCTGACTGTGGCCTTTGGGATATGATTTTTTTCTTTTTCTTTTGATCATCTAGCTTAGGTGATCTTAGCATATACATGCAGAGGAGAACGGTCAAAAGAGACAGTTAGCTTCAGCACACTTTTTCCACTTGAGCTGAGACCAGCAGAGGGAACTGTATGTAAATGTCTCAGGGTCATTTGTATACAGCAACAGTGAGGTTGCTGTAAGAACTTGAACAGAACAAACTGCTAATTTAACATTTCATGGGAAAAAAACCCAAATACTTCAAGTATCCTATAGAAGTCCAAGATTTACTCCCTTTCAAAAAACAAACTGACCTCTCAAAATTGTGTGATTAAATCATGGTGTGATATAATCACTTTCCTTTATTTAAAAAAAAAATTAATGGAAATAATTGTTGCCATTTTTCTGCTATTAAAAATGAAACTATATCTTTTTGAAATACAGGTTATAAATCGTTCAACAACAGAGCTACCTCTTACGGTGTCATATGACAAAATATCTCTTGGAAAACTCCGATTTTGGATCCACATGCAGGATGCTGTGTACTCCCTCCAACAATTTGGTATGTTTTCTATGTTTAATGACTATAGGCTGAAAAAAAAAGAAAGACCAACCCATCAATCTTTTTTTCTTGTAAGTACATAGATGACCCTAAACTCTCTCTTTTTTTTTTGGTAAGTTGATGAAAAGGTTTAATGTTACAAATCTTACATTGTTTTACCTTAACGTAAAGATGGAAATAAAATGTTGACATGTGGTAGGAAACAAGAATACAGAGGTGAATTAACCATTTTTAAAATAAATTTTATTTGGATAATACTACTGTAAAACCGTAAGAGGCCAAAACAGAAGAGAGAATTTTTGCCACAGGTTTACCCTATCATCCATGGAGCAGAAAAGCTGACTCAGAGTTACATAAGCTTTTATATAAGCCATATATAGCTGGTCACTGTAGCCATATGCCTACAGTGAAATACAGGCAGCCATCGCAAAGTCTTTGGGCTGAAGCTGGGCATGAAGAAGGAGTCTGGGTTCTGATCATGCTGCTTCAGAACTGTCTGGCTGGCACTTTGGCTCAGTTACAAATTTATAAGGAATTTCAGATAAAATGGAGGCTTTACATGTATGAAACTATTAAATTCTGTGTTTCACTTAAATGTCATGGAGTAAGTGTACACTTTCACTCTGAAGGTCATATGCTCTGTGTTGGTGATAGTATAGCCAAGCTTTTACTGTCTTTAAATGTTTGTTCCACTGATGTAGACCTTTGTGAGTCTGATCATCACTCTTAAAATCCCGCATCTTGTTTTCAGGGTTATCTTTGCTGACTTAGTTTTCTCTCACTAGACTGTAGTTGACTTCTTTACACTAGAGTAAGGAACTACATCATAACTGAACTGGTGTTAGTGTATATGGATGTAGCCTTTTTTCTGATCCTCTCTTCTTAAGCTCTTCAGACAGCAATTTGAACTCTTTTTTTTTCAGGCCAAGAGATCTTAAAAGCTTCTGTGCTGTATTATTTTAGTGGTTCTTAAATACTTCCCAGGTTTTTGTTTGTTTGTTGGTTTGGTTTGGTTGGGTTTGTTTTAATGCAGATAGGTGCAGTATTCTCCTAGTTTCTCAAGAGACACATTCAGGGGCAATACTGCCTCCATACTGCTCAGTGTTGTTCTTTCTTCACCAAAATTTTGTCAGTAAGAGGAAGAGGGTTTGGTTATTCACAGTGGTCTGAATTATAATGGACAACTTAGCGTTTAAGGCAGTGATTCCTCTGGGGGGAAAAATCTGTCCTGGTTCAGCACTAGTTTCAGACAGTAGACACAGTACCTGTATACAGTGTAACTTAGACTCATAGAATGGTAAGGGTTGGAAGGGACCTTAAAGATTAAAAGACCTTTAAAAACTTAACTGGGGGTCTAGACTTTCTCCATTTCTTTTGCAGCTTATGCTCTTCTTGTGTTTATTGGGGGAGGAAGGGCGGGTAAGGAATAAGGTCAGCCTAAGTAGGATCCAGCAGCTTCTCCTTAGCTCAGGCTAATGTGTATCGAAACTATAAGTATGTCTGCTTGAAGTAGCTGTCTTGCAAGAATCAAGTAACCGCTTGCTCAGAGTTTGTGTGGGGCATTTGATCACCATCGTTTCTCCGTAAACTTTTGTGAGCCTCCTCAGAATGGCATAATTGCAATGATGGACACATAAATCAAGACCTGTCATCCTAGGAGTACATCCTCTGCCTGAGGAAGAAGCTTACCTAAGATGCTGCTGTTCCCTATAAGTATGCAGATAGTGAAATGTAAGGTTTAAAATTTTCCTTTTGGAATAACTTACGAAAAAGTCCTCTTAGATCAGTAAGAAAACTCCCATTTTCAAGTGATTTTGCAAAGTTCGCATCCTGCTTGCTGTGGTGCAGGACAGCTGATACGACACAGTAAACTGGTACTGAGCTCACCAGTATCATAACTAGCACCATTGCCGTAAATGCATTGTGCGTTTTCTGAGTACGGTACACTTCAGTCACAGTGGCTGGAACTTTCCACTTCATGAAGAAAGCATCTTAACACTGGCTGACGGAGTTCAAAGGGATGCTGTATCTTCTGGAAAACACACTGCTTGGTGCTGGCAACCGTATTTATCACAGACAGGCTCTAACATTTTTTCAATTAATGGTTGTCCAGTATATAACAAGAAAGCAACATTCCTGCTTTAGGAGATTTGGTAAGACAGTAGAGAATATGTATTCATCTTACAGATTGTGATTTCTGGAAGATGCTTTGCCTTTTTCCATTTATCGGGGAAGCTTCCAAGTTAATTCTGCAAGGACTATCAAAAGAGTTGATGCCTGATCCATGATACTGTTGCATGTATGGCCATGTTTTCCACTGGCCTTTGTTGTCCTCCACAGTGTAGTCCTTTTCTCATTTTTCGTTTCTTAATGTGAAGCTCACTTTTCTTATGTATCAAATAAAAGCTCAGAGGCCAAGTTGAATAATCCTTTTTCTTCCCACTCAGGCCAGAATGATTTCCTGTGTGTTGCCATTCGTGTCTCTGGTGTTCTGCTTGGGTTGTAGTTACACAACATGTGAAACGCACATCAGTCTGCTTGTACCTGATGGGTTTCGTTTAAAGCAGACCAAATAACTACACAAAATATAGGTAGACTTGGGTTTTACTGGCAAAGCTGCCATCTTGTTTTGGATTTATGATTCCTTAATAAAATATGTGCAGGTGAAATAACATTCCTTTCATACTGGACTCTAGCATAACAGCAATTAACTGTCTAGTACTTCTTTCATAATTGCTTGTTCTTTCTCTTAGGGTTTTCGGAAAAGGATGCAGATGAAGTAAAAGGAATTTTTGTTGACACTAACCTGTACTTTCTGGCTTTGACATTCTTCGTAGCAGCGTTCCATGTAAGTAGAGAAACCTTGTTTCTTAGGAATTATAGAAAATGTGAAAAAAATGGGGTGGGAGGTGGGTTGAACTTCAACACTTTTGTGGAGTTTTATCTCATTTAGTGAGAACTGTTCTTGGAAATAGTAATTTCAGTAGAGCAATAGAAGAGATGTCTGGTACAAGTCAGCTGTATTTCCAATACCAAGTTAATACAAAAATCTCAAAAAAAATAGAAATATGAGATAACTAGGTATAAACAAAACAGTCTTGACTGAAATATAAAACATTCAACTTCATTATCATCACTTTTTTTTTTTTTAGCTGAACCAAAGCACCCAGAATTAATATGCCTGTCAACATTGGTTCGTATTTTCTGCTGAGTTATCACAAAGTTTGCTGCTGCAGTGGCATAGCTTGGGCACCAACAGTAGGGTTTGAGTCTCTGACTTCTAACCCCTGGACAAACAGCTGATATAGATTACTTCAAAAAATTGTTGCTGTAAAGTGCAGAGCTTGTGGCTCTAGGCATGGTTGTTTGTTGTGTCTGTCAGCATTGTGTGCATCTTGATTTAAATACAAATCTTTGTTTTAACAAATAATGTGTTTACACTTCAGTGTTCTACATTGAACATTTTTGTTATCTACAATTACGTGCAATACAATTCTGATATTCTGGGAAATAGAAGAACTTGCTGAGCATATTAGGTTTCTTTATACTTACATTACATACAATTGATTTGGTTGGAAACCCTTAGACTTCCCAACCATTTTAATTTATTTTTTTCCATTCTGTTTATTAGGTTGTAAGATAACTGTAGGCTGGGACTGGCTCTTCTGATATTTTTTTTTGTGTATCATTTGGCCCAATTAAAAAAAAAAATAATACCCTTTTTCATTAGAATCTCTGACCCAAGAATTTGTTAAATCTGTGCTGCTTTTTTTTTAAGACAGTAAATGCTTAGAGGAAATACTGAAAAATATGCTGGCGGCCAAAAAGGGCAAACTGCATTCTGGGATGCATTAAGCACAGCATGACCAGGCAGTCAAAAGAGGTGGTTATCCTGCTGTATTCAGCGCTGGTGCGGCCTCACCTCAAGTGCTCTGTGTAGTTCTGGGCCCCGCAATTCAAGAAGGGTGTTAAGGTCCTTGAATGCATCCAGAGGAGGGCACCAAAGCTGGTGGAAGGGCTATGAGGAGCAGCTAAGGACTTTGTCTGGTTTGGAGAAAAGGAGGCTGAGGGGTGACCTTGTTGCTCTCCACAGCGTCCCGAGGAGGGAACGTGGAGAGGGAGGTGCTGAGCTCTTCTCCCTAGGATCCAGGGACAGGACCTGTGGGAATGGTTCAAAGCTGCACCAGGGGAGGTTTAGACTGGACATCAGGAAGCATTTCTCCGCCAAGAGGGTGGTCGGACACTGGAACAGGCTTCCCAGAGAGGTCGTTGATGCCCCAGGCCTATCTATGTTTGAGGCGTTTGGACAATGCCCTTAACAACATGCTTTAACTTTTGGTGAGCCCTGAATTGGCCAGGCAGTTTGACTAGATGACCGCTCCATGTCCCTTCCAACTGAAATAGTCTAGTCTATTCTATTCTGAACAAAAATACTGGAAAAAATTCGCAGTACAAATAAATTTAATGCTTAAATGTCCTTGAAGATTCCGATCAACTTCTTGGTGATGAAATAGAGAGGAGAAAATGACTTGCTGTATTTTAGAAATTTTTAAAAAAACTTTGGTACTATCCAGGCCTCAATTGGCTGTCAGTCCAATACAGAGCACTTTGAATCTAATTTAGTGTGGCTTTCCCCGATGTGTCAAGGAGGTGAGCAATTCCTTAAGGTCCTCAGTTCTTCATCCTCTTATCATCTGTTACCCTGTATTGGGTCACTAACTTTTGTTACCAGATGCAGCATTGTAGTGTCAGCAGTACCTGGGATTCCTGCTGTCATTTTGCACTGCTTTTGGAGCTTGGGCTTCTAAAAGAGTTTTTGTTTTTAGCTTTTATTTATGGTATTTAATTTTGATTTCTGAGACTTCTAAAACAGGTTTTTCTTGCAGTTCTATCTTAAATGCATTTTTAACAGTTCAGCTGGTAGTCTTTAACTAGTGCATGTTTGAACAAATGAGTGTGTTTCTTGCTTTTTGCAGCTTCTCTTTGATTTCCTTGCATTCAAAAATGACATCAGTTTTTGGAAGAAAAAGAGGAGCATGATTGGGATGTCTACAAAAGCAGGTATGGGCTGGAATGCAAAGTGCTGTGCATGTACTAGCTAATATATCCTGTGTGGTTTTAGGCTTATGTGAAGCTGAAACTTTGTAGATTCACCAAGATGGCAAAATGAGATGTGTTTGTATATGAAAAGAAGATGGCTAACAGTCTGGTTCTAACTTTATTAGCATTGTGCTGAAGTATCACTTGTTTTTAAGCACTCATGTCACTTCTGAGGTTTGACTGTCTTACAGCTGAGAATAAGTTTAGTACGAAGTCAGTCACCAGATTTCCTTTGCTGAAGGAACAGAAAAATACTTTGAGAAAAGAATGAGGATCAGAAAGAAAATCTTGTGGGTGGAGAGAATGTGCTGTCACTGGTGATGCTGTTCTGCAAGTCCCATGTGTTCCTTGTGGATAAGTACAGGTTCCAAAATATTTGAGGGGAAAAACGCTGTAGTGTAATGCTGTTGTTTGACTTGGGCTTTGGTGTAAATGGGGGCAGTAGGAGCAGGTGGGGTAAGAGCATGGGAGTCTTGAATTGATTTGGATGTTGGAAAGATGGGAGAAACATAGTGGTCTGACATCTTGTCGAGCCTTTCTAGAGACAGATGAAAGCAGTAGCCAGCGCTGGAAGCTTGAGGTTTAACCCACTACTCCCCAGCCTTGTTTATTGTGCTAATACTTACTGCTTGTTTTTCTAACATATTTTTCCATTCTGATTATAAACCAAAATAGCAAACCTGGAGTCACTTGAACTCTGAGACTATCCTTAATTCTACCATATTTACAGATTGGTTAAAACATGCAAGGAATAGCAATACCAGGAAAAATAACAGGCATTCTGAATTACGATGAACAGTAATGTGTTTTTTTCATGTGGAGAATCTGTTTATCATCTTTGTCAGAGTGCATTTGTCTTTGTGAGGCATTTATACCGCTGTTGGCATATGGATGCCTAAAAGTAAAAATTCAAAATGGGCCATGGAATTTTAGAACTAAGTGTTAATTGCCAGTTTAAAAAATGTGTAAAGTTAAGTTGGGAAGACTGAGTGACAAAGGATTTTTTAACCTTACTATCAAAGTATGAATCATCGGTCTCTGGTAATTGATGGTTCCATCCTCTCTTTAGCAAACCCTAGTCACCTTTCTGCCTGTATCTCCTTCTTGTCCTGAGGGAAAAGTGTGACAGGCAATTGCTCTGGAATGGTATGGTGTACTTGTTGATGTCAGAGTGTGTTGTAGCTCTTATCTCTTTCTATCCCTGCTTAGGGGGATGGATATTTGAATCTAAGAATTAGTTGGTAGACACTCATAAGCATCCAAGGTTTTGCAAAACCTGTAAAATAACCCTAAAATATACTTCTTAACATTTACAAACATTAAGTTAGTTGCATGAGTTTCGAAGACTGACATTACATTACCTCACAGCCTTTCAGCTCCCTCAAGACAAGAATCATGAATATAGTTTATAATAGTACTGAATACACTGCTGAATTGCTGCAGGTCAGAAGTCTTCCTTAAATATTCTGATTTCCTTTAATCTCTAGTGATAAGGATTTCATAATATGTTTTTGTTAGTTATTTGCCTGGAGGTGTGTAGATCACTGGCTGTTTTTAGGACTACTTGATATATCAAGATGTATGCAGGAGAAGTTCACGCTTAAAGTGTGTAATACAGGATTACGGTAAATAGGCCAACAGTCTTCTGGCATCTCAGCTCTTCATTTAAATATTAATAAGCCTTTCATTTTCATTTTTTCTACCTAGTGCTGTGGCGGTGCTTTAGTACTGTGGTAATATTTCTTTTCCTTTTGGATGAACAAACAAGTTTACTGGTGCTGATCCCAGCAGGCATTGGTGCAGTGATTGAGGTGAGTTCTTAAAGCTCTAGAACCAGATACTGGTATTTGTAGCAACATCAAAGAATACTAAACTAGTTAGTGGAAAAATACTGCTGTTGTAGTATGGTCTTAATCTTAGCAGCATTGTTTAACCGACTTTCAGCGGTAGAGGAGATTGCGCCTCTTTATCAAATAACTAAACTGGAAGGAATCAGGTTTTTCTGGCACGGGCCAGCTGGTATTGTGGAATCCAAACATAGAGCTATGCTGAGGTTCCTTCATATCACATGATCTGATAGGCATCACTCCTGACCGGGCATGTATAACCACGTCAACAAACCTTCACAGAAACATCTATCAAAGAGCAGGCTGTGTGCCATCAGGTAGTGCCGCAGGTCTGCAGCTTTCTCCCTGGCCATGACTGAGGTGCTTGGGGAAGGAGGGAAAGGAGGAGACTGCTGGCTGTGTTCATTATTCCAGCAGACCCTCTCCAGTCAGTGGGTTGCAGGTACTGCTTTACAGAAGTCTGCTTTATGTGTCGTAAAACAGAGTCAGCAGTAATGGGAAGGGGAGATCTCTCTGCTGAGCATTGCTTGCAGATCTAATTACTTCTTGGTATTTAAAAATAAGTTCAGGACTGTCATGTGAAATTTTTGACTACACATCTGTTATAATTGCAGATAATCCCTGTGGAAACAAAACAGTTCGGAATTTTTAGTTTGTGATTAAATTGTTGAGTGCAAAGTCACAAAGCAATCCTTAAATTTCATCTTATTGTGTAAAAGATTAAGCTCTCTTGAAAACTATGAACAGCAGTGTCCTAAATAGTACCAATTTGCTGACTGTAACATTGTTTTTCAGTAAATTGAGATTTTTAAAGTCTGGTGTATTGCTTTAAGTTTTCTGTATCATATTTGCAGGTGGTTTTCTTTCTATAAATGGAAATTTATTCTTATATTTGAAACTTTCTTTAGCTGTCTAAAATTTTAACAGTTTCAGGGATAAATACATATCCCTATAAGTATGCTGCTTCTTTTGTAGAATTATCTTTTAATTTGATCCTTGAAATCTAAATAAATAAATTCAAAAACACCCCTTGAATCTAAAGACTTCAGAAATTCAGAAGTGTCAGATTATTTAAAAGGTCAACAAAAGTCACGCTTTTGTTTGTTTCTAGTGGGAAAGAAGAAATAGCCCTGGTCTCTAAATTACTCTTTTTTTCGGAAGTTTTAGTGGAAACCAGATCAGACATGTGTAGTGGTAGGGTGACAGGAATGATCAGCTATGCTTCACGTTTGAAGTTCAATTAAAACTGTTAAGATTTTGCATTTGTCTTTTCTAATGAAGATGGATTTCTCAGTTGCCACTACCTAAGAACAGGCAGATCCAGATCTCATTTGGTCATTGTGCTTGTCTGAGATTCTTCTTGGAGCTGCCCAGGGATCTGTTAAATAGAGGTCTCTGAGATCTGTAGTCCCTAAGATTGATTGGCTCCTATCCTCTTTCTCATGTGCCTTATTTTCCAGTATGTTGCTTTTGGATTGCAGTCTGGGGGAACTGGGTTGAAAGGATTATAGAGGAACACTGGGTGGGACACTTAAATGGAGGAGAACTGTTCTGTAGGTTCTGTTGAAATAACACCTCGCTTGTCTCAAGTGATGGTGAGATAACATGGTTGTCTCAAGGTGAGTATGAACATACGGACTATACATCTCCAAGGAGTTTGTCTGCTGGGAAGAGCTTTTTCACAACTTGTTCTACAACACCTATTTCTCATACAGTAGTAATAGTGACATTGCTTCTGTAATAAGTAATTTTCCTACTTGCATCAAAGATGGCAGTAAAGATCGTCTTTACAGTATTGCACTTTTCTGTTTGGAAGATACGATGGGTGAGAAGAGAATATTGGTGTACCTAAAGTTAAACAAACCAACCTGTCCACAGAAAGCTTGTTGGGGTGTAGCTCTCCAGGTGAGCTTACTGCATTGCCCGATTTGTTGAATCTGTATAGCAGGGTGGGTACACGAGTGAATTTTTGGGTGGCCTGAACCTGTGGTTACATGAGGGTCAGGCTGTTGCAGCTGTAGAGTAAGTAGCCATACCATTCAGTGGATTCACTGACTTTTGCTTATAGCCCGCTATTGAAATGTCATGACCATGCAAGTGCCCACTTGGTCACTGCTAGGAGTTCTGAGGCACCCTCGTCTTGCAGACCCCAGCTGACCCTGAAGGCAGGTGGTTACTGGAGAATTGTCTAAATGCCTGACCTGGGGTGCGTGCTGGTGCTGAGAGCACCTAACCCCCACCGAAGCGCTGCAGTCCAGGTATCCTGGAAGGAATACGTTACTTCGCTTAAAGTACAGCATCTGATATGGAGACTTAATAGTGCAGGCTACCAGTGTTGTACTTGTCTGGTGACACGGCATTTGGTGTGTATAGATACACAGGCAGTGTGCTGCAGTCGTGCTGTTGCTGCTTTATGCAATGAGTGGTTAACATAGATATTCTAGGGTCTTGATTCTGAGTATCTGAATCCTGCAGAGACATAGCTTTGTATAATTGTTTATGTACACACTTTGTTTTTGCTAATTGCAGCTCTGGAAAGTAAAGAAAGCTTTGAAAATGACAATCAACTGGCAAGGCTTGAGACCCAAAATGCAGGTATAGTAGATGTTGGCCTGTTAATGATTATGCTTTTGAGCTTTCCATCTGTTTCCAGGTTACTGTGCACCTTGGCTTCCAGTGAAATGAAGACTGGAAAAAAACATAGAAGTTTCCTATGTACATCTTCTCTTTATGGATAGCTTAATCCAAAAGCTGGATGAGCATTTTCAAATTTATGTATTTCTTTGATGAATTCTGTAGAACAAAAAGCTGTTTGTGTGTATTTATGAAGTGAGAAACTTCAGAACTCGTCTGTCAGTCCTGTTAAATCTTAACAGGGGGACTGTGCTCCTACCACTGTGTTGCAAAGGCGCTCTTAACTGACATGGTGATTTGAAGTAAGAAATTGTATTTTTCACGAAGCTGCAGGTACAGTTTCTCCATTGTGGAACTAGTAGATGATGTGACATGTTCCAGGGACAGGACAGTCTTTGACAAACCCTCTAGGTAAAAATTTAAGTCCTGAGACTGTTTGCAGGACATGCAGAGGCAGCTGGGATTCAAGTGAACACTTTTTATAATACAATCTACACTGGAGGTTTCCCTATTGGTAGGAGAAACAGTTATCTACTTTTGTGTTTACTTGACAAGAAGTAGCCGCGTTTTGTGCTGCTTGAAGTCTGTGCGTCCTGAGTGGCTGATAGCTCTGGTTATTCCTTTGTCAGTGTTCAAGGAACTGTGTTGAAGCAGTCAGAGTTTCTGGAGAGGTGGAGATAATCCATAACTGACCTCTTCATGCATGAAAGTGGTTATGGTTTTTAATAATGGCTTCCTGTATCTGCCAGATTCTTAGGCACTTGACTTCAATTTTGCTTTGTGAACTCTGCTGTCTCAACAGCCTTTGCCTAAGCAAAGAAGTCCTGGATGTTTGGTGTAAAATGTAAAGGGAAAAATTAAACTTTTTGCAAGCCCTATGTTTAGGAGACTGCACAGGATATTTGTATGACTCTTGTATAGAAGCTTATAAGAACTTTGAACTGTTACCTAGCTAAATGTCTAAGCAGTTTAGTTTGCGGTTTAAATCTCTGTTTAGGGAGTTCGGACAGCAAGTGCTTTTCCCCACAGTTCTGACTTGATTATACTTTTTATATGTATTGCAGTTTGGTGCATACACTGACTCTGAAAAGAAAACTGAGGAGTATGACACCCAGGTAAGAGAGAATCCTGTGACTCCTGATCTATAAAGTCTGTATAGGTGGGCTGCTGATTGACTCATTTAGCTCTTTTTATGGCTGGAAGTGTATTTTCCATTTTCTCGTAGTCGTCACATGGATCACCATCATGTGGATGATCAGATAGTGAAGATTCATTCTGATAATTTATGAAAAGAAATAGTGAAAAAGTTGTTTTGTTAGCTGAATCTGGATGAAACATTTCTCTGAGAAGCAGAATCGCAAGTGACTTAGCTGAAGAGAAATGTCTTAAAGGGTCATCATTCACAAATTGGAAAAATTATATTTGTGCTGGTTGTTTATACTGGAAGAGTGTTCATGTGCTTCCTGATTTCAGAAAGGGGTTGAACATAGGTGGCAGCATTGGTGTTAAGCAGAGAGCTACTCTTAGACTCGGATCTTCATGCTGCTTCTTGTTGCTTATGCTCTAAGGTCCTTTGTGGTCTGAACTGATCATTGGAGTTTTCACCACCTTCTCTAGAACTGGAAGCGTGTTGGAAGTAGTAGACATTTGGGAATAGGAAATGATTTTCAGGAAAAAAATTACCTGGGTGTCTTCTAGTTAATGCCATGAAAGGTCTGCTGTATATAAAATGTGAACTAAAAAACTATTTTCTTTGTGTGTTAGGCTATGAAATACTTGTCATATTTGCTCTATCCACTGTGTATTGGAGGTGCAGGTTACTCCTTGCTGAATGTCAAATACAAAAGGTACTGTAAGTCTGTAAATGATCTCGTACAGAATTGAAATAATTAAACATACTAGTTAACTATATTGATTAATTGGAGATGATGGGTTGTGGAAAATCAGTTATTTTAGTTGGCTTGATTCGTAAGCCAGGAACCAGAAACTTACTTTTTCTATAGGAAATAAAGCTGAAGAATCTAGCTGGTTTTTTAACATCCTGTAGGCTACAGGCTGTTGTATTTCGCAAGTAACCTGATACAGCTGTAGTATGGATTTCAGTAGCTTGCGTACACAAGTGAGCTGTCAATCAGAAGAGGAGAAAGAAAGCTGCCATTGATGTTCAGAGAAGAACTGATAAGGTAACAGGAGAGATGAGAGGAATTCAGTAGTTAAACCTGTCCAATAATAGAAGCAAAAACTGTGCCAAAATTATTTGCTCTGGCCAAGAGGTTCCTCTATTCCTAAATATGATAGGTAGGATGGTAAGCAAGGAAAAGGGTTTTTAAGAAAGGACTCTGTATTTTGCTTAGAGCCATGGGCTTATGGCAACATATTGATACTTCAGCAAGAGCTGAAGACTCAGTATTTCATGAAAAGGTGAAAATCTTGTCCACTTTCACTTAATAGAGCTAGTTCGTATTGTATTGGGGAGATGCTAGCAAGTGTGCAGCCGTGAGGCTTTGTTGTAGAAAAAATCTGCAAATGCAAGCATGGTGACAGCCATGTAGACCTTTTTTTTATAGTCTATAGGCCCAGAAGGGATGAGAAAGAGAGCAAGGAGTAGCTTAAAATAACTTCAGAAAGAACTGCTGTTGCTGCAGACATGGGCTGTAGTGCTTGTACTAGAAACTGGGGCAATTTCTGGGCTATTAGAAAAATTTTTTTTTCGAAAGGTTCTTGTCTTAGTAACGAGCTAACAAATACACAGCATTTAAAAATTCTGCTTTTTTCACAAAATTCTTAAATTCATTCAGTAATGCAAAGTACTATATACCAGATGTTCTGTGAGCTGTAGCTTAAGAAAGTGAAAACAATTCATATAATAGAATTTTTGTCATTGTTAAATCTATTTGTAAGAAATGTGACAGAACAAGTAACCTTAACAGTGGATTATCCCTTAATCTTGCAGCCATTTTCTGATGCATTTTTTAGATGCTTGTGGATTAGTGAATGCTGCTACAGCTGTAACATTGGTGTTAACATGTCACAAACACAGCAGTGCAAGTGTAATATTAAATCATGTAACCTAAGCATCACAGTTATAAGCTGTTCTTACTATCACAAGCAGAAGTATGGAATTTTACCGCTGTCTGTAATACTACTGGTATTTTGCTAAGATTGTGCTGCATTGAATGTCTGGGAAGGGTTATTAGATGTAAGAAGGGGAAAATGTAGATTCCTTGTATTTACATGTTTGGTTTTTGGTTTTAAGTGCCTACGATAGTGGTTTGCACTGAATGGTGTTGTTTGAAGTTTGCGAGTCCTCCCAGTGCCATATTAAGTGTCTCTTTAGTATTTAGAATACAGTGTTACCTTTGCAAGCCTTAATACAGTCAGGGTTCAGTGCGCAGTATTATCTGATGTCATTTTGGGTGCAGAAGTCTTAGAATGTTCTGAAAAAGTATGAAAGGTGTCGATAACGCTCTCCAGACTTGTTGAATGCCCTGATAAACATCCTTTGCATAAACTGTTAGCACCTTCTCTGGAGACCTTCCTAATCAAAGGAAGATGTGAGGTGTTTAGTTCTTGTGTAAAGTAATTTACAATCTAGCCATTTCTTAAGAGTAGTCAGCATGCAGCCTTGTAGAGGATGTATTACAGGTACCTATTTTTGGTGGAGGTGAAAAAGTAACTGGTACTTTTTTCTTTGTTTGTAGCTGGTACTCCTGGTTGATTAACAGCTTTGTCAATGGTAAGTCCCTTATTATTTTTTTTCTATTTATATATCTTCAAATGGAGACCAAGATTCAAAAATAGAAAATTAACTGCTGTCAGCTGGATCAGTGTAATATAGAGCAATAACTTGACTGTAGGTTCCAAAATTACCACAGTGATTGAGAAAGAAGAAGAATCAACCCAAAGTGAAACAAAAGGATTAGATGCATCTGCTCTCTTCAGGAAAATGAGTGTAAATGTCTAAATGTGACAGTATAGTTGTGTCATGTACTTCTATTGTGCATTTGTCTGTAAGTTTTCCATGTTTTTATCTTCAGGAGTGTATGCTTTTGGATTCCTCTTCATGCTACCCCAGCTGTTTGTAAACTACAAGGTAAGACTGAAAAATGATGAAAGACTACTTTTCTACTCGTCTTCCAGACTTTATTACAAATTGATATTTTTAATCCTAGATGAAATCTGTTGCACACTTACCGTGGAAGGCTTTCACATACAAAGTAAGTAAAGCTGTAATTTAAAAGATTGGTGCAGTCATTTTGGAGATAAATTTCTGTAACAAACAGCTTAGTAATATGTAACTTAAGGCTGACACTGCTGGTTTTGTTTAAGAACTAAACTTGTTTGCAACTGTCCTTCTAAGAAGGAAGAAGAAACATTGATTTCTATTTTTCATAACAACTTCCACATAATGAGAATACTTGCATCCTCGTTTTGTTGATAGTACTACTTTTTGTACTGTCATCTGTCTCACGTTGGTGCAAATGTTGGTCCTACAAATAGATTAATCAGAGACAATTTAAGACAGTATTTTAGGAAAAGAGAGGTTGTATTAACAAAGATTAGTTCTCAAGAAACGGGACCACTAAGAGACCTTATTTGGCAGGTTCCAGGGGCTACCAGAGGCTGAAGCAATGTCCACACTGTTTCTGTGCTGGGGTGGTAATTGTGAATTTCTGGGCAGTGTAGTGACAAACATGTGGTGGGTTGTTATGTGGTGCAAGAGGGGCTGTGTGGCTAGGCTGTGGTGTCCCCGCTGCCTAGACTGCACTTGTAGGAAATAGTACAATGCCGTAGCAGAGCGTAACACTAGGCCTTGGAGGAGGGGAAGGTGAGTTTGTCTCAAAACAAAGTCAGCTTACTAACACTTTGATACCTGCATACCCAGAAGCCCCCACATGTGTGTCCGACTGGTTTGTGTAGTATTCAGGCATCAAGATGGATGTATCTAAGTAGCCCCGTCAGGATTCCTTTGCTCTGATACGAAGGACAAGGGACACCCGCTGTTGAGTTCCTACATCTCCTACATTCTTCCTTAATCGGCAACTGCACGCTGGTTTTGTTCTTGTACCCCTAAAGAGCTGCTAGTATTTTGATTCCATCCTTTCCCACGTCTCCAAGTCATTAGGATTTTTGCGCTGTCCTTTGTTTTCCTGATCATTGTGTCCTGAGAAACTCTAGATGGATGTTCTGGGATCATCAAGACCTTGATGCTATCAACAAGTGCCCTTTTTTTCTTCGGCTTCCACTCATAAATGCTTTCATTTATTCTTCCTTTATGCCAGTGTATTACAATTCTCCAGAACATCAGTACTTTAAAAGAAACTGTGTTAAAAACTGCTCAAGACATGATGTCCAGTTCTGAACACATGATCTGGGACAAAAGAACTAAAATCTTAAAATTTGAAGTGCCTTGCATAGCTTTTCCATTTCTGTGAACCTACAGCAGTAGCCCAGCTTTCTGCTGCATTAATGTTTTTAAGGAATCATGGGGCATCTAGGAAAACAATGAAATATAGCTGACAGCAGAACAGTAGCTAAACAGTGTTTGATATGGAAATATAGTAAAAAAATAAAAATAAACATCTAGTGTTTCAGATGTATACTAGGCAAATCGGCATGTTTCTTAACAGAGGGGAGTAAAAGTTATATTAGTGAAGTAATTCCACAATTTTACTTCAGTGACAAAACACAATAACTGAGCAGAGACATCAGCAGTTAAATAGACAACAAAGGGACAGTATTCAAGCAAGTAACCTTTAAAGCAGCAGAATTCTCTTGCTGAATAGCCTTTTCTTACATGGCATTTATGGTTCCTGTTAAGATGCCAGAGGCTACCCACAACAAAGACTTGTGCATATGTAGAAAGAAGTGCATGATGTTTTCAATTATGTTTCACTTATTGGTCTTTGGAGGAAGTAATTTACTTTTTTTTTAATGGATATTTAAAGTTGCTTGCTCTCTTCTGCACTTTGAAGAGTGGAAAGAACTGTCTGACGCCTCATCTGTGATTGCTGTTTTAGAGAGCTTTGTTTTTTTCCAACACAGGAGAGTTCCAATTAAAGAAAACCTTGGCAAAAATGAAAACCAGTCTGACTTTCCAGTTACTGTAGTCTTTACATTTATGCTCTTTATACTTTCTATGAGGAGTACCTTCAAATGAGGTAGTCTCAAAAGAAAACGAGCAAGACTAAGTACGGTTAGATAGGCTGCCTTGATGCATTCAATTTCAGTGGCTCATGAGGACTGCTGAAGTGCCTGAAGGATGGAGCATTTAGCTTTTTCTTCCTTTCATCATTGTAGGATCACTGACTTGGGTGTTGACTTGGAAAGGCTGCCTTTTCCAGCTTGCCAAGTTGGGTTTTTTCCATGACAAACCTTGTTTGCACAGGCTTGAGAAGTGCCGTCCATATTCTTTGATCAGTTTGGATTGATGGTTTTGTTTTGACTTGCCAGAAAGAGCTTTCCTGTTGTAGTTAATCGGAACTCTTTCCTGTCCAACACTCCCATCTTTTACTGATGCTTTGTTTCATCATATAAACATTGGTTCAGTTTGAAGACTTGAGTCCTTCTCTGCTTGGAGAATACATCATTTTCCACCTTCTTATGGTATGGATTAATCTACAGCTTGCTAATATTGAAAGGAGAGGCCACGTTACTGACTCAGTTTGTTAAGCCAACAGTGAATATTCTTTGCTGGATTTGTTTCCTTCTGTTTCTAGTGAGTTGAAACAGTTTATTGCACCATATGATGAGTACTAGAGCTGGTGCACTGTAAGTGTTGGTTTCCAGTGCTGCCTGTAGGCTAGAGCCAGATCCAGAAGAGTTGCCCTTCTGCTTGCTTTCTTTACCTTCTCTGTCAAAATACTGTTGTCTTTGCATGCTCAGAGCCCGTTTGCGTTGCTTTCCCAGCAGATGTCTGGGAATTTAAACTTTCTCAAGAAGCAGTAGTGAGAAAGTAGTTCATTATTGCTTCAGAGACAGAACCTATAGTATGCCTAGTTGAGTGGAAATGATGTAGAAAATTAAGTTGTATAAGGGATGGATGATTACTTCCAGAAGGGCACTGAAAATACTTTAAAATCACTCCAGGGCTGTCAAGTTAATGTTCTTAAGAGCAGCAAGCTAACAAATTTTTACAAAAATTTCAAATTCCCACAGAAAATGAAAGTGAACTGACATTTTGTAAATCTTAAGTCATTTCAATAATGAATAAAAAAAAGTTTTTTGCCAGTTTCTTTTAAAGATTTCACTGCAGTTGAATCCATGTTTTTCCCCTCGCATGACAATACTCTCACTTACCTGAAGTCATCCTGCATCCTTTTTACTTGTAACTGTAATTGTGTGGTCTGGAGTAAACAGTATCGTCTTCATTAAAAGAAAGCACTTTAAAGTTTGCTTTAATTAGTTTTTCAGCATAACCCATAATTATTGTTATAAATATAGAAGTAGTCTGTGTTCCTACTGAAAAATACAGTTCTAGGAAGCCTGTTTCCTGTAGCTTTTTATGACAGATGACTTCCTTTCTTCACAGCCAACTGAAGTACGCTTTTCTTTTATTTGTAGGCATTCAACACCTTTATTGATGATATATTTGCTTTTATCATCACTATGCCAACATCTCATAGGCTGGCATGCTTTAGAGACGATGTCGTGTTCCTGGTCTATCTTTACCAAAGATGGTATGTATGCCGTTCTTTAATATTCATCAGAGTTTTTACAACGCTGTAGATGGTTGCAGTCTTACTGCTATAAAGAACTATGAAGTAGTTTGGGATAGACTTCAAGCAGAATTTTTATACCATAATAATATATAGCATGGTCTGGATAATGGTAGTTGTGTATATGTCTAGTGAAGGGAATGTTGAGCAGGGGATCCTGAAACGGAGATCTCAGTACAAATAAGAGGAGCGAAAGCTCTTTCCCATAACTGACAGTATTCCTGGACTCTTTGTAGCATGCTAAGACAGTAGTCAAGAAACTCCTCTTCTCGTAGCACCCATGGGAGTTTTGTCAATTACCCCTTTTCCCTCCCCAAAACAGCACTCTTCAGCAGATAGTTTCACATTTGCAAGTTGCCAAAAAAAAAAAAAAAAAAAATTTAACCTGAAACG
>Ga0065711_1032456_pt1 | contig 27304 bp, 9 predicted proteins | sample Hoacrofraction12_FD_59098 | JGI IMG/M metagenome (GOLD analysis project Ga0065711, IMG submission 59098) | Hoatzin crop microbial communities from Cojedes, Venezuela - Epithelial fraction 12 v2 (version 2) | ecosystem: Host-associated > Birds > Digestive system > Esophagus > Crop | place...
TACTGTAGGTGACCCTGGTTCGGCAGGGGGGTTGGACTAGATGACCCACAGAGGTCCCTTCCAACCCCTACTATTCTGTGATTCTGTGATTCTGTGACTTGTGCAAAGCATTTGACACTGTCCTGCATGACAGCATTGTCTCTCAGTTGGAGAGACATGGGTTTGATGGATGGACCACTCGTTGGATAAGGAATTAGTTGAATGGTTGCACTCAAAGAGTTGCGGTCAATGGCTCAATGTCCAAATAGAGACCATCGATGAGTGGTGTTCCTCAGGGGTCAGCAATGACACCGGTGTTGTTTAACATCTTTGTTAGCAATATGGACAGTGGGATTGAATGCACCCTCAGTAAGTTTGCCGACGGCACCAAGCTGCGTGGTGCAGTTGACACGTCAGAGGGAAGGGATGCCATCCAGATGGACTTTGACAGGCTGGAGAGGTGGACCTGTGCAAACCTCGTGAAGTTCAACAAGGCCAAGTGCAAGGGTCCTGCACATGGGTCAGCGCAATCCTAAGCACAAATACAGGCTGGGTGGAGAATAGATTGAGAGCAGCCCTGAGTAGAAGGACTTTGTGGGTGCTGGTTAACAAGAACCTCAGCATGACCCGGCGAAGTGCACTTACAGCCCAGAAGACCAACCGTATCCTGGGCTGCATCAAAAGCAGTGTGGCCAGCAGGTTGAGGGAGGTGATTCTGCTCCTTTGTTCTGGTGAGACCCCACCTGGAGTCCTGCATCCAGCTCTGGAGCCCTCAGCACAGGAAAGACATGGAGCGGGTCCAGAGGAGGGCCACAAAAATAATCAGAGGGCTGGAAAACCTCTGCTATGAGGAAAGGCTGAGAGAGTTGGGGCTGTTCAGCCTGGAGAAGAGAAGGCTCTGGGGACACCTTATAGTAGCCTTCCAGTACCTGAAGGGGGCCTACAAGAAAGCTGGAGAGGGACTTTTGACAAGGGCATGTGATGATAGCACAAGGGGTAATGGCTTCAAACTAAATGAGGGTTCATTTCAATAAGGTGTAAGAAAGAAATTCTTTGCTATGAGGGTGGTGAGGCACTAGAGCAGGTTGCCCAGAGAGGTTGTGGATACGCCCTCCCTGGAAGTGTTCAAGTCCAGGTTGGATGGGGCTTGGAGTAATGAGGTCTAGTGCAAGATGTCCCTGCCCATGGCGAGTGTGTTGGAACTAAATGATCTTTAAGGTCCCTTCCAACCCAAACCATTCTATGATTCTATGACTTTTCCAGAAGAGATAACACAGCTGCTGGGTTTAGCTTGTTCTTCTGTCAACCTCATTATTGCAGTAGATGGTTGCTTGCAGCTGAGAAAGACTTTTGGGTCTTGAATGAAGTTCTTCACATTGGCCTAAATAATAATGGTGCCATTTGAATTTCCTGGATTGTTTCAGCTGGGTGTTTGAAAATCAAAACTAACCCTGCATGCATTTTCAGTAGTGCTCATCAATAAAGCCTTTGAAATGAGAAACTAGTGGACAGTTTTCCTGATGATTCATGAGGCTGATAACTCTATCCCTCTTCCTTCTTGACAGCAATAAAATAATGTGACTTAGAAGAAACATAAGATAGTCTTTTCAGACAGCCTCCCCAGAAGAGGCTGCGTTCTGAGCCACGACAGTAGCATTGCAGAATGACAACTTCTCACCACCAGCCCACCTGAGACTTCTTGCTCACTCACTGCAGATGCAAAACAAGTAGTCACAGGTATAACATTATGATTTGCAGTTGGGGCTGGATAAAAGTTTTCTGTACATAATAAATCTTTAGTCTTCCTAAAGCTCTTCAATCATTTATGTTTAATATAGCAGCAGTATCAGCTGTGGAAAAGAAAATGTCATGGTGATATGTCCAGTAGATAGGGAACTAGAAACCTCATTTAAATTCTCTCTGCAGGCCAGTAGGAATGTGGATCTTAATTTTCCAGCTGCCAGACTAACAGGTGCACAGAGAATGCTCTGACTATTTGCTGCAGATTCTGGCTTATTTGCTGTGAAGGAGCATTCCCAGGAGCAAGGATGTGAACTGAGGTATGTCTGGCTCCAAGGAAGGTGCCCTAACTATGAGATTAGAGTGTTGCTTTTTTTTCTCTCTTGACCTTTTTAAGTCTCCTGGAAACAGTAGAATGACTCCAGCAGGGTAGGGTAGATAGGTACATTTTAGGACATTCAGAATCACCTCAAGATACGCTTCAAATGTTCCTGAACGCCTGTCAGAATACCCACCATCCTTGAAAATTCAGCTGGAAGGGAGAGGCAATCCTGGACTGTTGGTGTGATCTGAGCCTAGTTTGTGTGTATGGGTTTCCCCTCAATCATGTGGGTTATTTCAAGGGACTGTTTCTAATGTTGGGTCTTATTGTACCCGAGAGTGAAAACTGTTCGTAGTTTTAAAGGACTATCCTATATTTCATTAATTTCCAGCAAGAAGAAAGCTGAATCAGTTAATGGGAACTCCACAGAATATTCTGTTGGTGTAGATCAGTCCTATTTTCAGGGTAGCAACCATTTTAAAACCCGCAGCTTCAAGAAAAATTAATTTCTCAGAAAAATCCCTTTGTAGTTTAAGACAACAGCTGAAGAGCCCTGTCTGAAGTGTAATTCAGAGACCTGACTTCATGTTTCAGATTTTGACTATTAAAAATGAATATTTTTATGCATCTCTTCCTTCATTTGTAGCCCAATAAGAAAATACTAAGCAAAGAAAAAGTCTTCTGGACAATTTAATTAATGACTGTGTAAACAATCTGCGTTCCCCACATGTGCAGAATATTATGTTTTATTAGAAAAGTTGAGGTCATAATATACTACTCGCTAGCCACTGCCCTCTGGAGGACCTCAATGTTTATAGGTGCAGACCTTCTTAGAGCAGCGTGGAAATTACCAGACAAACACAGCAGAAATTAGAAGTGGTTATGGTATTCTGTTGTGCTGAGAAGAATGTAGAACAGAGGGTTTTGGAACCAAGTGGTGGTGATAGAGAAGGGGGTGATATGTCTCTAATCTTCTCTTGCATGTCTCTCTGAGATGCAGCACCTTTTTGAAGATGTGAAGGTGCTCTTAGACAAAGGACAGTTCAAAAAAATCCTCTGACTACAGTGAGACAACTGGTTGGAGGATGAAGGGTCTGTCCAGAGTTAGAGAACTGAGTGAAGCTGAGAGAAGTACTATGAATACTCACCGCCTTACAGGTATTTATATGTGATGAGAGCTAATCTATCTTTGTTGAAGGTTGTTTCATTTCCCCAAGTGGTTGTGTGTGCTTGAGATGCTTTTTCAAAATTGAAATGCATTTTTAAAGTATAAGTCTAGAAGATCTACCTCTCAGGCTAGAGTCTCAAGACTACCTTGAAGAAGCATAGCTGGGACTAACTCGTGTACTCTTCCTTTCATATCTAACAGCAAGTTTTGGTCGAATACTTGCTTTATGGTATACAGCATCAAGGATTAAAAAAAAAAAGGTCTTAGAATTCCTAGCATTGTTTATGTTTTCTGGTTGATTTAACTATCTCCCACATGGATTGTGACTGTGCGATGACTTTCAGGGTAACGTTCCATTAATGAATCATAGAATGATAGCATAATTTGTGTTGGAAGGGACTCTGGAGCCCTCCTCTGCAGTAGTATTGCCTTGGAGTTGTGGGGAGTTGCTTGTTCAGCCAAGGAAAATTTCCACCACACCTGTATGACTTTCTGCATGTTTAAAAAGATTGCTCTTGTCTTTGAGGAGGCTGTCACAACCGCACTGCAAAAGGTTCTTTGCATTCAGAGTATAGAAATGATTTTGCCTGGATCAGTGAACGTAGCAATAATAGGCACTAAGCTTACTGCAGTTTTTGCAGAAGAGGTTTCTTGAATACCCAGAGTTGTCTTCAGATGCAACAAAGCATGCAAATGAACTGGGTTAGAGAAATAATTATAACATATAATTTTAGGAACACAATCCTTGAAACTGTTTTTCATCAATGAGAAGCGAAGATACAGAAAATTACAAGGCACAGTTGTTTACTGCTACAGAGGTAACACAAACATGCTAAGCTATGACTCCAGATCATTCACATAGATCTCTTGATTGGGAGAATAATTAAGTTCTTCTGTTTTCCAAGAAATGAAACACTTCTGTACAGCAAAATTTTCATGTACTGCCTCTTCCAACCACATAAATAATTAACGGGCATAATGGAGAAAGGGCAAATTATTTTTTGTAGTCCTGGATGCCTCAATAAAAAAAAAAATTGTAACATAGTTGTTGATACACAGAGCTTAAATGAAACAATCAGTTCTCATCATGGTTGTTTTTAAGAATACTTCAAAAGTAGCAGTCTGCTATAGTGAAGAGGTTTAAACTGGAGATGTATTTTCATTTATGGGTGGAGATGATAGTGTTAACTGTAGAGATAGTACTCTATAAGCAATTGGTTTGAAATGAGAATTAATGTACACTTCCAGCTAATTGTCCATTTCATAAGCTGTGTAATACAGCAGAGAAACCTATGGTAAGTTCTTATTTTTCCTTGAAAATTGTGTAACAAAACTTTACTTTTTTCCTCATTTGCTGAGAGCATTATAGAAGATGTTTCATTCTCTAAAGTTTGAATGCATGAAAATCTTGAACAATACGCCCACAAAGGTGATTTTCATAGTCTTCAACTGCATGAATCCTAAAATAGTCCACATTGTTGGAAGTACGTTGAAGATAGATTTTGTACTTTAGGTAAAGTGCATCTTTAAAGCCCTTTAAGAATTAAAAAGATCTTAAGATGATGTGATTTCAGTGACTGTTACTTACATTTCTTTCTTCATACTGTGTTGTATGCTTTAAAATACATTTCCAAATTAAAACATATTTATTTAGTATGTGCTGAGCTTTATGACTCAATACATTTTCACTGAAGATTACGATGACATTTCTTTATTACAAAAGTAACCCTAATTTAAAATCTATCATGGCGAAATAAATCCATAAATATATAAATACACATTTTGCTAGGAGATTTCACAGTGTCATTAAGATGAACAATCACTGTGATCCAATTCAAACACATCCTTCAAAAAAGAAATGATTTATCAAGGAATTGTTAGTATTGTTGAAAGATTGAAAGTTCACAGAAAGATGTGCATGGTTTCTTTGTATGAAAGGTATTATCTATTGAGAGTTTCACACATCTTTTGTTTGCACAAACTTCAGGTGTTTTAAGAAATAGTCTAATTTTACATTATTCAGTCTTAGTGCTCTAAATTTCTTAATTTTTGTGGAAGGAAAAATTTAAACGTTTTTCTTCCTATTGTAAAATGCCTTGCATATGGTGGCAAAAATTTTGAATGCTAATTCACTTTGTGCTAAAATCTAAAGTTAATGTCAGGTGCCCTTGTAGAAGTTGTAATGAACTGATTTGAAAGTCACAACAAAGCAAAAACTAGGTCTGTTTCTGTACTTTAAAGAAAATCACACAAAGACAGTTTTAAACATTGCATTTAGGTTTGTGACAATTTTTGACTCTGAAGGCAGTTGAAATTGAACAACATGTTACACTGAGGGCTTCCCCCTGCTGAAATGCATCTGTCTTAATATTGCTCTGATTTTAAGTGATTTCACCTTTACCTCTTCCCAAGGAAGATGATAGCTCTGTCTCAGCTGTTCCTCGTAGAACTGCTCTATGGACATAAAAGCCCTACCATTTGAATTTCAGGGTACTTTGTTTGCCTAATAAAAGTATTACATAAAGACTAATTTTTGTATTTACTGTCCCTCATCCTTCTGTGATCCTAAGCTCCCCTGGCAGTATGAAGACTTACTGAACTACACCCAAGGGAAACACTGCAGGTATCTTGAGAAATACATCTAAATGGTCAGTGCATTCAGATTATTGTCTAACATAACCTGGTGGTTACAGTTTGGTCGACTCCTGACCTTTCAGATGGCGGAAGGGTGGTATTACATAGGCAGATTAAAATGTGGATTTGACATTTTGTATCTAATAATCATAAACTGTGAGATATTTTAGAGACCATATTCTCCAAATAGCATTTGTCACTGACAGTTTCAGCTGCCAAGCAGAACAGACATAAAATTGAGTGGGACAAATCCTCTCTTATCAGAGAAATGGAGAAGATAGAAAATATTTCTCATTTTTTTCCGCTATCACCATGCTGTTAGAGGAAGGATGCCTTAGTCCTTATCGATTCTCCAAGAAGCTGAAGAGCTCTAAACCTTTTCCAGATGGAGTTCCAGGTGATGCTGAGTAAGCAAATCTGGATATGGCATCTGTGCTTTACAATACTATATAGCTGTGAGCCAGGTGCAGTGACACACAGGGTTGTCTTCTGCAATACTGGTCTATAAACATTAGCTACTACTTCCAACAGAGGAAGGTGCTAGACTGAAATGTGTGTATAGACACCCTACACAGTAAAGTTTGCCTGCTCTGTTCACTGCAGTCGATTGGTAATGCCTTACTAATAACCTTGTTTGAAAAATGTGAATTAAAGGCGTTAATTTGCCTTTGTCACTACAAAATGTGAAGCAGCGTTCAGTATTGCATACATGCAGGCTTCAGCCTGCTTATGCTTATAGCAAAGAAGATTAAATATTTTTAAATTTTTATTTAAAAATATAAAAACCTGTGGGGCAGAGGAATCCACTCAGACTTGCAGAGCGTTAAGAAAAAATTTCATGTTAACAGCTGGTATTATTCCCTTTCCCGTTAGCCTGAAGTGTTTCTAAAGAGGCTGTTTTTCTTTTTGCTTTGCTTTTGGAAAATCTTGTCTGATGGTCTTTTAGAGGGTACTGAGGGTGATAACTGTTGGAGGAAGACTCAATAAGTCAGGTACTAGGGATTTGAGTTAGTGTGGTTGCTTTTGTTGAAGACAAAGCAATGCACACACAGGAGGGAGGAAAAAAAGGAACAACAAAGACTGACAAGGTAGTTTCTGTTTCTGGATCATGCTGCAAATCTTACAGTTAAAGACAGGCACAGCACCTGGTCTCCTCAGCCACTGAAATCTGTCAAAGATCAACATGCTTAGGACAGTGCTTTTAGCTGCCTTTATAATGAGAGGACTTCATAGCAGTGTCGCAAAAATAACTAAGAAAAACAGCTGTAGTATGCTAAATAGAAGGATGGAGGTCTTAAAGAGAGAGGCAGAAAAAATGAAATGAAAGGAAAGAAAGCGTGGTGAAGCCTCCCCTTCTAGCTGGTTCATAGGACTTACCTACCCAAAGGAGGCAGAAGTCTCAGTGATGGTATGTGGATGCTTTCTTTTGGTCTGTAGTCAGATAATCTCTCATCAACAAGATGATAAAGAAGGATTCTGGTCCTGGGAGACAGCGAATACAGCAGTCTCAACAGTAGGACTCACTCCCTTTAGCTAACCACCACCCTAAAACTTTGGACACAAAAAATGTCTAGAATTAGTAGAGTAGCTCTTCCTTTTGTTTATGTATTTACCAGTGTGAGATAAGGTCTATCATATGAATTGTAGTTAATTCATTCCCATTTCTGTACTTCTAATGTTCATCAGTTATGAACATAAGGTAGTTCCATATGATTTGAGTAAGCTTTTTGAGTTGTACTAATTTTTTTCTCTATCATGATCTTTTGATGACATTTCTAAACAATTTAATATAGCAAGTGAAGTTGGACTTTTGTAATTTGGACAATGTATTGTGCAGCCTTTGTCTTAGGGAGCTTAATTCTATCACTTAACAACAGAGATAATTTGCATTAATATGGCACTTTCATTTTGGGGCTCTCAATGAGATTAAAAAACATTAATTAAACCATTAGCATCTCAATACTTTCCTGAGAGCAAGTTAGTGCTGTTTCTCTGTCTCTGTCTCTGTCTCTCTCTCTCTCTCTCGCTCTTTTTCTTAAGTGAGAGAACCAACGCTCAAGGAGATGATGTAACTTTCCCAAGATCATTCAAGATGTTGGTGGCCTGGAGTTCTTCACTCACCTCCTTATAATGTAAGTAATAAATTAATCTCCTTTGGGGTACTGTAACTAAAAGAAAAACTTTTGTGGGCAAACTGAGTAAGACAATGACTTTCAATAAACACAATACTTCCATTTTATTTTCTCCTAAACTCAGAAGCATAACTGTATAATCTTTCATGAGTAGGCCCTTGGTACCTCCTTTAAAAAACCTATATCTTTTTAAAATGACATAATCTTGTTTCATGGTTGCAATTTTAAGTAAGCAAATCTAAAATAGTCATGGGGCAACATACCCAGCTGCTCAGTATTTCTGTTGAAAGCTTCACTGCTGTTGTACTATATGCCATCTGAATCTATTAGCATTTTGCAAGCAAGTGTGATTGAATATGAAAAGGAAAATTTCTGTGCAGTGAGTACTTGTATTTTTGTAATTACAAAGACTTGCCACACCAACATTTTCCTTATTTTTCCCTTAACAGCTCACTAAGAGGTGGTTGGGAATCCATGGCAGTGATCATGGAAATACTGCTTTTAATTATATGTCTTCCTGGAAGTTAAAATCTCTGTGGATTAGATCTTTGTAAATACAGAGCTGGAGTTTGTTCCTTAATCATATGGGATGGAGTAGTTAGAAACAAACAAGAAAGAAAAATCCTCTCAGTTGTATTGAAATGGTTTGTTCTATGGCTACACGCTGAAGGGCAACAAATGACTTCACTAAAATTGGTGGTAGGTATTTCAGCTAAAAAAACCAACCAACCAAAAGGTAGAAAACCCTTAACAAGAGAAAGATCTCACAGGCAACTAAGTTAACCTGTCATTATTCAAGAGATCTCTCTTTCTGCTCCCTGGCTCCAAATACAACATAGGAATAGGTGGGATATGTTGCTAGTTAACAAAATAGATCTGCATTTGACAGAGTTTATGCCTGTGCTCAACAGTATCACACATTTGTTTTATAATGGCTAATGATTCTGCTGCCATCTAGCCTCTAGCTGATTATTATCAGTGGGCTTCACAGATGGATTTTGCTGAAAATGCATTTGTTGCTATGCTGCAGAGTCACCGCTGCCTCTCTTCTATCTTGCACGTCTCGGAGAACCTCACTGGAAGTGCTGCACACTCTGCTGGGCACAATGTCCTTCCTGAGTCAGCGCGGCTTCCCCAGTGAGTCAGGCTGATGGTCCGTGGGGGAGCCACAAGGCACTGATAAAGAACTTTGTTGTGAAAACAGCTGTGTTTTTTTTCCCCCCTTCCTTCCCTGAGTGGAGTATGTGAAAAGTGCAGAAACGTGCTGATTCACTGGGATTTGCTGCAACAGGATCAGGAGATAATGTCTACACTGTATTAACAGTGGGGGAACATAATATGCTATAGTACTTCCTAGAACTATTTGATTATATAATATCGTTGAATAGATTAAAAAAGAACCAATCACTTTCTTAGATGCTGACTTAGCGTGTAAGTCATTGTGAGAGCAGCCATCTGACTGCAGCACTGCGCTGAAGGCATTTTTCATACCAAGGTTCTTGCCCAGTAGCACTGAAGGAATGTCACAGGCACTCTGTTACTTTATACTGACAACCTGGTATGGAAAAAAGGTCTCATGAGCCTGATCTGATCTGGAGAATATGGGAAAATCTTGGGCCAAGGTGGAGGGAATTGTTATATACCAAGGATATTTGGTTTGGGGTTTTGGTGGTTTTTTTTGGTTTTTTTTAATGAAGAAATCTTGTTTCTTTTGTGGATAATCACCTGTTTCCATAATTTCTGCGTTTCACAGACTTCTATAAGTATTTATGGAACACTACTGTACCCATTTCATGAACTGAGATACTGGGAGGAGATAAAGGCTTAATTTCCAAATGTAACTTCCCTGTAAGTCCAGACTGTAGCCTTCTCAGTTCAATACCCCCTCTCCATTCACCTGTTGTCACTGAAGGTGTGGAAAACGTGCACCCCTACAAACCACAGTATTTAAGTATCTTTGCAGGTATTTCCAGAACTGCGTAGACTTTGATTTTGGCATGTTCCTCTGCCAACCTTGCATGCAGGTGCTGCCAACCAGGATGTATCTCATAGAAATCTTCCTGGCATTAGCAATGTTTGCCCCGTTCCTGGAAACATTCAAGGTCAGGTTGGACAGGGCTCTGAGCAACCTGATCTAGTTGATGGTGTCCCTGCTCATTGCAGAGGGGGTTTGGACTAGATGACCTTTAAAGGTTCCTTCCAACCCAAACTATTTTATGATTCTATGTAAATAAAAATGCTCTCCTTCTCTTCATAGTTCCACACACCGAAAACTCAACAAGGATTTAGGAGTACTCCCTGTGCTGTACAAAATCAATCAAAGATCATTCAGAGGCAAGGAGTCAGATCCACTGTGCTCTCCACCTGGCTTGCAACTGGTCCCTGCAAACATGCTTCAGTTATGACTGGCTCATGCCAGAATTTTGAAATTGTGCTATTTCCACATTTGCATTTCCCACCTAAGTAGCAGCAACAACAATTAGCAATCAGATTTAACATAGCAAAATTTCAAAGACTGCTGAGTAACTCTCATTTTTTTGCATAGAACCCAACATCGCACTCTCCCAAAAGCTGGTGTAACAATAAAGGTGACATTTCATTTGCCTCTGCGGGAGATGTGGGAGACAACTGCATCCTTCCTACCTTTCCTTGTGAGTGACACAGCACCCTCCCATTTCCTCTCATGCTTCACGTCATCAGTAGCTTACACGGTCATCCCCCCAGAGAGGGACATGATATTGCAGATATGTGGAATAAGGTCACAACCTTCTCCCCTTTTGCAATGCATTGATGTTAGTGTGTGTTGACATCTCTAGCGGAAGAACTACTGGTTTTGGTGATCCAGCAGTAGTATGTTGGTTTTGAAGTCTTCCTTGGAAAAAAAGTAGGTGGCTTTGTGTAGATGCTTGTATAGTTCTGTATAAAAGCTTCAGATCAGAGCTGGATTCCTCGTCTTTTCAATTAGAGTATTCTCATAATGAGACTGAAGGTCTTAAGGCAGTCTGAATTTACTAATGAGGAGTTTTCTACAAAAACTTTTCTTTTTCATTCTGTTTTTTCTGTACCTGCGAATGTAGAGGATAAATACAAGCATATATACTCAACAGTGTTCATTCAATAATGTAACCCTGACTTCCACTTGTGGATTTCCTTTCCATTCTGACATTGCTGTGTCTGGCACTATATGGGCACATGTATGTATATTTACACACAAAGCACATATGTGAAGGGAAAATCTCAATGACTTGCTGAAGGGATGGTATTGTAGGGGATGAACCACAGGTCACGGAGAATCCTCTGTTCTCCGTAAAACTGGAATAATTAGTAGGATAAAAAAACTGGCAAAAATATGTTCAAATATATGATGGAGATTTTTGGGCTGTTTTTTGCAAATGTGGAACACCAGTGGAACTTTCTAGCTGTATCTGCCACCGTGCAATTTTTTTTTTTTTTTTTTTTAAATCTTTGAACTGTTTTTCTTCACTCTTGGTTCATTCTCTAGATTTTACCGGATTTTGAAACCAAAACACGTCTAAGACCGTAGGCTTTAGTGTAACTTACTGTACACGGAAGGTAATTAAACTCTGTGCTAAAATTTACACTGTATTGCTATAACCAGAGCCTTTACTGGAGACTGTTGCACAATAATACTTTTTACCAACACTGCCACTTTTTATCAATACTGCTCCAGCAAAATGAGTTCCATGGACATGTCTGTCCCAACCACTATGTTGTCTATTCATTAGTCTAATGTATTTATGGAAGACGAGGAGTTGAAGACATGAAAGTGAAATTAAGGTCAAACTTTCAGCCATTACTGCTTTTCCTGTCTTGTGCAATGATTTCATTTTAAAACCATGTCTGTTCCTTAATACTCTGCTTCGTATTCTACTTTCCTGTAATGGCTTGACTGGTGATCAGTGCACAACAGAAGAGATTTTCTGTCTTTGTTTTTGTAATCCAAGTGTAATTCTGTGGACTTGAAGTGTTACTTTATACAATCTGCTGTCTTTATGATCTAAAACCATTGTGTCAAAGTTTTTTCTTTCTTAATTAGAAAACAGATTAAGAAATTGAGGAAGTTCTTCCAATTACTCTAGAATTATTTGGTCCTCTCTGAATTCTTTCTGCCTTGATGAAGTATACACTAATTTTAATTTATGTTTGTGATCTGTATAAAATGTATATCCTGCCTATAGATGACCTAACACAATACTTGTAACAACCTAACACTTGTATTTCTTGCTTAATGGCAATATTTTTGCCTTTATGTTAGATGGGGTGTCAATCCAGTTATCGAAGTTAAGAATATTCCTTCTTATTTCAATCTCAAAGCTGAAAAAGAAAGATTAATGGAAAACATCACTGTGATACAGAACATCCTTAGAATTCAATTATTTAATTTTAATCAGGTGCACATTACTTATAACACTGAATAACAGTTTTAGCTATTGTGCAAAGATATGATTTTGTGCAGTAGTGGAAAGGGACTCAAAATTCTGTGTCTCTGTGCTGCAATGTTTTAAGAAGAGTTGTACTACACTCTCATGCTTTCCCTTCTCACTAGTTTTCTCCCTCCGTTCCTTCTGACAATTTCTGGTTCTTAAATACCTTTTTGAAATAATATGAGTCAGGCAGAAAGTAATTGGTAACTCCATACATATCCTGTCTCTTAAACAAATGTCAGTGCAAATGTAGAAAACTATCCTGTACTGGAACAGTTAAACAGAAGGAGGTTTGAGTGCTTTGTTTTCTTTATACCAACAATTCCACCTGTATTACAGGAAGACGAATGCAATTTGACAATTTAATATAGAGAACTATTTCATTTCAGATAATTTAAAAGCAGAATTGCAGAATAGTATTTGCTAACAGACAATTTACCCAGTAAGTTTCATTTTGCATTGCAGTGTGTTTTTCGTAAAAATTTCAGAATTGAGATCCAAGATGTATTGCATATCCCATTCTTCAGAATGGCATCTCAGAACATTTATTTTTAGTATGTGGTAGCTTCTGAGACATCAGGGTTATTACTATGGTAGTATAGTTTATCAAAGGGAATATTAAAAGTGAAGGAAAGGAGGGCAATCAATCTGCTGTAGGAATACAAAATCATATGGTTCAGTTTAAAGAAACTTGTTAAACCTTCACATTCTAGCAGTAATGGAGTTTAACAGCCATCATAGTGAGTCAATGCTCAGTAAATTGAAACAATGAGAAATACAGTTAAAAACCTATGACCTATGTTTCTAGCAACAGGTGATTTGGAGCACTGAGCCTTTGCATATTCAAGACAAGACACAGTGAAGGGGTCTAGGTCTTTAAAAACAAGATCTCTGGAACACTGCCAAAACTGAGATACTCAAAAGCAAGTCTTGCTTTTGAAAAAGTGTATCATACTCTCATATCTGATTAAAAAGTAGTGAGGAAATCCTATCATTAGAACGCACACACTGCTACTTTTACTGAACTCTTTGACCTCATACAGTCAATTCATTTGTGTGGCAAAGTCTTACAATGGCGAAGAAAGAAACATTAAAATAGCTTTTGATCAATATCCATTGAGTTATATGAATTTATATCAGTTGGGCTTTTGGCCCTCGATCTCCATGAAACCTGAAACATTCACTGTAATGTATTACCTGCCTTTAACTTGTGCGCATGTCAAGTGTGTGTATATATATATACTTACATATACATATATGTGTGTTTGTGTGCTTTATAATCATCTTATTAACAGGCTTCTAAAACAGCCAGGCTGATGTCAAGGAGTATTTCATAGCAGGGGTTGAGTTCCAACCCATGCAATGAATCAGCAGTGAGCCTAGCTACCATTTGAGACAGGCTATCCCTACCCATGGAGACCTTTCTACTAGAGCATAAGCTAAGCTTCAAACTCCGTTTTGTTCTAATGCACACAAAAATGTGTGCCCATGGACATAAAATGTAATGCCGTACTGGCACAGTGTGCATAAGTTGAATGCAGTGAAAAATGAGGTGAATTTATATATCAGAAAAGAGGAGCAACAGCAAACAGAGGAGTACATTTTAAGCCTGTTAAACCTTCAGGCTTGCTTGCGTGACTGGAAGGTTGTAATCATCCGCTAATATATTACAGTCCGTCCACACCTTGCCCACATACTGGATGTATGTTCTCATTTCCTTGGAAAAAACATGACATCTGAGTGCATACCTGTTTCTTGACCATTTTCAGGGGAGCTTAAGCAGTGGCACAGAGTTGGGGAATGAACAGGTTAGTTACAATGTGTTGGATGAACAGGGAGAAACTTGCTAAAATAACATTTACTCTCTTTGTGTGTGTGTGTGCATGCATTCCTATAACAAAGATTGAGTTGTACGAGTTTTAGACTATCCATCAGTAGTTTAATGAAAGTTCATTTTGGGACTGTTGCAATTGTCCACACAGTCTTCATCATATGCATGCGCCTTTTACATATGAGCCTGGAGAAACCTGCTTGTTATGTTTGAGCTTCACTCTAAGCCCCCTGTATGATAAAGGGCAGACAGGACTTCTGTAACAACCTTAACTCATGTAATGGCCACAGAGAATAACCATGTCATTTTGAGTAGGAATTTCTGTGTTTGTGACTCTAGCTAGTTTCGATAGTTTTTTCAAAAAAAAACCCCAGCCTGTTTCATTATTTCTGTCTCTCCTACAGCATTCAAACACATGTTTTCTCATCACTTCTGGACAGTGGGTTGTTTTCTGGTAAAGCAGAAACCAGGCTTATCTCCTTGAATGGTAGTGACCTCAAAATTCTGGATGCTGGCGGGATGACTGGAGAGATCTTCCCTTTTGCTTTGTGTTTCGGGCTCTACCGTCTCGCGTGAATTGTACAGTCATTCATTTAACGATTTCTACTGTGTTGTGTTTTGTCCTTTTCATTTTTCCTGTTGCGATCACTGATTTTGTTTGATGGCTCTGCTTTATTTTCTCACGTCTCTTAAGAGAGATCCTTCTTGTAGGAGGTCCTGATTAAGGCCCGCTAGCCATCTGGTTGTTTTGATTTCTGACCCTTTTCCCAGTGTAAATGCAATGTTCTTTGATGAAATGAGCCTTATGATCACAGAGCCTAAATATTTGAAAAAGATATGAAATGTAATGATATTTAATTGTCATTAGTGAAATAAGCAGCTTAATTTCTAAATCATCCATGTACAGGAATGAGAAGAGTGAATTTCTTCACAGTAAGATTGTGCAATAACCATATGATTATAATCAGTGCATACTGAATGTGTTTTATTATTTTTTATTTTAAATTTTATTTCACTGCCATTTTCTGATGTGGCTTCCACTGATGAACTTCCAAAAAAAAAGACATTGCATTGTTTTCTGTGCATTTTTCTATCTTGTCATGTTTAGATTTCTTTTAAAGTTAACTTTGGTTCTAAGTTTCCAGGCTTTATAACACTGGATAATACCATGTTCCCTGAAGGGTTGGGGGATTTTTTGGTTTTGTTTTTGGTGTTTTTGTTTGTTTGTTTGTTTGTTTTTTAATTATTTAAGTTACTGGTTTGCCTTAACTTTATTTTAACTTATTTTTGGTTTGTTTTTTAATATGTCTCTGTTCTTTAAGAATACCTAGATATCAGTTTGCCCAGCAGCAACCAATTAAGGCATACGGTGAAGTCAAGCAACCTGAGAAACTGTAAAATATGTGTTTATCCCTTACTTTATGTCCTGACTTTAAATGACTAACACCCTAACTTGTCTTCCTCCGTAGGTTAATGAGTACCAATTGATGCTAACAGATGACACTTAAAAAAAGTATTCTATATCTTCTAAAAACAGGTTTAATGCCAAATAATCATTACATATTGGTTACTGTTCATCTTACTCATATTTATATAACTGAGCTAGAAGTGAAAGGGTGAGTATTCATACCTCTGGGCTATCCAATACTTCATGCTTAAGTATTTAGTTTAAATGAAAGTTGAACTGGAACAAGAATAATGAAAGAAAGAAAGAAGAAGAAAATAAAACAGTAACATGATGTTTTATCTGCTCCTTGAAGAAAATTTATAATAAAAGGTGGTAGCAGTTGTTAAAAAATGTGTTTAGTGTTGCAGTGAATTCCTGAAAGCTATTAACCCAACCTCAAAGTAAATAAGTTTCCCTTTTCCACTTCTCCACATATTAGTTATCTGAAATGCACCATATGGTGTCTGTGTTATAGTTTCAGAGTCATCTTCAAGTTATTGACCTTCAGTTGTTCAGGCCCTTGTCAAAAACAGTTATCTGCTTTTTTTTCCCTTAATTTTTTCCAGTCTTTTTGGGAGTAAGGTATCCTTGAGTACTTTGCCTTGTCCCAAGGCTGATTATGATCATGAATGATGGTGCTGAGTCATTCTCTTTCTTTTCTTGTTGGGTGGAGCTGAAAAAGCCCAATATAGCATTCCAGCTACCCTAAAATTTCTACTGTTATATTCTTCAAGTGTAGGTGTGACTAGCTAAATTCAGACGTGTTTACCTGGGAGAAAAGTGCTTAGTAGTTAGAAAGCACGAGCATGAGTTAGGGTTTTCTGCTTGGTGCTGTCATTTGTTCACCATTTCACCTTGAGCAAGTCACTTAAGCTACCCTCTGCTTCATTTGACTTATCTGAACTGTTGGTCAGATCCTCAGTTAGGTATAAATCTTGCTTATCTCCCTGTGCCATCTCTGGTCACATGCAAAAAGCCATAGGGAACTTAATTACTTTTCCTTAGTTTCTTTTCCTGCAAGCAAAAGACAGAATAAATTGTCTTTTGGCTCACCTTACCCATTGTATGCCAGAACAAAGCTGAACCACAGGGGGGAATTAGTTGGAGCTCTTGTTTATTGCTGACAGTTAGAGCAAGGAGTTCCTACTCAGAACTGATCAGAGACTCCCTGGAGGTGAACAACCAGCCTTCACGGCAGTTCCCAGCTTTAGCCTGTTGTTAGTCCTATTTGTTCACATGCTGTTAAACAAATCTTGTTGTTTATAGAGGATTAGAGAACCCAGGAAACTGAAGTGGTCTTTCACTACTAGGTTATCAGTGTATATCTGTTTGATTAAATAATCCACAAGGAACTGACGATATCTAACAACAGTGCAGAAAGGAAGCTGCATCAAGACTTTTCTACTACCTTTAACATGATAAACTTTAGCATCCTGCTTGACCAACCTGATCACCTCTATGACCAGGTGACCCACCTAGTGGATGAGGGAAAGGCTGTGGATGTCATCTACCTGGACTTTAGTAGGGCCTTTGACACTGTTCCCCACAGCATCCTCCTGGAGAAACTAGCTGCCCATGGTTTGGGTGGGTGTACTCTCTGCTGGATAAAGAACTGGCTGAATGGCCGAGCGCAGAGAGTGGTGGTGAATGGAGTTAAATCCAGCTGGCAGCCCGTCACGAATGGTGTTCCCCAGGGCTCAGTTTTGGGTCCAGTCTTGTTTAACATCTTTATCAATGATCTGGATGAGGGCACTGAGTGCTCCCTCAGTAAGTTTACACATGACACCAAGTTGGGCAGGACTGTCGATCTGCTTGAGGGTAGGAAGGCTCTACAGAGGAATCTGGACAGCCTGGATCGGTGGGCCGAGGCCAATTGTATGAGTTTCAACAAGGCCAAGTGCTGGGTCCTGCACTTCGGTCACAACAACCCCACGCAACGCTACAGGCTTGGGCAGGAGTGGCTGGAAAGTTGCCCAGCAGAAAAGGACCTTGGGGTGTTGGTCGACAGCCAGCTTAACATGAGCCAGCAGTGTGCCCAGGTGGCCAAGAAGGCCAAGAGCATCCTGGCTTGCATCAGGAATAGTGTGGCCAGCAGGAGTAGGGAAGTGATCATGCCCCTGTACTCACCACTGCCGAGGCCACACCTGGAGTACTGTGTTCACTTTTGGGTCCTTCCCTACAAGAAGGGCATTGAGTTGCTGGAGCGTGTCCAGAGAAGAGCAACGAGGCTGGTGAAGGGTCTAGAGAAAAAGTCTTATGAGGAGTGGCTGAGGGAGCTGGGGCTGTTTATTCTGGAAAAGAGGAGGCTGAGGGGGGACCTTATCGCTCTCTACAGCTACCTGAAAGGAGGTTGTAGTGAGGAAGGTGTCGGTGATTTCTCCCAAGTAACTAGGGATAGGACGAGAGGCAATGGCCTTGAGTTGCATCAGGGGAGGTTTAGATTGGATATTAGGAAAAATTTCTTTACTGAAAGAGTGGTCAGGCATTGGCACAGGCTGCCCAGGGAGTTGGTGGAATCACCATCCCTGGAGGAGTTCATGAAATGTGTGGATGTGGCACTTCAGGACATAGTTTAGCAGGCATGATGGTGTTGGGTTGACATTTGGACTTGATGATCTTCGAGTTCTTTTCCAACGTATGATTCTATGATTACCATGACAATTGCCCTTTAACAGGAAGCTGTTACAGGGACAAAATCTCTTGGGTGTAGGACCTCCTCCAAGCCAGCTTTACTGCATATATGAAGATCGTGATTGAAATACTTTCGTTTTTTTTTAGTTTCTGTGGACAAATTTAAATATTATACTGCTTTCTGTTAGAAGCATAATTAATCGTGGTTTTTAGCTGAATGCACCATGATAGGACTTAGGCTACAAGATACACTTTTCTAACAAACTTTGTGGTGTCACGCTTGGGTGGGAAAAGCAACAGAACAAATGAGAGAAAGAAAGAAATGAATGCCTGTCAAATCCCTCCAAAGTAGTTTCTTTTTGGGTAAAATAGGTGTACCGTATCTACTTTCACATATTTTTTCTGCAGAATACCTATGGCAGACACCCAGGAATGGAAGAGTCTTCTACTCTTATTCTACAAATTAAAGTAAAATTCTTGCATTTGGCCTTGGTCTTATTTAAGCATCAAAAGAATCTTCTATTTGAAGAAACATTGTAAATCCAGGTGACAGTGATTTATGGTCACCTGAAAACAAGACTGAAGTTTGGTCAAGAGATGAGCAATGTGTGTAAGTTAGGTTATAGGAATAAAAATGACCTATTTTTCCTCTTGAATCTAAACAGGTCCTTGGGAATTTTACATTACATTACTTCTCTTACGGGCAAAAAAATTTGTTTGAGCAGACAGCAAATTCAGGAGGTACCCGTGAAAACGTAGGTGCCCAGTTTGAGATTATTAGGTATTTGAAGGCATTGTCTCTTTGTTCTTTATTTAGATCATTTCTATCCAACCACAGTAATGAAGAAACCAAACACTAATAAAATCCATGAAAACTGCTGATTCTTAGCTTCTCATGGAGTATGGCTGTAATTATTCCTGGGCATGCATCAAAAAATGGAAAAAGGTGAAATCCGCTGTGTCTGACTTTTTTGGCCCTGTTCAGCTAGATTGTTCTATTCTCTGCACCGAAGCCTACAATCTTTAAAATTGCATCCCAGTAAAACACCTAATACTTATTCTTTAAATGTATTTATTGTCTCTGCTACATTATGATTGCCAGGGCAATTTAAAAATAAAACCTTATTCAATGGAATTACAGATTCTTCATTTACTTCCACAGTTTTTATCTGATTGGCCTTCTTGGAGAATACAGTATGCCAGACAGATTGCATAGGGAGTTTTAAAAATCCATTTATCCCTTAGAAACTTCACAGCATTATAAAAATAATTTTAAAAAAAGTTTCACTTACCTGCATTTCATCCCCTTCAAGTATGCTTGACAAGCTTTCCTAAATTTGTGCTGGCTGCTGTTATGTTGATTTCTGCATTGCCCTCTAACCCCTTCCAGCATCCAAGTGAGGCAGCTGGTTGCCTGTTGATTATGACAGTGACTTCCATTTCTCATTTCTTGTCTTGAACCACAGATATCAAACTTCTTGTTGATCGCTGTATTATGGCCTGTGTTGCACCCAGATGTAGTCTGTGCTTTAACAATATTGCCACCTACAGAAGTCTCGTTCCTTTTAATGTGATCAGAGCTATACCAGTTTACAATGTTTTCTAAAGTCTGATAAGAGTGATATTGTTGGGGGCAAATAGTTTGAGGTTGAGAGTTAGGATGCAAGAATTAGAGAGAGTTGGAGAAATAATTCCATCAATTACTTTCATGACCTAAATATTTAACTGCAATCTGTGGGAAAATGTGATTGTTATCTTCCAATCTGATGCACTGTGACAGTGTTAAATTTCATGTCCACCTTTTAATTTAAGGAATGTCTTTGTTCCTGTGTTGTGGAAGTTAAAGAAATAGCCAGATATATTCTCAGGTAAGAATTTGTTTCCTGAAATATATCTTTGGTCTAGTTGTTTACTAAGTCCAAATGACATCAGTGAAGTTAGAACAGCGTGGAATGAGACTTCAAACAAACCCTGAAAATGTGAATTTACTCACAGTTATGTGAGACAGCAGCAGAGTATTTTGACCTTAAACATGATAATAAACAAAAAAACCATCACGAATTAGTATGTTGACACTTTACATCAGAGAAAGACGATCTCGTCAAAGATGAAATGATTAATTGGGGTTTCTAAAATGGGAACTGAAATAAAATAAATCAGTCCATTTTCATACTTGCCCACCACGCTACTCATGAAAAGGGTTGATTGTATAAATGTTTAAGTCATACCCTTCTCTAATTAGATGTTCATCTAACCCTGTTTGTAGAATGTGTGTGGAAGGCAAAAACAGAATGCTATCCACAGAAAAAGAAAATGTAGCTAATGTTATACCTTGCAGTTCTCTGGTTTTATGAATTCTGATAATCTTTCCATCCATCCCTGCTTACTGGGAAAGTTACTCTGCAAACACTCCAATCAAGCAGAGCAATGATGAAGTGTACCAGGTTTTTGCCATTATGCTGTTCAGATTCCTCGAGAGAAATGGCTCAGAGAGCAGTTCTTCCTCATGCCCATTAGGTGTGGAGTTGGAGGTCTTGGTCCCCGGGTTGATCACTGCCTGCCGATTTCTTATCCCAGCTTGCAAGTGGCTGCTCCTCTCCCTCTGCTCAAATTACTTTCAAACACATAAAGTCCCCAGTTTATCATCTTACTCCTAGACTTGCCGTACCCACCCTAGGGTTGGTCCCTATTTTAAGGGCAGCATACCCATAACAATTCCTCTGTCTCATACCAGGGTTTGTTATAATTATTTAATCATATCCTACCCAAGTCTAGATTCCGCCCTGACTATCCATTTCATAATACCTTTCTTTTTCCCTATAGGCCCTTCAGCAAAGTGTCATGAGATTCCCTGTGTTTTTAAAGTCCGAGGCCTGACAGGATCACATATGGCTAAGCACTCTATCTCCTTTGGCAATAAAAACCTCTGAGCGTGGTGATGCACATCAAGTTTGGATTTTCAGTTTCAGTCTAGTAGATTAGGGAGTAATATTTATAGTACAGTTACCCTAGTAGTTTTGCAAGCTGTTTCAACCTCTGCTTTGGAGTGACTGCAGTTCTGAAAAAACTGCCACTGTCCCACGGATGATATTAGGGGGCTGGAGTCTTTGCAAGCATTGTGGAAGTGTGCTCATTTACCTTGGCTGAACATCTAGACCATGGATGAAATTCTGGCAAATGGTAACTACAATTTCTGTTTGCAGAGCTGTGGATTTTCTTTATAAAAGTCTTCCCTGTGCACTTGGTAGGAAATTCCAATATGACCATACTCTGAATGTATTAGTTTCTCTGTAGATCTGGAGTAAACTCTGAAGATGTCAGTACAGTTGCCCTGGATTAACTTGTGTTACACTGATGAGGATACAGCCTGCCATCTTTCTTGGTGATATGTCTCGTCTGTCACAAGTCATGTGCATTTTTGGTTGATGTGCTTGCCCTTTTCCCAATGGTTTCCGTGACAGGTGGATTCTGCAGTTGCTTTAAAGTACCCCAAATCCCAGTGGATAGAATAATCAGTCTGATCATTGCAACAAGCTTTCCATTGACTGCTGGACCAGCCTGTGTTTAAGCTGCCATCCATCTCCTAGGCCTTTCTTGCTGCCAGCATGTCAGCTGACGTTATCCCTCCTACTCAACTGAACTAATCTGGACAATGCTGGCCTCCTGCCAGCTCGGCACTTCATCATTAACTCGCCTCCTAGAATCTCATTTTTTGTGGATATCCATTTTATTCTGCCTCCACCGCTTTAATTCAAAACTCTTCAATCTTCTAAGCAATAACCTTTTTAATCTATGTGCTATAATGTTTTCTTAAGAATTTATGATTTTTCCATTCCTCTCTCCCTTCCTAGCTGTGAACTGCGTATTAGCCTGCTTACAGGAACAGTTTGCAAATAGTCTCTGGAAGGTCCTTATCTTGGCCCCCTTCCTCTTCTAGAGACAAAAAAAAAAAAAAAGAGTTAACCTTTATTGAACTTGCTGCTACAGTAGATTAGCCATTTTCTGTTGGCAAGATGGATGATGGTATCAACATTATTAAGTGACTAGGTATGAATTTGTCATTGTGTAAACCCAAAGTAATAAGCACTATTAAAGCTCCAGGCCATCCATCTCACTGTTGCCTTGCCAGTGTTCTTTCCTAAATGAAAAATAAATAATTATAAAACAAATTAAGAGGTAGGAGAGAGGCTGCTAGTTTTGAACTGTGAGTCTGCTGACGTCGTCTTTACCAAGTTTGGTTATTTGACTCAGTTTGAAGAATGTAGAATTGCAAATGGCTCTGGGCTGTAGCTGTGTTTCAGGATTTTTGAAACAGAATGTTGTATTACGGGTTACTGTTTTTCTCATTTCTCCTTGATTGTGAGTGTTATGTGGCTGGTTATGAGTGAAAGAGGATTCTGGAAGCAGACTGCAGGGAAAAGACAGCCAAAATGAGCTGACTTTCGAGGAATAATTCATAGGAAGGGGTCAAAGTGCTTGGGAGGAGAAGAGCTATTTTTGGATGATGTTTGTTTCCTTTTTTCTTACTACTTAGAGAAACAAGTTATGGGTACCAACAACTCAATCTTCAGTCCTCTGTGCCCCCAAACTGCCTGTCACACCAGCAACAGTGACCTCCCTTCTAAAGTTAGATCCCCTGTTCATTTCTTATGAAATTACTTACTAGCAGTGATTCTTTCAATACTATCAGAAACTTTTGAGGGGGATATTTTGAGTCCCTGCATCTCCTGTCTGAATGAGAAAAGATTTAACATTTTCAGGGGCACAAGTGACCTTGGCGAAAGCAGGAAGGTGAGAATAAATGGGCCAAAAATACAGAGAAGTTGAATGTATTTTTATTTTTTTGTTGACTGGTTTATTTCATGTATCTCTTTTTGTTGGATAGGTTCAAATACTGTTTTGATTATATGATAGAGATGAGATGCTGTCGAATTTTCTAAGGCAAATAAAGTAATTTGGTGTTCCACTTCCTTGAAATTGAGTGGATTTCTTTTCCTTCTAGGAGAAGGCATTAAGTCAGATTTCTGAGATGACTTACTCCTTTAAGAGCATATTTCTTACTGAAATATTGAAAGTTAAGAGGCACTTGCTCCCCTGTCACTCTATCTAAGATATCTTTTGTGATAGAAAATAAAAATCAATACATGGATGACCAAATAATGTCAATTGCAATGCAGTTGCACTGAGATGCAAGGAGTGAGAAGGTCCCCTTCCCGGACCTCCAGTGTTCCCATTCTTGAGGGGGGTGTTACTGTGTCTGTCTATACTTTGTGCTTCAAGGTTGTTGGCTGTGTGCCTCAGAAGAGGGAGACAGAGTTGACAAAAAGTCTGAATGTTTCAAAAGGGCTGGAGAGTGTCCAAGATTATCCACAACCCTTTGAGCACTAAACAGCTCTGTACAAGGAAGCGAAAGAATAGATGTTGCATTATTTTGGCAGCCTGTGCAGAGCTGCCTGTGCCTATCAGCATTTATAGGGTCACCATGACTTCTAGTATAAACAGAGCTTAGCTCTTAGCGAAACACTTTTCCTCATTCCTGCCTCATCTGGATATTTTCAGGGACTTTTAATTTTGACTTCTGGTATGCATTTCTAGTTCAGGAAGATGAGACTTGCTTTTGGAGGCTTTCCTGAATTTTAGAGATGCAATTGTGAACTTCAAATTAGCTTTCCTGCCATTTAGCTGTGGGCTTAAATAAGAGGATTTAGCCAAGTAATGACCTAATTAACAAGAAGGTGGGAAGACAAATCTTATTTTCCATCTCTCCATAGCTGTACCTACAGTACTAGTTTGCAAACTGAGGTGGCCTATTTACAAATTAAACCACTATTTTTAGCATAGTTTTCTTCCTTTGCTATAGATAAAGAAAGGGTGTAAGAAAAAAGTTTGCTCATTAACATTCAGATCAACTTCAGTATTCTGCTCTTCACTGGTAAATGTCATAATTCTCCATATCAATGTAGTGGCTAGTTAGACCTGCTGAGGTGGCAGTTTCTTTGTGCTTTGCTTATGTTTGATGTTCAGAGCATGATATAACCAGAGCCATACAAAGTCTGAAGCAGAATTTAAAAGATGTGCAGTAGTCTGGCACAACCCTTCATGTGTTTTAAAGTCTATTGCCTGTGAGAATAAACTAAATGGCAATGCATTTTCTGGCAGTTGGGACAAGAGATTCTGTATACGAGAAAACAGAAGAGATTTCTGTGAAAGTTGTTGCTCAGAATAATTCAGTGTGGTCTATACAAGTTACATAAAAGTAGTTGTTTGCTTTTGCTAAAACACAAAAGAGTTATTTTATCTTGATTAGAAGGCTAGGTCCTCTTTTACTCAATACACTGTGTTTTGAAACCCTGTGTAGGAACCATGTGAACTGTGATAACCACAGCACTCTTTTGCCAACACCACTGGTTTATCCCTTTTCCCCTCATACTATGCAGAACATTGCAGAAAGCAAACTCTGAGGGCATTAAAGGATTTCCTGGGATGTCATTTTGCAGGCTATATAAACATTTCTGGAAAAGTGGAGGTCGTACTACGTGGAAATGAAGGTAAGCAAACAAACTAATATAATTTGTTAGGCAGAACATCCTATAGCAATGCTTCCCTTAGCTTATCATTTTCCAGATTACTCTCGAAGCACAGGGAGGGACACCCCTGTCGGGAAAGCAACATTCCTAACCCTCTTTTCCCCTTTCTACTCAAATATCAAAATATTTTGCAAAATGTCACATAGGATCCAGGTTAACCTCATGAATGCGTAGCAATTCTTCTTCAGATCACAGCAAACTTTTTATCAACAAGGAGGCTAACACAAAGCTTCTGTTAGCCTGTAAGCCTGATTCACAGTAACAAACCCATATCTCTGCAAGGACTTAATGGCAAGCCATGTAGCCAGAAGTGAAGTCTGAATTAGTAAAAAACTGTGTGAAATACAGAAGTTAGACCATCATCTGTTCCTCAGAAAATAGCATTAAAATAGTTACTGAGTTGTGCCAACTTCTATCTGACAGTTTAGGCATGGTGAAAACATTGTCATCTTAGGAAATCTTGACATAAACTGGAAATCAAACGTTTGGCACTAGTGAGCAGTCCCGAAAATCTGTGTGGGAGGAATGCTGCTAGCGCGAAGGAAGCATTGAGGGAGTGTATCGTAATAGGCGAAATGAACTCAACAAAGAAATCCATCACAACAAATAGGCTGCACATGGAGAAAATATTGTGAAGCTGTTATAACCAAAGCACTGTTTTAAATGCCCAATATGAGAATGAAGTGTCCAGGGAAAATGAATACTCTACCATCACTTTAGTCATGATGTAAGGCACAGCTGTTCTATGTTCAAACCTTTCTGCACCTCGCAGAGTCCTACTGAGACAATGTTAGGGTCACCAAGGCCTATTCCACTCCTCGATTCACCATTAAAATCTGAATGGCAAGGTGCATTTCAGTGGTGAGGTATGATAGAGAACAGAAATCATAAGAATAGCATAAACTAGCATCTTCTAAGCTTTGTTCTTCTGACAGTTGCAGTTATGTGAGCTAGCTTGTGAAGAAGTGCAATGGTAACCCTGGACTACTGTGGAAAAAAGAAAGAAGTGAAGAATCTTAATCTCACTCCTATTGCCAATGGCAATGGGTCAAGTTTCTAACAGAATTTGTATTATAGGTGAACATTCTCCAATAGAAAAAACGTAATTGGAAGAAAGCAAAATCAGAGAACAGACAAACTTCATTTTACATGAGGAAGCATTAGAATTTGAAGACAAGCAAAGATCCTTAGCTTTCAAAATCATGTGCTCTTTCAGGACTCATTACTAAACTTCTGGACTGGCTTGATACTTTTGGAGAGAGGGTAATATTCTTTTCTTCTGTCTTTCTAATTTTCTTTAGCTTTTCTTTACTCCTTTACTCCTTTTCCACTTTAGCTCCTTTACTATTCTTCTCAGAGTTCAGTACAATAAACCCTCCTCCACTGAAAATGCAGCTGTTCTCTTTTGCCTATACCACTTCATTCCTCTCTTTTCGTAACACCCTTGTTGCAGATCTTTCAGTACTGCATTTTAACTATGGAAATCATTTGAGAAAGAGAATCTACATCAAAAGCTGTTTTTTTCCAGCATTATTGTTAATGACTTTTAGCAGACAGGCCTGCTTGCTAACAGTACAGTCTTCAGCTACAAGATTGTTTCTGCAAGATCTCAGAATAGATTTAATACAAACATAACCACAAAGAACAGGGGTTGCATAAGTTTTGTTTCTGTAGCTAGCAAAGCTTTCTTTATCTCTGGGGTAAGCAGAGGTTGACTGTGAACATGTTGGAAGCCAGTGGTATTTCAAACTCTGCCTTTTCCTCTTCCAGTAAGTCTTTCATCTCTACATCAATAAAAATGAAGTTTTTTTCCCCACCGGTTTTTCGCCATTGTTAGTATCTTTGGTGCACTTTCATCTATTTTAAATTCCAGGTGGAGGGGAAATGTGTTTCTTGGAAGAATTTACAGGTCCTGCTACAATTTTCTCTGTGGCACTTCCGTGTAACAACTCCAGCAACCTCTGCTTACATTTTAGCTGCTTGGCAGCAAGGGGTTATTTTGGGCTTTGCTACTGGCTTGAGCTACAGGCAAGCAACTTTCTAGAGTTCCTGTGAGCATATGTATTTGGGGGACTTCTCTAGGGCCAGTGAAAAAGGAAAAAGATCATGCTATAATCAGTATAATATTCTTATAGAGACTCATCTTATGAATCCTTAGATAGCAGGTTCTTTTGCTTTACAGAATCACAGAATGGTAGGGGTTGGAAGGGACCTCTGTGGGTCCATCTAGTCCAACCCTCCTGCCGAAGCAGGGTCGCCTACAGTAGGCTGTAGAGGACCTTGTCCAGGCAGGTCTTGAATATCTCCAGAGAAGGAGACTCCACAACCTCCCTGGGCAGCCTGTTCCAGTGCTCTGTCACCCTCAGAGTGAAGAAATAATTCCTCATG